>Ga0172379_10008789_pt1 | contig 12622 bp, 10 predicted proteins | sample GrowelOW334metaG_FD_119756 | JGI IMG/M metagenome (GOLD analysis project Ga0172379, IMG submission 119756) | Groundwater microbial communities from an aquifer near a municipal landfill in Southern Ontario, Canada - Groundwater well OW334 metaG | ecosystem: Environmental > Aquatic > Deep... | reverse complement strand
GATCTTAGAAATAAACAAAATGGTCAATGACGTACCGAGAAAAAAACTAGATTATTTAACGCCAAAGGAGGCTTTGGCTTTAGAATGTAAGCGTGTTTGTCGCACTTGACATTAGAATGCACCCAAACATGTCTACGCGAAATCGTTATAAATCAATGAGCTGTAATTTGTAGTTGCATACTCCTCTCTGTCCATTTCCTGGGTAACTAAATAGTTTTTCTAATAACTATGTTTTGATTGCACATGTTTAAAAAATCCATATACTAAAAACTCAGGATTATTCTCCAATAACAAGGATTAGTTATGCTAAGTACAGTTCAACCTTCTTCCTCACCATTTTATGTTGATAAAGCTCAAAAATTTTTTTTCTACATAGACGAAGAAAGTGGAAAGTTACGCGCAGAAGTTAAAACTGGCGAAGTCACACAACCAGGCATATTAATAAAAGGTTTGCCGCAAGAATGGCAGAGCCATTTAACCGATCCGGCTAGACAGAAAAAATTAAAAAAACTGTTAGAGAAAAGTTCTTTTGTTTATCGCAATCTAGATGTACACGTGGCCCCTGGTGGTTTTGGTCTTCTTGGTGGGTGGAATAAAGATGTTCATCAACATCGTACCTTAGAGTGGGCGAAAGAAGTTTTTAATGGAAATGAAAAATGGGTTCATTATGTTGCAAAATCCTGCCAAAAAGTTGATACAGGAAAGACCGATCCTGTTTTGCATTATAAAGACAAAGACGCTCAATCATGGCATTTTAATGTGAATAGAGGGCACAGTTCTTCACGAGGTGGAGATTTTTACGATTCTAGGATTCAGCATGCCAGAGAACGTTTTCGTACTGCTTTAGCCAAGAAAAAAGATGGTAAAGATAAGCAGGCTTTGCAAACCTTAGGTACTGGCTTGCATGCCTTGCAAGATTGTATTGCCCACTTGGATAGATTAGTTAGAAAATCTAATTTGCTAGGCACTCATTTCTATCATCATATTCGCAGTCCATTTAGTAGTGCAGGAACATCTGATACAGATGATCCCCGGTTTATTGCAGATAACTTTTGGTCTCCAAAATCTAATAATCCTGAAGATCATCGACAAGGTTTTAGCTTACGTTACACGTATACACGTGATCTCACTAAAATGTATTTGGAAGCGTACAAAAATAATGATTTAGCATTTGCTAACAAAATTAGCGATGAGGTAATTAAGCGCATAGATAGTTTAAAGCGGGGTTTGCCACTAGAGGGAGAAATATTGCAAGATGTGAAGTTTGATGAGTTGCCGGACATTTACCGCAAAGTTTTAAAGTTAATACCAAAGGAATTAAAGCAATTACGCCATGAAATAGGTAAGGCTAGGGCTATGGAAATACCTGGGTCTCCAACGCCAATAGATTTTGTTGATTTTCCACAACTAGCATTGCCTAGTCCATCTTCACAACCAGCTTTACCGAGTAAACCGCAAGAATCGCAACATGAGAGCGCGAATACAACTGTAACAGCTATTGCTTCTAGTATTGGTGGCTATGCTGGTCTTTTCGCAGTTTTAGGAAAACTAGCTGCAGATGGTTGGCATAAACTTAATGGGCCAAAGCAAGTAGTTGAATACGTGCCCAGTCAGCGTTTTGTAGCTGAAGTGCAAAATGTCCAGAAACAATTAGATATTCTTCAGGAAAAAATTAAGGCTTTTTCTCTAGATACATTAGCGAAATACAGCTCAAAAGCGAAAAATCTGCCGCAGGCGGTTACTAAGTTCATAGAACAAGAACTTAAACAGTTACGCTGGTCGTATGAAGATTGTCAAAGCGATTTGGTAGCTTTGCAGCGTCAAAAGCATGCTACAGAAAAAGAGCTTTCGAACTTACAATCAAATCTTGAATATTTAAGCAAGAATGCTTGTAAAGAAGTAGAACAAAGAATAAACGATTTCTGGTCGCAGCAAGCACCAACTTCGCATGCAGCGACCAGAACGTTTTTAATTCGCCATCAAGCAGCCGTTTGTTTGGCGAGTGGGTATCGACCGTTAGCATTGCCAAGTCCGCGACCAATGTTGGCGGTGAGTGGGGAAGAGGTGTTAAGAAATACTTCTTCTAAATGTTTTAAGCTTTAAATTATTAGGAGTATGTTTATGGGGAATAATAATAGCGTTCTTGGTGATCTCACAAAGGAGCAAAAAAATAGGTTAAAAGATGTGGTTGTGAGCATCCGAAATCATGATGCGTATGCTGCGCAAAGATCGCTAGCAGATGTACAAAAATTTAGTATTGATGAATTATTGTTATTTTCTAAATCTATTCAAGAAGGCTTAAATGCGTTATGCGCTGGTCACCAAAAGACTCAAGCTTCTGGTAATGTGAGAGAAGCTAGACGAGCGCTGACCGCTGTGGTGATGCCAATTCTAATTCTGATAAATCCCGCACTAGGAGGTGTAGCAGCTATTACAATTGCTACTGTGAACGGAGCGATGGAGGTTGCTGATGTAGTGCGTGAACACTCTTATCAGGGCACAGTTAAGATAAACACGGACATGCTTAACCTCATAAAAAGTGAAATTAGCCATAGACGTCCTTGTTGTAGTAGCAAGTGTTGCTTTTTTACTACTATTGGTATCGGTCTTGCCGCCGCTGCAGCAGCATATGTGGTGCCCAAAATAATAGGATCTTCAAGCGAACCTAATATGCCCTATATAACATAATAGGATTTTATTAGGATCATCTGTCGCAATTTAAGTCTGATAGAGGCACAGCGCCAGTACCGATAGCTAACTTATCTGCGCCAACTCTTCCAGCACCGAAATAACAAGATTTGCGCAGGCTTTGTTGTTGATCTTAGTAAAACTAATGCTACAATTTGCGAATTAGTCAATTTGGAGGCATACTGGAACTTACTAAAATTACAGAGGTACAAAATGAATTGCGGTAAAATTTTATTAGTATTATTTTTAGTTTTTGGCTTAACGGCTTGTGGAATAAGCAATGTAACAAGCAAAAATAAGAGGTCTCTTAGCTCGGAAGATGTGCGCAATTTGCAACCCTTGCAAGTTCCTAGCGATTTAACGGGCTTTAAATCGGAAAGCTATTATCCTCTTCCCAAAATGCCAGCGGGAGCTAGTGGTGCCAATACTGTTGGTAATAAAATATTAGTTCCGCCAGGTAGCGATCTTGGCAAAGTTAGGCGCAAGAATTAGTTCTAATGTCTACGCTTATTGAACAGCTTATTCAGGCACTACGTTTTTTGCCTGGAGTTGGTCCAAAAAGCGCTCAGCGTATGGCGTTTCACATTTTAGAGCGCGATCGAAAAAACGGTCTAACGTTAGCGAAAATTTTAGAAAACGCTGTAACTAAAGTTGGGCATTGTAAACGTTGTAACACACTTACTGAGGAAGAATTTTGTACGCATTGTTTGGACAAGCGTCGTGATCCCGGTCTTCTTTGCATAGTTGAAACCCCTGCCGATGTTATAGCCATTGAGCAAACCCGCAGTTATGCTGGCCTTTATTTTGTTTTGATGGGACATCTTTCACCACTCGATGGTATTGGTCCAGAGCAAATTGGTGTGCAATCTCTCTTGCAACTTCTTGATAGAGAACCCGTACGAGAAATAATTTTGGCTACAAATCCAACTGTAGAAGGCGAGGCGACGGCTTATTATTTGGCAAATTTAATTGAGCCGCGTAAGATTAAATGTAGCCGCATTGCTTATGGCGTTCCTATGGGAGGAGAACTAGAATATTTAGATGGGAATACTTTGGCTCGTTCTTTTCGCGGTCGGCGCGAAATGGAAAGATGAATAATTTTCCCAAAACTCAAGTACAGACGCGATTAATCGCGTCTCTACATTAAATTTATAACTTATTGATTTTAAAGGAAAACGTATAGACATGTTTTGCTAAGAATCCAGAATTGTGCTATATTTACGCTTCAAAAATATTTACGAGACATCATTATGGCTAAACATTTACTAATAAGTTTTGACTGGGCGATGAAAAAGCTTTTAAGAAGTAAGGCCAACTTTGGAATCTTAGAAGGTTTTCTGAGTGAGCTTTTGAAGCAAGATTTAAAGATTCTGCAACTGCTAGAAAGTGAAAGCAATAAAAATCATCACGACGATAAGCAAAACCGCGTCGATATTTTGGTGAGGCTACAAAGCGGCGAAATAGTGTTAATCGAGGTGCAAGTCAGTAATGAGCTTGATTATTTTCATCGCATGCTCTATGGGTCATCTAAAATAATCACAGATTACATGGAGGCTGGCGCTTCCTACGATCAAGTCAAAAAAGTTTACTCAGTGAATATTCTCTATTTCGACCTGGGACACGGCGAAGATTACATTTATCACGGTACGACAAAGTTTGTCGGCCTGCATAAAAAAGATGAATTATCGCTAAGCGAAAAGCAAAAAGAATTATATGTCAAAGAGCGTCCGTACGAGCTTTATCCTGAGTACTATCTAATCAAACTCAATCAATTTGACGATGTTGCCAAAAACACTCTTGATGAGTGGATTTACTTTTTAAAACACGAAGAAATCAAAGATAACTTCCACGCCAAAGGCTTATTGGAAGCTAAGGATAGGCTAAGTCTATTGAAAATGACTGATCCCGAAAGATGGGAATATGACAGCTACATAAAAAATCGTCGTATTCATACCAATGAAATTGAATCCAGTTTTTATGATGGCGAAGTGAAAGGTAGAGCAGAAGGCAGAGCAGAAGGCATGCAGGAGGAGAAATTTGAAATTGCGCGTAATATGAAAAAGCTTGGAGTCAATACGAATGTAATTGAGAAAGCTACCAGACTTACACCACGAGAAATTGATGCGTTGTAAAAGTCACGATTTTCTTATTGTGAGTTTAATAATTGGCCTTTTGTTCGGTATTATGCTCGGCAGCTTCCCGCTTGAATCCCCGGATGGTGCGCGTTATGCTGAAATTCCACGCGAAATGATCGTAAGTGGTGATTATCTAACGCCACATCTAAATGGCGTGAAATATTTCGAAAAACCGCCCCTGTTCTATTGGACGCAAGTATCTTCCATAAAGGTATTTGGCCTAAACGAATGGTCAGTTCACATTCCCAACGCTTTATTTGCTTTTTTCACTTGTCTTTTTGTGTATTTTGCTGGGCGGAAACTTTTCGATCGTGGGACTGGTATAGCCGCGAGTTTAACTTTAGCTACTAGCACTTTATTTTTTGTTTTGGCTCGTATTGTCACGCTGGATATGGCTTTGACGGCATTTTTAACTATCGGAATGAGTGGTTTTTTAATAGGTGTAAATAGCTCGGAAGTAGGCTTTAGGCGCAATATATATTTTTGGATTTTTTATGTTTTCTTAGCCCTAGCAGTGTTAACCAAAGGCATGGTGGGGATTGTTTTGCCGGGAATGATTATTTTTGTTTGGATGATATTTTGTGGCAATTGGCGTGACTTGAAACATTTTTGCTTGCCCAGTGGGATCTTGTTGTTTTTAGTTATTGTTCTTCCATGGCACATTCTTGTACAGCTGAAAAACCCTGAGTTTTCGCGTTTTTATTTTTGGGAACAGCATTTTTTGCGCTATTTTACTGGCTATGCACAGCGCGAGCAGCAGTTCTGGTTTTTCCCGGTAGTATTAATAGGCGGATTTTTACCTTGGATCTTTTTTTTGCCACAAGCGCTCAAAAAGCATGTTGGTTCTATTTGGCGAGCACGAAAAGAAAAAAAAATAGCGTCATTTCTCGTCGTCTGGTCTGTGAGCGTTTTTGTTTTTTACAGTTTTTCTGATTCTAAGCTCGCTCCTTACATATTGCCCATGTTTCCGCCACTAGCACTGTTGTTAGGCGGTTATTTGGCGAGTCTTTGGAAAGGTGAGGGCAAGGCAGCTATTGTTTTTTGGCCATTTTACATCTTTTCTTTTATAGCTTTTTTTCTTGGGGTTGGCTTTTTAATTGCTATCAAATTTTTAGATTTTTCTCAATATGCATTTACGCCCATCAATGTTTATTTGGTCGGCATTGCTTTTTGTTTAAGCGGTATTTTGGCAGCTCTCTGTCGCTATAAATTTGGCATACGAGTTGGTTTAATTGCCATGTTTTTCACAACTACCTGTTGGCTTTTAGCTTTATCTCCCTGCCTTAGCACAGGGAATGGTAAATCTTTAGAACCCCTGACCAAAATTTTAAAAACTGAATTGCAAAAAACAGATGAAGTTGCTGTTTATAATAACTACTATCAAGACTTGCCTTATTATTTAGAACGCATTATTACAGTGGTGAATTTTCAAGGCGAGCTAGAGTTTGGCGTAAAGCATGGCAATGCAAGCGGTTGGATGATAAATAGCGATACTTTTTGGTCACGCTGGAACAGCAATAAAAGAATGTATATGTTTGTCGATGCAGTTTATTTGTCAGATGTGAAATCGCATGCTGCGCCAAAGAAATTACGTTTTATGGGTAGTTATTTGCATACACTTTTGTTTGCTAACTTTTAAAAATTTATAATTCATCATTCATAATTCATCATTATGTTAAACGCTTATCCTTGGCAAAACAAAGAATGGCAGCATTTGCTAGAGCGGTTTTCGCTAGGAAAGCTTCCACATGCTTTGCTTTTTGCAGGCAGTGAAGGTTTAGGTAAAACAGAGTTAGCAAAGGCTTGGGTACAGCTTTTGCTTTGCAAAGAAAATGGCAATAAAAAAGCTTGCGGCAATTGCACAAGTTGTCGTTTACTGATAGCTGGAAACCACCCGGATTTTTTGCATATAGAGCCTGAAGAAAAGGGTAAACAAATCAAGATAGATCAGATACGTTTTTTAAGTGAAGCTTTAAGTCAAACTTCACAGCAAGGTGGTTACAAAGTTGCGCTTATTGCTCCAGCTGACGCAATGAATTTGGCAGCTGCTAATGCGCTTTTGAAAACTTTAGAAGAGCCAGAAGGCGATACGGTTTTAATTTTAGTTACTTCGCGGCCACACGCATTGCCTGCGACGGTACGGAGTCGCTGCCAACTGCTGACTTTTAAAACTCCATCTCGCGAAATAGCACAAGAATGGCTGCTTACGCAAGGTGTTAGCAGAGAAGATGGTGTGAAGGCCTTAATTTTTGCAGTCGGAGCTCCATTGAAAGCTTTAGAACTTGCGACAAATAAGGAATTTTCTAAGTTAGATAAGAGTTTTTTTAGTGATTTATTGAAACTGAAAATTGGTGAGTTAAGTCCAGTCCTTTTGGCCACTAAATATGCGGATTACGAGCCGCTAATTATTTCTGAACTTTTGCTTATTGTATTGCAAGTTTTGGTGAAAAAATCTACTAGAGCAGAAGAAAATACTGCTGGTTATGGTGAGGATTTAGATAGGCTCTGCAATGCATTGTTTTCTAAGACTAATAACCAAAAACTTTTTTATTATTGGGATAAAATTTTGCAAATTCGTCAGGCTCTTTTGGCTAGTATTAGTTTAAATAAGCAGTTTTTGCTGGAAGATTTATTTTTAACTTGGTTAGAAATTTGAAGGTTGAAAATTTGAAATGTTAATTGATTCACATTGTCATTTAGATAAATTAAATTTAGATCAATACAACGGTAAGTTGGAGCTGGCTCTTCAAGCAGCACTTGATGTTGGTGTACAAAAAATATTATGTCCGGGTGTGGATTTTGCTGGTTTGGATCAGGTGCTAGCTATAGCACATGCCCACAGCGATATGGTCTATGCTGCGGTTGGCTCGCATCCAACGGAAGATGTAGGACTGGTTTTTACTGTAGAAGAAATTATAGCCAAAGCCAAAGATCCGCTTGTTGTGGCTATTGGTGAAACCGGTTTGGATTTTTATGAAAGAGGTGAAACGCTAAGTGATAAAGAAAAAGATGCGCAGCGGCAATGTTTTCGCTCTCATATTCAGGCTGCTCTAGTACTTCAAAAGCCCTTAGTGATACATTCGCGAAACGCTGGCTTGGAAGTTTTGCAAATTTTAACAGAAGAGGGCGCTAGTGCTGTTGGTGGGGTGCTGCATTGTTTTGCAGATAATATGGAAATCGCTGAAAAAGCTGTAGAAATGGGATTTTTTCTTGGTATAAGCGGAATTGTTACTTTTAAAAATGCCAAAACTCTACAAGAAATCGTAGCAAAAATACCGCTTTCCTCCTTGCTTTTAGAAACTGATGCACCGTTTTTGGCTCCAGATCCATATCGTGGAAAGCCCAATGAGCCTTCTTATTTACCGTATATTGCCGAAAAAATAGCTAAAATTAAAGGCATTAGCCTTAAAGATGTTGCTGAGCAAACTAGCAAAAATTTTTTTCGGATATTTGGTAGACGCGATTAATTAGACGTGATGAATCTAGACGCGATGAATCGCGTCTCTACACTTCCTGCAGATGTTCGATGATTAATTGCAGATAGTGCCTATCATTAAAAGTATTAACATCGAGGCGATAAACTATAAAAACTTTATTGCATCGCTCATGGGGTCGTCGTTTTGGATCGATATTAAACGCAATCGCACTGCATGTAATATTATTCTCTCCTGGTGGTCTTAATAGTAATTTTAGATGTTTTTCTCCAACTAATTTTTGTTCTATGATTTTAAACATTCCCTCAAAAAGTGGTTCAGCAAAATCTTGTCCCCAAGGACCGGATTTGCGTAAGAGCTGTGCGATTGGTAGTGTAATTTCGTTATGTTCTAATTCGCCATCAGTGTGGAGAATGCTTTGTAAGCTAGCATTGCCTAAAGATTTTTTTACTTCGGAGTTAAAAGCTTCTTGGAATTTTTCATAATTTTCTTGGCGTAAGCTTAAACCCACAGCCATGGCATGTCCGCCAAATTTGCTGATTAAATTTGGATAACATGCAGAAATATTGCTTAAAATATCGCGTAAATGTAGGCCTGGTATGGATCTTCCTGAGCCTTTAATCTCTTCGTCATTTAGACGCGCAAAAGCTATAACAGGACGGTGAATTTTTTCTTTGATGCGCGAAGCTAAAATACCAATAACGCCTAAATGCCAGCTAGGGTCAAACATACAAAGTCCGTACGGCAAGTCTTGGCTTAATTTAAAGAAATTCAAAATTTGCATGGCTTGTTGTTGCATATCGACTTCGACTTCACGTCTGTCGCGATTTAGCTTATCCAGCGCTTTAGCCATTTGCTCAGCTTGATATGCATCTTCGGTAAGTAAACACTCAACCCCTAGAGACATCTCATCCATGCGGCCAGCAGCGTTAAGGCGCGGGGCTATGGCGTAGCCTAGATCATTGCTTGTGGTGCGCTCGTAATCGCGATTAGCAACGTTCATCAGGGCTTTAATGCCGAGACGACATTCGCCTTTTTGAATTCTTTCTAAGCCTTGTTGTACCAAAATGCGATTGTTGTAATCGAGTGGAACAACGTCAGCTACAGTGCCGAGTGCGACTAGATCTAAAAATTTCCCTAAGTTTGGTTCAGGAATTTTATTATTTTGGAAAAAATTTTCTTGGCGTAGTTTATTTCTTAAAGCAAGAAGAAGATAAAAAACCACGCCAACTCCGGCGAGATTTTTACTGGGAAAATTATCTTCGGCTTGATTGGGATTTACTATAGCATCGGCTTTGGGTAATTCGGCAGGAGGTAAGTGATGGTCAGTAACTAAAACGCTAATCCCAAGCTCTTTTGCCGCTAAAACTCCAGCATGACTAGATATGCCATTGTCGACTGTAATGATTAAATTTGGCTCTGATTTCGCTGCTACAGCGACTATTTCAGGTGTTAAGCCGTAACCAAATTCAAAGCGATTAGGAATTAAGTAGGAAATATTTTTAAATCCGAGCGCAGTAAGGCCGAGTTTAACTAGAGCTGTACTGGTGGCGCCATCGGCATCAAAATCGCCGATGATTAAAATCTTAAGTTGTTTAGCTAAAGCATTTTTTAAAATTTCGACGGCTTGATCGATATTTTTAAGAGAAGAAAAATGCGCAAGTTTTGCTAAATCGTAGCTAATTTCTTCTGGGGAACTGATTCCGCGAGCACTATAAATGCGCTGCAAAAGCGGCGATAGCGCGCTACTGGCTAGGCTTTCATGAATTATCGCGCTCCGGCGCAGGATCTTTTTCATGATCCAAGTTAAGCACTATTTGAAGTGTTTGTACACTGTGTGTTTATGTTTGTTGTAGATTTTTTACAGTGCTTTTGGGGAGGCCTGTTAATTTGGTGATTTGGCTGATAGAGGTGCTCCCCTGAAGCAACTTGCTTGCTACAGTTTTGAGAGCCATTTTAAGCCCTGAAAGGGCGATTTAGAATAGCCCAGGGCAAATGAGTGACTTCGTCACGAATGTCGCCCTGGGTAAAGGGATCATCATGAAATATTAGCCCTGTAGGGGCGAAATAAAAAAATAATCACATTTCTAATCCCACAAATACTTCTCACCGTATTTCACATCATATTAAATTCCGCCCCTACGGGGCTCGGTTATGTTGTGAATATCGTCACCCAGCCCGACGCTCGTTGCACGCTGCGCGTGACTCGCTTGGACTGGGCTATTCTAAATCGCCCTTTCAGGACTTTTTATTGAATAAATGTTATTTTTGTAACACATTGATTTTAAAAGAAATAACATAGACATGTTTTTTGTGATTTTTAGCATGAGCTTGAAGATTTATTATTAAAATTAAAAGTGCCAAGGTTTTTATTGCCATTTCAAGATAAGTTGTTATTATTGTAGCCGCTCTTTACGGGCCGTTAGCTCAGTTGGCAGAGCAGCGGACTTTTAATCCGTTGGTCGTGCGTTCGAATCGCACACGGCCCACCATTTTGATATTTATGTCTAAAGCCACGTCAAATATTGATTTGCGCGTTGTTGTAGCTCAGTTAAATCTGCTAGTAGGCGCTACGCGTAAAAATCTAGAAAAAATCCAAAAAATTGCCGTACAAGCGCGCGATGAGCTTCAAGCCGATCTTGTTGTTCTCCCTGAAATGTCTTTAACAGGTTATCCTCCGGAAGATTTGCTTCTGCGCAATGAATTTTATGTAGAAGTAGAGGCGCGTTTGGCAGAACTAGCGCGTGCCGTACCAGATATTTACTTGCTGGTCGGATATCCGGAGCGTGTAGGGGATAAGTATTACAATACCGCTGGTTTATTGTTTGGTGGCAAGATCATCGCCAAATACCATAAACACGAACTGCCGAATTATGGTGTTTTCGATGAAAAGCGCTACTTTACTGCTGGTACAAAATCAGTAGTTGCAGAAGTGAAAGGGCATAAAGTAGCCTTAGCAATATGCGAAGACTTATGGACTAAAAATACAATAACCAAAGATAAACTTGACGGGGCCGAATTAGTTATTAGCCTTAATGCCTCCCCATTTGATTTTGAAAAACCTGCAGCCCGTATAGAAATTGTTAAGCGTCGTGTTCGGGAGGTCGCATTGCCAATTATTTACGCTAATTGCGTAGGTGGACAAGATGAACTGGTTTTTGATGGCGGATCTTTTGTTGTAAATGCTAAAGGGCAAGTAGTTAAACAAGCCAAGCTTTTTCAAGAAGAATTATTAACAATAGATTTTGTACAGAAAAAAAGCGCCCTGGAGCCTAATCTAGTCAGCTCGAGTACAGAATCTTTGCTAAAAGAAGAAAGCGTTTACAAGGCGTTGGTTCTAGGGGTTCGTGATTATATCGAAAAAAATCATTTTCCCGGCGCCATTATTGGACTTTCGGGTGGAATCGATTCAGCTTTAACCTTGGCTATAGCTGTGGATGCTATTGGTAAAGAGCGTGTTACAACAGTGTTTATGCCATCGCGTTATTCGAGTGTTATGAGCGAAGAAGATGCTAGGTTGATAGCAAAGAACTTTGGTGTGGAATATCACGAAATCTCGATAGAGCCTACATTTCAAGCTTTTCTCCAAACTTTGCAGCCAATATTTAAAAATAAAAAACCTGACATTACGGAAGAGAATTTGCAAGCGCGCTGCCGTGGCACACTTTTGATGGCTATTTCCAATAAAAAACATTACATAGTGCTTTCCACTGGCAATAAGAGTGAAATTTCTGTCGGCTATTCGACTTTGTATGGCGATATGGTTGGCGGTTTTTGTGTTTTGAAAGATGTGCCGAAAACTTTGGTATATGAGTTAGTAAAATATCGCAATAATTTATCTAAAAAACCGCTTATTCCAGCGCGTGTTATAGATCGCCCACCTTCGGCTGAGCTTGCTCATGGACAAAAAGATACAGATAGCTTGCCGCCTTATTCTATTTTGGACGGCATTATAGAGCGCTATGTAGAACAAGATCAAAGCGCGTCTGAAATTATCTCTGCAGGTTTTGAAAGCGCTGTAGTACACAAAGTTATTGCTATGATTAATCGTAATGAATATAAACGCCGCCAAGGTCCGATAGGTCCTCGCATCACCAGTCGTGCCTTCGGGCGCGATCGCCGTTATCCTATCACAGCGGAAATATAAATATGTAGTGAACAGGCATGCCTGTTTACTCTGCTACCCGCACTTATTTCTGTAAATTATTGAATTATAAGTAAAATGTGTAGACATGTTTTTTTGCTTTGTACACGACAAACTTTCATAAAACAGCCCCGTAAGCTAGGCTGGACGCTCCTTTACCTAGTTCGTAAAAGTGCAAGCCGATCTTTAAACATATTTTAAAAAAACTACTGGTTGCTTTC
>Ga0172379_10008788_pt1 | contig 12623 bp, 10 predicted proteins | sample GrowelOW334metaG_FD_119756 | JGI IMG/M metagenome (GOLD analysis project Ga0172379, IMG submission 119756) | Groundwater microbial communities from an aquifer near a municipal landfill in Southern Ontario, Canada - Groundwater well OW334 metaG | ecosystem: Environmental > Aquatic > Deep... | reverse complement strand
GTTGAACCTGGAAGTAATAACGTCCCCTATCCCTGTTCCACGACAATGTGACATATGGTACTAGTCCAGTTTTCAAATACTGCCAAATATAGGGCCAAGAACTGGCGGAGAGAGTGGGATTCGAACCCACGGTACCCCAATGGGATACGGCGGTTTTCAAGACCGCTGCCTTCAACCACTCAGCCATCTCTCCTGATAAGAACACCTCCTTTGTGGAATGTCAAAGAAAAGGAGGTGCATTTTTATACTTGATTAACGGGAAATTTCAAGCCCGCATGAGGATTATTTCCCTATTTCACTGTTGATTCCGTCCACCATCAGCATTGCCACCCGCCTGGAAAACTTCAGGGGATCGGAGAGGGGAATTCCCTCTGTAAGGAGAGCCTGATCGTAAAGCAGTTCTGCGAAATCCGCAAGTTTGGGGTCTTTCGGATTTTTGTTATAAAAGTTCTGCATTGATTCAATAAGGGGATGATCGGGATTGAGCTCAAGGATTCGCTTCATCTTCGGCATTTCCCGGTTCATGGCCTTGAAAATGCGCTCCATCTGGATGCTCGGATCGTGTTCATTGCTCACCAGACAGCATGCGCTTTCTGTCAGCCTGCTTGAAAAACGTACTTCCCTTATGTCGTTTTCGAGATGTTTCTTTAAAAACTCGACAAGGTTTTTGTGTTCCTCGGAAGCCTTCCTGGTCTTGTCTTCCTTTTCAGTTTTGGTTTTCTCATCCAGTTCGAATTCGCCTTTTCCAGCGGACTTCAACTTCTTGCCAGAATATTCTGGAATTGACTGTACAACCCATTCGTCAATCGGATCCGTCATGAAGAGGACATCGAAGTTTTTGGATTTCAGGAATTCCAGGTGCGGGGAATTTTCGAGGAGAACCCTCGAATCTCCGGTCAGATAATATATTTCCTTCTGTTCCGAAGGCATCTTCTCCACATACTCTTTGAGAGAAACGGTTTTCCCGGAAGAAATGTTCATGGTTTCGAACAACAGAAGGTCGAGAAGCTTGTCCCTGTTCTGAAAATCTGAATGCACCCCTTCCTTTACATAACGCCCGAAGTCCTTGAAGAAAGAGGAATATTTCTCGCGGTCCCTGTCGAACAGGGATCTAAGCTCCGCAATGATTTTCCTTACAAGGTTTCTGTTGATTTTCAGGATTCCCGGATTTTCCTGAAGTATTTCCCTGGAAATGTTCAGCGGCAGATCGCTTGAGTCGACGACACCTTTGACAAAACGGAGATATTCGGGGAGCAGATCGGGGCAGCTGTCGGTTATGAACACCCTGCGAATATAAAGGTGCAGCCCTTTCTTGTGCTGTTCCGTGGAAAGAAGGTCAAACGGAGCCTTTGAAGGGATGAAAAGCAGAGCCTTGAACTCGGACGTCCCCTCTGCCGAATAATGGATGTGCAACAGCGGATCCGCATCGAAATGTGAAAGATGTCCGTAGAACTGCTTATACTGTTCGTCGGTGATTTCGCCTGCCGGCCTGAGCCAGATCGCCTTCTGTGAATTGATAACAGGTTTTTCTTCGGAAACAGACTCGTCTTTCCCCTTTTTCATGCCGATGAGTTTAATCGGATGCTCAATGAAGTCGGAGTATTTTTTGACTATCTCCCGGATCTTCCATTCTTCAAGATAAGTCTTGCAGTCCGGTTTCAAGTGCAGGGTTATGGAAGTACCGTGTTCAGACACATCGGCGTCATCTATCGTATAGGATGATTCCCCTTTTGAAATCCATCGTGTCGCTTTTTCGTCCGAGCCGGCCCTTTTTGTTACAACCTCTATCTTGTCCGCAACCATGAAGGCGGAATAAAACCCCACTCCGAACTGTCCGATGAGTTCGGGAATGTCCTTGGATTCATTCTTTTTAAGGGTTGACAGATATTCGCGTGTCCCTGATTTTGCGATTGTCCCTATGTTCTCAACAAGTTCATTCCTTGTCATTCCAATACCGTTGTCGCTTATTTTCAGGAGGCTGTGCTCCCTGTCCGGCTCGATTCTGATTTCCCAGTCGGCCTTCAATGCCGGATTTGTGAGAGATTCAAAACTGACCTTGTCAATTGCGTCTGCTGCGTTTGCTATGAGTTCACGAAGGAAAATATCCTTGTTGGAATAGAGGGAATGGATGACTAAATTCAGAAGTTCCTGAACTTCAGTCTGGAATTTTCTGGTTTCTTCGGACATATATGCGTCTCCTTGCTGTTTTCATATGCACATGTTTTTATTATCTTAAAAGTCGGTAAATCTAACAGGACACGCGAGATTTTACATATGAAGTTCAGAAAAAACATGTAAATTTGTGAACAATAGTGTGTTCCTGTTTTGACTTTGCACACATTTAGCCCTAGAGTTGCAGATACGTATAATTTAAAGTTACTCAAATTCTAAGCAAGGGGGGATGGGATCTATGGCGGATTCTCCTAAGAAAACGAACGGTGAAGACGACCTTCTGTCCAGCGTGTCCAGGCTTGAAGCTGACCTTCAGGAAATAGAGAAGGCCAGAAAGCAGCAGGCGTTGATCATAAGGGTCGGGGTCATCCTGATACTTTTTGCGATTCTTTTTTTCGCATGGAACATCTGGAATTTCTCAAAGAGCCTGATGAGGAGTGAAAATCTTGATCAGTTCGGACAGAAATTTTCAAGTGACATGCAGGATCTTGCAAAAGACCCTGAAGTGCGCAGGATACAGGAAAGCCTGGTGAAACAGGTGATCCCCGATATCACAAATCAGATAATCGAACGTTTTAAGAAGGATCTTCCGAATTTCAGGAAAAAAGGCGAAAAGATTCTTGCCAATCTCCAAGTATATGTTGAAGGATACTTGAAAGAAGAACTTGAGAAAGCCCTTGCCGAATCCGTGGCTCAGCTTGAAAGAGAACTTCACGCCGCATATCCGAAGATTTCTGTTGATAAATTGGAAAAGGTCATGAAAAGCGCCGAGACCACTTTCATTGAACAAATCACAAATGCGGTTGAAAAGAGAATTGAAATGATCTATGAAGACCTTGACAAGGCCGAGAAAACTCTTGATAAATTCTCCTCTCCCGGCGATACTGAAAGGCTGTCAAAGCAGAACCCGGATGAAATCAAGCTCGAACTTATCGAATCTCTGCTTGAGCTTGGCATCTACGAAATCAATCCTGCTAAAGGCAATATGCCGGCGACGGTAGCTCAGGCTCAGGGAGGTGCAAAATGAACAACAATATTGAACTTCTCGCAAAGGTTGACCATCTGTCAAAGGTCATACAGGAAAAGAAAAACAAAGCCGTAAACACGACGAAAATGTATGCGATTGTTTATGGTGTAATAGTTCTTTTCGTGTTTGGATACACATCTATCATATTGGCAAAACTCAAGGAATATTCAACTCCTGACAATATTTCAGCCCTCGTGAAGAACAAGATAAAGGACTCTCTCCCCGGCCTGAACCAGGCTCTGCTTTCGCAGGCAAAGAAGAACGCCCCTGCCATCGCTGAAAAAGCTGTCGAGGCCGTCAATGAATCAATCCCAAAGATTGAAGACCTCGTCAAGAATGTCATTGACGAGAATGCCAAGCGCATTATTCTTCAGATCAAGGGCGAGATGTTTCCAAAGTTCATTAAAATCATGAAGGAGAATGCAAAGGCAATCAACGATTCGGCAGATGCGCTTACCGATGAAAATACTGCCAATGAAATTGCAAAAACCTTTGTCAAGGAAATTGAACGTGAAATAGACTACAACATCATAGGGGATGAATTCTATAGGAAATTTGACAGTTTCAGGGCTGAACTTGAAAAGATTGCCGTAAAACCGGCAGATAAGCTTACAATGAAAGAAGCGGCTGAACGCAGAATCATTGTAAACTGGCTTTACCTCGTCAAGAACGGCGAATCTCTTCAAAGCATCGCCTCAACAATCACGACCAGGTGCGCATTCGTATGGGAAGACCTGATAGGTAAAGTTGTCCAGACTGCCGGAACTTTCGGGTCTGCTGACAATGAGGACAAGGCTGTTGAAACTGAAGACTGAGTAATTTGACATTGATTTGAAAAAAGCGGGGTAAAACCCGCTTTTTTTTGTATTTGCGGGTTTTCCGGATATGAATTCACTTGCTTTGGGATTATATTGTCAAAGCTTAAAACTATGATAAAATTATGACATGCAGGCTGTTCAATTATGGCAGGATCAAAAAAAACTCGAAAAGGAAAAGGCAGCCCTTCCTCTCTTACAGGATTCTGGAACACTCTTAATGAACTAGCTCCCCTTTACCTCGAAAAATTCCCTGTAGTGAAGAAGAAAATGAAGGATGAAATGAATGCCTTCATCAATGAAGTCAATTTATCCCCCATCCCAAGCCTGGTCTATGAAAACTTTGTGCGTCCCTACTTCAGGGAAAAGCCGATGAAAGTGATTTTTTCCGGAGACGAGAAGGGTGTGTTCGGTAAATTCTGCACTAAAATAGACATCACGGAGAACATTGTGAAAATAGACCCGGTAGGTCTTTACAAGTTTTCCACGGAATTTGCAAACGCCGACGAAAAACTGAAAAAAATTGACAAGGATGAGGACTATTTCAAATGTCGTCTCTATTCTTTCCGGAAAGAAATATCAAAGCTTCCGGGGCAGTATCTGCTTTTCCTGGCAGTCCTCAAAGAAGTCGTCATTGACGGCAAGATTTACGCCGTTGACAGCAGGGGGGCTTTTGCAAACGAGGAGTCTTCAGATTACTTCTCCCTACTCTGGGCGTTAAAACAGTTTGAAGAATTCTACCTTAAAGTCCAGATCAGGAATATCCGTTCCGATTTCGCTTTAATCTGGCATGAGGGCGATTGGATTGATGCAGGGAAATAAAGATTCCTACCGAAAGAATATTATTGTCCTGGGTCTGAACCCGGCCTGGCAGAAGATACTCCTTTTCCCTGAATTAATCCCCGGCGAAATCAACAGGGCCGTTTCCGTTTCGCACTCTCCCGCAGGAAAGGGAATCAATTTTGCAAAAGCCGCAAAGACCTGGGGGGGCAATATTACTGTCTGCCAGTTCATCGGGGGTATCACCGGCGAAAACATAATTCGGGAACTTAAGAACAGGAAAATCAAGGAAATATCTGTTAGAACAACTGCCCCTACGCGCGTATGCACCACGTGCCTCTCTGAAAAGAAGAGGGAAACTACGGAGCTTATCGAACCCGCCTCGCAAGTTTCTCCATCGGCTGCGAAGGCGTTGAAAAAGGCTGTCATGGAAAATCTTCCCTTCTGCGCCGGCGTGGCTCTGTGCGGAACATACCCAAAAGGAGTCAATCCGGATTTTTATGCGGATATCGCCACAGCCGCCCGCGAAAAGGGAATACCTGTTTTACTTGACGGATTTGCCGGTATACGTGAAACGCTTGAACGGGGTGTTGAAATCCTTAAAATCAACAGTATGGAATTCGGCAGGATAACCGGCGGGGAAAACATTTACAAAGCCGCCAAGTCATTTTTCAGGAAATATGACGTCAACATGATCGCAATAACTGCGGGTTCTTCAACTTCATACCTGTTTGACAAAAGCGGCGGCTACGAATTTTCTCTGCCACGCACACCTAAAATAATCAATCCAATAGGAGCCGGAGATACGGTCTCAGCCGTCCTTTTCTGTGAACTTCTCAAGAGGACTCAGCCGCATGAAGCATTCCGTCTCGCCCTTGGCGCAGGAACAGCAAGTTGCCTTAATTTGCTTCCTGCCGAATTTAAAGTCGTGGACGCCCGGAAAATCGCAGATAAAATCAAATGCGTGAAAAAAGGGTGGCTCTATGCTCCGCACGAGTGAAGCTTTAGCGTTTGGCGAGCCAGATTGCGGATTGGGTTTTTCGATCCGACTGACGGGCGATATGAATATCGTCCGAAGGAAGATCGGAAAAATACGGGCGCAAGATGCTCGCCGCTACGCAGTTGCGATCTTCCGGGTTTGGATTCGCATTCATCGGGGGCTTCCGATACCCCGGTATCGAAAGCCTCTCCGAATGCAAACCAATCCTCAGAATCTTCGCAACCAAAAGTTAAATTTTCACCCGCGTGGAGTATATTCAAACCAAAACGTATTTTCACCCCTATAGAGTATAACAGGAACGAGGTATGCGATGTCGGAATTTAAGAATGTTACAGTGGTTAAAAAAGCGAATGTCTATTTCAACGGCAAGGTGACAAGCCGGACTGTCCTCTTTCCTGACGGGACAAGAAAAACACTTGGGATAATGCTTCCAGGGGATTATGAATTCGGAACAGACTGCAGGGAACTGATGGAAATTCTGGCCGGAGATCTGGATGTTCTGCTCCCCGGATCGAAGGAATGGAAAAAAGTGAGGGGCGGAGAATTGTTCGAAGTTCCTGCAAAGGCGAAATTCAGTCTTAAGGTCAGGGATATTGCGGATTACTGCTGTTCTTACCTGTAGTTTTTCCGGGAGACAATGGGATTGTTTTTCAGGAAGACTAAAAAAAGGAAACATGAAACACTTCACCTTCATTTTCGGGCTTGTCGCCTTTTCGTCCGTCATTCAAATATTCGCAGGAACCGCACCTGTGCCTGCGGTGCGGACTGTTGCAGTTCCTGTGAAATATTATGTGTCGGGGGCGGGGTTTGACGCCAATAACGGACTGAGTCCTGAAAAAGCCTTCCGCAATATTCAGAGGGCGGCGGATGTGACCAGACCCGGCGACACCGTATATGTGATGAACGGTGTTTACAAAAGGGACGAGCCTACCTGCAACATTGTCAACATAACCCGTTCCGGAAAGCCTGGTGCATGGATCACCTATCAGGCGTTTCCAGGACACAAGCCGGAATTGAAATCCAAGAACTTGAATGCCATAATGATCGAAGGGGCGTCGTATATCGTCATTGACGGGTTAAGCATGAATGGAGGCGGCGACGGCATCAATCTGGAATACGCCCTTTCGCAGAAGGACAACTTTAAGAATCCCGAAACCTCAGGGAGCGGTATCGAGATTGCTGAAAAGGGCAGTCAAAAGCCGCACCACATAACCATAAGCCGATGCGTGATTTACAACTTCTGCGGCGGCGGCGTCCGCGCTCGCCACGCCGATTATGTGACCATTGAAGACAACACTGTCCGGGAAAACACTTTCTACTCGCCATATGGCAGCAGCGGCATCTCCAATTACCAGAACTGTGATTCGGACGAAAACAATACCGGATACAAGATGATCATCAGGCGCAACATCATACATCACAATCTCAATATGATTCCGCCGCTTGCCGTGAAAAACACCGTTGGCGGCAACGGAATCATTATCGAGGATCTGCGAAATTCGCAGAACAATCCAAGTCGGGACACCTACAAGGGGCGCACTTTGATTGAAAACAATGTCATTTACTGTAACGGCGGACGCGGCGTATACGTTTTAAACAGCGACTGCGTGGACATCCTGAATAACACAGTTTATCAGAATTCACAGCATCCGAAAATTTCGGAGGGTGAGATATGCATCATGTCTTCAAGTGATGTGAAGGTCTACAATAACATCCTGTACGCCTTGAAGGATCGTCCTGCAAATACCGTCCAGGATGCAACTGACACTGTTTTCGACTACAATCTTGTCTTCAATGGCAAGTTGAGCGGGAAGCCGGGACACAACATCATTGGAGGGAATCCTTTGTTCTTAAATGAAAAAAAGCACGGGTTTTATCTGCAGGACAGAAGTCCCGCAATTGACGCCGGCACGAATTTGCTGAAATCCGCAACAGACATCCGCGGTGTTGAACGCCCGCAGGGCAGAGCCGTGGACATCGGAGCATACGAGAAGAATTAAGGAAACCTCTATAAGCGGCGGTAAGGCATCCCGGTATTTTAACCGGTAATCCTATTCTTTTTCATGTTTGCGGAGGTTTTCCAGGTCTGCTTCGTCCTTTTCCTTTGCGAGGGCCCGCTCAAGGTCGGCCTCTTCACGATGGGCTTCTTCAATCACAACATTATCGGCCCGTTCCACCAGCGCCACGTCATCGGCGGAAACGTGGCCGATCACGCGACCGTCATCCAAAACGTTGAAATCTTTTTCCCTGAGCCGCTTGAAAAGACGTCCTAAATCCCATGTTCCGCCGATCGTGAACCAGACCGTGGAAATCACGCCGATTATGCTGCCAAGGACGAAATTGCAGAAGAAAAACCAGTTTGCCCACCAATTGGCAGGCCAGGGGCTGATCTTGTTCCAGATAATCAGAACGATAAAACTTCCGAATCCCCAGCCAAAACTCCAGATAAAAACCGACCAGGCCAGGATTTTATCGCCCTTGGTATATTGGGAATCTATGCCGATGAAAAACTTGTAAAGCGTTTTCCATGAGAACTTTTCTGCAACCACTTCCTGCCCTTCACGACGGTATTTTCCGCGATGGAACAGGCGATCCATATTGAACGCCTCACGCGAAGTGAGCAGGGATAACCCCACATAAAGCCCAAGCGTTATCAGAGTAGTGATGAAGAAAACTTCCTGGGAATTAATCGGAAACTTGTCGGGGGTGACAGTCCAGACAACATAGGGATTGAAAGGTGCCGATACCGTCTGTAGGAAAGTCTCCACTGTCTCAAGCATCCCGTGCCGGCTCAGCCATGGATAGATAGATCCAGCCCAGTATTTCTGGGCGAGGATGCCGCAGACCGCCAGACTCGAACCGCTAATCAGCGCACCAAAAGCACCTGCGCCGGTGCCGCGTTTCCAGTACAACCCGAGAACTATGCATGGACCCGCACCGCCCAGCCAGATGGCGCCTGTAATCGCAAAAAACATCAGGATGAAATCTATCTGGGCGAAGTAGAACGAGAAAAAGAACGCAAAGGTCGCCACACCGGCTATGGTCAGCCGCAACAAGAGCAGCTGCTGACGAGGGGTAAACGGTTTCCGGCGAAAAGGGAGAATCACGTCCTGGACGATGATGCTGCCCCATGAATGCATATATGAAATATTGTTGCCGGTCAGGAGAAAAATCATTATTGCGCACAATATGCCCATGATTCCGGCCGGCAGAATGGTTCTAAGCGCCATTGGCATCCGCATCTGGCTGAAAATTGTCCCAAATGTGACCGCCGTACTTTTGTCCTCGGATTTCAACGCCGTCTGGACGGTATGCAATATCTCCTCGCGATCAGGCTGGGCAGCTTTTACCGCAACCGCCTGCTTGGAATCCGCCGTGTCTGCAGGTTGGGCGGAAGAGGCCTTTTCATTTTGTTTTACGGAATTTTCTTCGGCTTTGACCCTGTCAATCCGGGCTTGGAGTTCGGTGGAGATTGTTCCAGTATCCAGATAAGAGCCGATTTCTTTGCGGACTTCTTTAAACTGTTCCGTTCCGGCCACGTCGTTCATGACTTTGCAGGCCAGCTCCGTCCTGACCTTCTTTGCCGGCGTGGAAAAATCAGCGTTATTGTAGAAAGTGTAGCCTGTCACTGCAATCGTAATCAGCATCATCGAACAGAAACCTCCACGCCATGAGCCGAGAATACCGGCCATTTTCTGTTCATGTGCCGTTACGGCGGCGGTGGAGTAACCCTGGTTCCCGGCCCAGGACATGCGGTTGAGGATACCGGCAAATATTCCCGTGAAGATATAAAACAGATTGAAATCGCGCAATTGGTTAATGTCGTACGGGTTGAGCATGCTCTTTCCCTCAGCCCTGTCCAGCAGGGCCGGAGCCATTTCATTGAACCAGGAGAAATTGTAAAAAATATAAGCTACAATAATGACATACATGGGATAGCTGAGTATTCCCTCCACGCAGTCGGTTACCATGATTGTAAGCTGACCTCCGATCGTCACAATAAAAACGGACAATCCGAGAAAAGCGGCCATCAACAGGCCGAATGTCGAAAAAGAGAACCCCATTATGTCAACGTGTAATGGAAGACCGCAGAAATAAATCAGGCATCTTGCACTGACCGCAGGAAAGATCGCAAAATTCATAACGCCCGATATTGACTGTAGTGAGGCGGCAAAAATGCGGAAGGATTTGCCGTATCTCATCTCAAGAAACTGCCCCATAGTCATGGCGCGGGTTTCGCGGAAACGGTAAACACAATAGCCTGTCAGCCCCATGACAATACCGAGAGGGGCGGCAATCGTACTCCAGAACCCCAGCGCAAAACCGGAGTTGTAGTACATCTCCCATATGGCCACAAGGCTGATGAGCCCCATGCCAGCCTCACCGCCGGATACACAGATTACATACCTGCCGGCCACCCGTCCGGCGGTCAGGAAGTCAGATACCCCCTTGATATATTTCCGGCTCTTAATCGCAATGAACAATATTATAAAAACCGCGATGGAAACAATTGTCCAGTCAATCCAGTGCATACTTTTGATTCTTTCAATAAATTCCAGCTCGTAAAATACAATACATTATTAAAATTAGTATGCTTAAATAATAAAATACTGAAAAAATGTGATATTACGCAAGGAACTCGAAATTTGTTTTCATTCCCCTGCTCCAGGAGTCCGGAAGAAAATCGTTTTCCTTCCCGTCGGCAATGAGCCTGAACGCGTATCTCACCTGTTCCTCGTAAAACTCGCAGAATGCGCCGCGGCTCTTTATGTTCCTGTCATTCATCGTGTAGGCCTCGGCCGGGCACGGAGAGCCGCAGAAGTGCTGGATCGCACAGGTTTTGCAGGGATGTATTTCCTCGGTCTTCCTTTCGGAAACCAGTCTGAAAACGTCCGTCTTCAGAACATCGTCAATATTGTCCTTGAAAAGATTTCCGCCGTTGAATTCCGGAACGCCCACGAACTCGCTGCAGGGGAACATGTCACCTTTTGCGGAGACCGCAAAAAAGCAGCGTCCGCCGCCGCATGGCGAGATGTCGCACATGAGTTTTCTGCCTGAGGGCGCGACTATTCCGAAAATGATGTTTGCGAAATTCGCAACAATAATCTTGCGTCCGGTCTTCTTGTACAGGGTCCAGCTCCGGTCCAGGGCCTTGATATAGTGCTTTGCGGCGACGGCATCGCCAGGTTTCACCGTACGGGATTTTTTCTGGGTGCATCTGATGATGTTGAGCATGCAGACCTTGACTCCCGATTTGTGGAAATAGTCAACCGTATCTGAAAGCCTGTCCATGTTTTCCGTGGTGATTGTGCAGATGACGTTAAACCCCGGATGATCCCTGAGCTTTTCAATGACTGTAGATATCCTCGAGAAGTATCCCTCGCCCTTCCAGTCTTTCCTCAGGCTGTCCGCTGTTTTCTCGTTTGGGCCGTCAATTGATATCCCGATTCCGACCTTGTGTTTTTTTACAAACGCAATCGCTTCGTCGTCGAGCATTGTCGCATTTGTCTGGATTCCGAAGTCGAAATAATCCGAATATTTTTCAATGCCGGTGAAAACCACCTCCTTGTTCATCAGAGGTTCGGCGCCGTGGAAAATAATCTGGGGGCGGCGCCCCTTCGGAAGGGTCTTCTTGAAATAATCTTTCAGTATTCCAAGCCCTTTCAGGAGTTTTTCCTCCGACATGTTGTCTCCGTGCCTTCTCATCTTTTCTGGAATATAGCAGTATGTGCAGTTGAAATTGCAGCGGTCTGTCGGGTTGAAATAAACGGCCGAAGGCTTGAGTCCGAAACGGAGGGTGTTCATCTCCTTCAGGAATTCGGCCTCCTGCTTTTTAAAGGCGGAAATGAATTTGCCGTCTGAAATAATCGAGCCGAGATGATCCTTTCTGACAAGCGTCCAGAATGCACTTTCCGGGCTGATTAGGGCTGTAAAATCCTTGTGTCCTATGTCCACAGGCATGAACTGAGGACCGTATCCGGTATTGAGGTAGTTGCTTTTCATATTAAGATATGGCTTTTCACACCTGAAAATTTTCCGCTGGCGGCAATTTCCGCCAGCGGAAAATTTTAAAACAGATGGAATGCCTATTTATCCTTGATCAGAATGTAATGAGAGAGTCCTGTTCCGCTTGCGCTGCAGCTTTTCCTGTAGCCGATGGCCTTCTTTTCGGTTTTTGATTTCTTCGTCTTCATTTTCACTCCTTTGTTTTCTTTTTTTGCAAAATAAAAAGGGTCTCGGCGGACGAAATGATTCGTCTGCCGAAACCCTTTACCATTAGATTTCATTATGTTTGTTTCTCAGGAGCCGTACAGAAATAACTTTTACATTTGCTGGCCGGGATTTTGGATTGATTATCATGATGTTTGCGAGGAGCATATCTGAAGATATGCAACGAGCAAACAGCGTGATAAGCGGCCAAAAGAACGCCAGCCCTTTGGGGCGGAATTCCATGTATTTGTCTTCTTCGTTGCTTCACCCCTTGCGTATGCACCATACGCGCAGGGTTCACGCCTCGAATCCAAACACCTGTATTTTCCGCCAAATGTAAAAGTTATTTCTGCACGGCTCCTCAGCTCGTCTTCTGGCTTCCGGATCATTTCGTGATTCGCTGTCTTCCCGCAACAATATCGAGACATTCTCAATCGGTTGCAGTGACCCGTCTTAACGTTTGCAAATCACGATCCCCGGTTACAGCGGCGGGACCGCGACGGATTCACACCGTCTTCCGTTTACTGGAAACTGCCCTTATATTAATATCAATAAAAAACAAGTCAAGCGCCGTTTCATGCAAAAACACAACATATCCTCCGCAATCGCTCAGTCAGTT
>Ga0172379_10008787_pt1 | contig 12623 bp, 14 predicted proteins | sample GrowelOW334metaG_FD_119756 | JGI IMG/M metagenome (GOLD analysis project Ga0172379, IMG submission 119756) | Groundwater microbial communities from an aquifer near a municipal landfill in Southern Ontario, Canada - Groundwater well OW334 metaG | ecosystem: Environmental > Aquatic > Deep... | reverse complement strand
GAAACGGTAAAACCCGGGATGTTATAAAACTCTCTCGACAAGTCAAAGACAGGGTAAGAAAAGCGTTCAATATCGAACTTGAGGAGGAGGTTAGAATAATTTGATTAAGCGCTCAGATAATGGTACTATTCGGCTTTAAACATAGATTTTGGGCGGTTAGCTCAGTTGGTTAGAGCGACTCGTTTACACCGAGTAGGCCGAGGGTTCGAATCCTTCACCGCCCACCAAAATAATAAATATACTATGACTAATCCAAAAACAATCTTAGTAACTGGCTGTGCGGGTTTTATCGGGAGTAACTTTGTAAAACAATTCAGGAACAAATTTCCAAAGACTGAGATAATCGGGATTGATAATTTTTCAACTGGCCGGAGGGAGGCACTTGATAAAACAATTACTTTTTTTGAAGGCTCAATTCTAGATGAGAAACTGGTGACCAAGATTTTCTCAAAGTATAAGCCGGAATATGTCTTTCATTTTGCCGCGGTGCCAAGAGTTTCCTATTCGGTTGAACATCCGCGCCTTACAAGCGAGGTGAATATTATCGGTACGGTTGCACTACTTGAGGCGGCAAAGGACAATGGCGTGAAAAGATTTATCTACTCATCATCGTCATCTGTCTATGGTGGTGCAAAACGGTTGCCTACGAAGGAATCTGAGAATTTCCCCAATCCGAAATCTCCCTATGCCGTTCAGAAATATGTGGGAGAACCATTCTGTAAAGTTTTTAGCGAACTATATGGACTAGATACTGTATGTCTGCGTTATTTTAACGTATTTGGACCGGGGCAATACGGGGATTCTCCCTACTCAACGGTTATCTCGGCATGGTTGGAGTCATTATATTTCCCGAAATCAAAAAAGGCTTTCATTGAAGGCAACGGAAAACAATCAAGAGATTTCTGTTACGTTGATAATGTGGTTGCGGCAAATATACTAGCGATGGAATCGAAAAGAAACTTCAAAGGCGAAGTATTTAATGTTGCACATGGATGCAGGACCAGCATAAATGAAGTGAAGAAACTGATGGCGAAAATTACTAACAAGAAACTTGGCCTCGAGGTGCGTCCTGCAAGATCGGGTGACGTCAGCCATACGCATGCCGATATTAGTAAAACCAAGAGACTGCTTGGGTATAGACCAGAGGTAAGTTTTGACGAGGGATTGGCGCAGACGGTAGGATGGTTTGAAACGCGAAAAAAATAAAACTTTCTCTAGCGGTATTAAATCACTCGTAATTCTTCTAGAGCGCGACCATAAAGTTGGATTGCTTTCTTGGCTTCAGCGTGGCGGAGAAAATAATTTGAATCATGAGCCAGGCGATTGCGAATTTTATGAGCCTCCCAAATCAGTTGAAGGGATTGGAGTTGTCCTTCCGGAATACTCATTAAACGCTCCCCCATCGTTACGCCAGGAAAACCAGCCTTGCGAAGCGTATCATCCATCAATTTATCGGCTTCGATTATGGCGAACTTCCACTCGGCTTCCTTAGTAGAATCTCCATGTCTCAATATCTCATCCCAACGAGCTCTCGTCGGGCCGTCGTCTTGCTGTATATTCGTTGTTTTAACATCTTGAATAATACCCGAAGTTATTGCTTTGAATTTACCGAGTCTAATATTTAAGTAAACTATAGTCACCAGCATGGCTATTGATATAACCAGTGAGATGGCTCTGGCATCCCATACGATAGATGATCCAAGAATAGATGCATAAAAGTCTGATACCCTCGCTACAATAAAATCGCCATTGTTTATTTTGGAGAAATCAAGAATGCTATTTAATAAGTTTCCTAATAAGTCTGGCGTATTCATCTTATTTTATTTCTTGCTCAAGTTGGTGGCCAATACGGAGGATAGTAGCTTCGTCGAATGCTTTACCAATAATATGAAAACCAATCGGTAAATTGCTATCTTTGCCTGGTTTTACCGGTAATGATAAGCCGGGCAATCCAGCAAGGTTAACCGACACAGTATAAATGTCAGACAAGTACATGGCAAGAGGGTCAGATGACCTCTCCCCGATCTTAAATGCTACGCTAGGACTCGTGGGCCCGACAATAGCATCAACTTTTTCAAAGGCCTTATCGAAGTCCTGCTTAATAAGTGTTCGGACTTTCTGGGCTTTTAGGTAATAGGCATCATAATAGCCCGACGAAAGAGCGAAGGTACCAAGCATTATTCTTCTCTTGGCCTCTGCGCCAAAACCTTGCTCTCTGGAGTTAATGTAGGTATCAATGAGCGATGAAGATTCCGAGTTTGATAAGCCATAGCGAATGCCGTCGAATCGAGCCAAGTTTGATGATATTTCAGATGGCGCGATTATATAATAAGTGGCAATTGAATATTGTGAATGTGGCAATGATACTTCAGAGATTTCGCATCCTAAGTTTGCCAGAATCTTAATACCGTCCTCAATACTTATTTTGACTTCATCATCGAGTCCATCACGGAAAAATTCTTTTGGAACTCCGATTCGTAAGCCGCTTAAATCCTTTTCGAGATTATCAGTAAAATCAATCGCATTTTTTTTCACCGTGGTCGAGTCGAGTACGTCATGACCGACCAATGTATTTAATAATAACGCCGAATCATAAACGTTTTTTGTAATCGGGCCAATCTGATCCAATGAAGACGTCATGGCAATTAATCCGTAACGAGAGACTCGGCCATAAGTCGGTTTAAATCCGACAACGCCACAAAATCCGGCCGGTTGCCTAATTGATCCACCCGTGTCCGAGCCGATTGCGAATACAGCGAGGTCGGCAGCGACGGCGGCGGCTGAGCCACCGGAGCTACCACCGGGTACGCGGGATAGGTCAGCAGGATTATGAGTTGGGCCAAAAGCCGAGTTCTCGGTCGATGCACCCATAGCGAATTCATCTAGATTTGTCTTGCCTATAAAAGTAGCGCCGGCCTTTTTCAGTTTATTGATAGCTGTTGCGTCATAAGTGGCCACATAATTTTCTAAAATTTTAGAGCCGGCTGTGCATTTGGTTCCTTGAATTAAAACATTGTCCTTGATGGCTGATGGTACGCCAGAAAGGGGGCCGTTCTTTTCGTTTTCAATAAAAGGCAATGTGTTCAAATATGCTTTGATTTTGTTGTCCTCTTTGTTTATCTTGTCAGTATAATATCTAAATATTTCCTCCGCAGAAAACTCGCCAGTCCGAAGCCCTTCAAGCGTAGATTTAATAGTGTGGTTTGTAGATTTCATTATTTCTTTGATCTTCCTAATACTGAGCCAACCTTAATAAAATTATCCTTCGTATCCGGAGCTTGCTCTATTAAATATGAATGTTGAATCCCATCGGTATAATCTTCGCGCACAGCACTCAATAAACCTGTCGTTTGAAACATTGGATCAACGTTATCAGTATTTGCGGTATTTAATTGTCCGATGTATTCAAAAATAGATGAGAGTTTTTCTCTTATCTGTGGAATTTCATCCGTAGATATTTTTATTCGAGCAAGCTTTGCGATGTGCTCTATATCTTTATCAGTCAGCATTTAGATTAAAATGGACTGGGTGGATAGGGATCTCAGCCTATCGGATCACGGGTTGCAGTCCGTGCGCCTTTTCTCAGCCACACCCAGGTACTTTTAGACTATCACATTGCCAGCATTTCCAAAAACTCTTTCTCGTCAATTATTTTAAGACCAAGTTTGGTTGCTCTATCTAACTTTGAACCGGCTTCTGACCCAGCCACAACAAAATTAATATTTTTCGACACAGAAGAAGACACGTAGCCTCCCAGATCTCTTATTCTATTTTGGGCCTCATCGCGGGATATAGTATCCAGAGATCCAGTTAAAACAAATGTTTTTTCATTAACAAGTGGATTGTATTTGGCTGACTTTACGACATCAATCTTGATATCGGCGCGACATAGCTTTTCTAGCAGTCTCTTGTTGTATGGCCTAAGAAACCATTCATGGATACTATCGGCTACAACTGGACCGATGTCTTCGATTTTTTCGAGAGCAGAAGCGCTCGCATTTTTTAATTTGTCGATATTGTTGAATTTTCTTGCAAGGGCATTGGCCGTCTCCTCGCCAACGTGACCGATTCCGAGAGCATATATAAATTTATTCAGAGTTACATTTTTCTTCGACTTGATTGAAAGTATGGTGTTTTCGGCAGACTTATCGGCAAAACGTTCGAGATTCAACAAATCATCTTTTTTTAGAAAGAAAAGATCAGCTGGATCTTCGATTAGCGCTGCTTCCATGAGCTGATCGATTATTCTGGGACCTACGCCATCTATATTAAAAGCTCGACGAGAGACGAAGTGGTATATCCCCTCCCGCCTAATGGCGGGACATTCCTTGTTAATACATTTGTAAGCTACCTGCTCCGTGATTTTCTCTACTAGCTCGCCACAGACAGGACATTTCATTGGCATCGAGAACCTCTTCTCTTTGCCACCGCGCAAGTCCTTTAGAACGGATTTGATATCGGGGATAACGTCGCCCGCTCGGCCGACGACAACGGTATCGCCTATCTTAACATCTAGTCTATTGATTTCGTCTAGATTATGGAGAGTAGCGCGCGACACCATAACCCCACCTATTCTCACTGGTCTTAGAACGGCCACAGGGGTAAGAACGCCAGTCCGGCCGACTTGAACAATAATATCTTCAACGACAGTTTGAGATTCGGCCGGTGCAAATTTGTAGGCAATGGCTGCGCGCGGTGACCGCCCGACAATCCCGAGTTTGTTAAAAAGTCTATTGTCGTTCAAAATGGCTACGATGCCGTCTATCTCGTACTCGAGTCCGGTTCTATGCTTTTCCCAGTAATTCCTAAATTCATGAATCGCGTCAATATCTGAGCAGAAACTATTATGAGAATTTGTCTTGAAACCAAGCGCTTTAAGTAATGCGTGTTCCTCCTCATGATTTGATTGCCCTAAGTTGGTCATTAAGCCGTAAGCATAAGAATCGAGCGCTCGAGATTTAGTTACCGTCGGATCCAGCTGACGGACCGAGCCAGCTGCAAGATTTCGGGGATTGGCATACGTGCCCTCACCCTTATTAGTCTGCGCAATATTTATTTTGCGAAATGACGATTTACTAATGAAAACCTCACCGCGGATGATTAATTCGCCGGACAATAATGGCAGAATCCTTTTACTAAGATGCGACAACCCTAGGGTCTCGAGATTTCTATTAATTTCTCCATCAGATAATAGAGACAAAGGGACCGCATTGACGGTTTTTATATTCTGAGTGACATCTTCTCCAATTATTCCATCTCCTCTCGTTGAAGCGATTGCGAGAACTCTGTTCTTGTAGATTAATTCGACGGCTATTCCATCGATTTTGAGCTCACAATAGAAGCCATTCTCTACGGCATCGCTAGAAATTTTTTTTAATCTCTCTGCCCACGCCTTAACATCTTCAAAATCAAAAGAATCATTAAGGGATGGCATGCGCTGAGCGTGTTTAAATTTTCTAAACTCTTTCAGTGGTTGGCCGCCAATTCTCTGTGTCGGTGAATTTGGAGACGAAAACTCGGGATACGTCTTTTCTAGTATGGCTAATTCATTTCGAAGTGTATCGAACGTCTGATCAGAGATTTCGGGTTTATCCAAAACATGATAAAGATAATTATGGCGATTAAGTGAATCGCTTAAAACCCTGATTCTTTCTTTAGCCTCTTCTTTATTCATGACGGTTATTTATAACAAAAAAAGAGCCTTATTTAAAGCTCTTTCAGGAAGACTAATTGTCGCCTTTGTATATCTCCATGGATCGACTAACCCCAGCATGAGTGCCCACTGATCTAAAGTGTGGTAGTGTAGCCTCCTCAGGACCGCAGGTTGCGAGTTCGATAATATCAGAATCCTTGTATACGTAATAATGACTTATCGTACTATTAGTAAGTGAAGGTTTAGGATAGCTGGGATCGTAGCGGTAAGTATAGAGGCACCATTCAATGCCGGTGTCGGCAGCATAAATAGCCGATACGGAATTAGCGGCTTCTGTCGCGATGCGAAGCTTGGGGATAAAAACTTTCGCTAGGGTCATGCCAATAGTCAAAAGGATAGTCATAATCATGACCGAGAATACTAAGATTGATCCCTGTTGTTTAATTTTGGAAATCATTGCTTAAATCGCGTGAGGTTATGGTTGTCTGAATATTGTATTGATAAGCTTCAATAGAACCAATACTGTTGACTTCAGCCAAGATTGTAACTCGTACCGGTTTTTGATCGCTAGCCGTGGTTCCGCTAATACAGAATATTAATTTTGAAAAATTTACATCAGATGAAGTAATGGCCGTCGCTCCCGCACTATTCTCGTTGCGCATAATCTGACCGGCGCTAAGCGTATAGTCTACCGTGCCGATATCGGGTCGAACAAAGGATATCGATTGAGCGAGGCAAGAAGAATCCTCTACGGTAATCCTAGAAACTCTGATTTCGCGGGCCATCATTTCGAAGGCGCGTAAGGTATTCTCCTGAACCTTTTGTGCGGCAAGATTGCGTCGCTCAATCTGTAGAGATCGTACGAAGATTCCACCTACGGCAACAACGATTACAGAGAAGACAAAGACTGCAGCTATCACTTCAACTATCGTAAATCCCCGATTGTCCGAAATTATTTTTTTTCTCATTTATTTCCAGTCGAAAAGGTGATCTTCGACGCTAACCGATCTATCTCTTACTGCTTCGGTCCACGTGACTTCACTTATGACCTTCAACTCAACGGCGCTCACTTTCGTAATCGATATTTTTCTCTTGAAGAACGTAGGAGATGCATCGCCGCTGTCATAGCTGTATATGCCACTGTTAGCATTTAAATATAGCGGGGCAGAATCATTTTGAGAAAGCAAACTGTCAGACGTATCATACTGGACTCTTCCTATAGTTGTCGATCCGTCTGCTTCCTCGTTTAATCCAGCATAGAAAGCACGGGCTGGGCTGGCTAACCAATTCTCATCACGTATGGCCCTAATGACTTCTATCCCCTCTTGAGCTAGCATTGATGCGGTTAGATTATTTTTTACGGAAGTGGATATTCTTGAACTAAAGGTAACCATTGCGAGTATTGGTCCAAGAGCTAAGCTCAGAATTACAAAAGCAATTAATGATTCAATAATAGTAAATCCTAGTTGTCTATTTATTGTGGACATGCGTAGATAATGTTTGGTACGGTTTCTATGCGGCCGGTGCCGTAAACGCATATAGTCTGGCAGATGCGATCATTACAGTCATCTCCTGTCTTTCCGAGCAGAATACGCAAGGAACTCTGATAGTTAGAAACGCCGTTTAAATAAATTTTTGGATCAGGGGGTAGAAAAAAAATGTCATCGAAAATTGCTCTTATCTCGATTCTCGGATCAACTAGCCTAATAATTTCAACAGATGAGCCATTAAATCTCTCATCTATGCAGGTATCAGAGACGGGTCCAGAAACATATATCTCTATCGATTTATTATCCGCATATCTTATACCATATCCGCATGGATGATAGTCAGAATATTTGGCACTTGAGATTGATTTAGTCTCCGCTCTGCGGATTGCTCCTATTACTATGCTAGAAGATTCGGATATATTAATGCGAGTCTTTGAAAAATTGGCCAACAAAATACCACTCATCACCGCCATAATTAAAGCCGCTACAAGAATATCTATTAGCGTGAATCCTAGCTCACTTTTTCTTTTTTTTAGATTCACTAATTAGCAGCCCCGATGGTCTTAACGATAATGCTGTCATTGGCACTAATCTTCGTGGCGTCAAGGCGATCGAGGGGTATTTTAGCGGAGTTCAAATAGACCTCATAATCATTACCAGTGAGGCCAGATAATTGCAAGATATTGGCATTAACCTGGGGTTGAGGCGTGTACTGAAACTCAATATTGCCAGCCCTAGATGACGAGTATAGTGCATCTAGCATCGTCATATCATCGCCTACGCGACCCTCAAAGGCGCGACGCTGGCCGTTAATCTGAAGTTCAAGATAGGCAGTATCTAGAGTTGGACGTTGAAAAGACCATTGTGCGAAAAATATTACACATCCCAATACGATTAAAAGTAGTATTTGGGCGACGACCACCTCTCTAGAGAAGATATCGGCTGGCAATTTTTTGTATGTCATATTGATAAATTAATATTAATAAAGATACGATGGCAATAAACGAACCGAAGGGAATGGCCGTCTTTGCCGTAGCTTTTCTGGCCAATATCAATCCCAGCCCTACGAATGTAGCAAGCCAGACAGAGCCAACAATGGCAAGAAACCCATTCGGATAGTCCAGAAGAAGTCCAATTATAAAAATAAGCTTAACATCTCCAAGTCCAATCCAAACGCCTCGAGATACTACATACATTATACCAAATACTAGTGACATGCATAAGCCAGTTATAAACGCCGGCAATAAACCCGATATATTAAATTGTAGATTTAGTAACAAAGCCAAAATTAGAAGAATAATAATAATCTTATCCGGAATAATGAAATACAGATAATCAAAAAAAATAAGCGATATCAACAACGAGGCGATGGACGCGACCAGAATGAGATACAGCCATCCAAGGTGGTAAGAATTGATGAATATGAATAGAAAAGTTATCCCGCCAACTAACTCAATGCAGGGATAGATAAACGAAATTGGTTTTTGGCAGTGACGACATTTGGCCCTAAGTAATGCAAAACTGACTAATGGTATGAGATCATACCACCTGATGGCCGTGTGACAGTTCGGGCATTCTGATCTTCCAGTCATTATTCCTTTCTGACGGTTAAGTCTAGAGACCAACACACCCAGAAAACTGCCGACGCACAGCCCGATTAGGAAAACAAATAAATCGAATAATAGCATAATATAAAAATAGCATATTAAACAGAATTCATAAATAAAAAATCATCCCGCCGGAGGCGGGATGATAAATATTTTAATCTTAGTTTGGTTGACCCAAATCATATACACAAGTGACAGCCGTAGAGTCTGCGCATGTTTCTGTTGCTCCGTTAACCTGTGCTCCACCTGCAAAATTTTCACCTGTAGCTGCCGTAGTATCCAAATCGAGGTCATTGCCCAAAGCTGAAGTAGCTTTCTGTTCTAGGTTTGCCCATAGGTGAAACTTCGTTGGAGATACAAGCGTTTCCCATGAATAACCATAGCAACCATTTAGAACACCCGAGCTGGTACCTACATAGCCAACAGCGTCACAAGCGGGTTTTCCAGGATCAGTGGGTATTCGCGTAAGGTATTTTGATAGAGCAGCTGTGATATCTACCAAAGTGTTACTTTCCATGTAGTGTCCTTCGTCGTCATAGTACAGTTCAAGAGCAGATCGTACCTGGTTCATGTCGGCGACTCTCTTGGCGTCTCTGGCTTTCTGACGTGCAACATTTAACTGAAGTAGTAATAATGTGGATAATATACCAATTATGGCAATAACTACTAACAGTTCGACCAGCGTGAATCCCCTAGAGAGATCTGACTTTTTTAAGAATTTTTTTAGAAATGACACTTTTTATGTTCTCTGACTTAAGACGATAAGCTCCTGACATATCAGAACCAATCGGCCCAAGTTAGAAATTAACTTACTTGTATGTTCCTATTATATACCGACGGAAGGAATAACAACAATAAAGATATCAACAAATCATATATTAACCGGCGCCTACCATGCTATATATCGGTAAGAGTACGCTAGAAACCAGGACAGCCACACCAAAGCCAAGGACTAGGACTAAAATGGGTTCGATAAGTGTAGATATATTTTGAATCGTTTCGTAAGACTCTGTCTTGTAAAACTTGGCGATGTGATCCAACATAAAATCCAATTTTCCTGTTTTTTCGCCTATGGCCGTCATGGATGTAACTAGGGGTGGTATTTCAGGATTCTTTTCGAAGACTTGAGAGATGGAGCCACCACTACGGACATTTTCCTCAGCTTCCAATAATATCTTCTTATATAATTCATTTCCGACCAGATCCGAGGTTATCTTGATAGAATCCAAAATTGGAATCCCTGACTTAATTAGGGTAGACAAGCTTTCGGCTATTCGTGCGATATATAATTGTTTAGCTACATTGCCTAGTCCGGGCAATTTGATTTTAAATATATCGAAATTAAAACGACCTCTGGGAGTTTTTATATATTTCCAAATACCAATGGCAACGATGATTAACGCTATGATAACCTGAAGAGCGTAAGCATTAATAAAATCCGTAAACCACATTAAAAATCTTGTGGTAATCGGTAACGGGACCGTATTGCCAGCCTCTTTAAATATTGATAGCAATTGAGGCAAGACGTAGACGACGATGATGCCACCAACAATAACCAACGCAAAAACAATGAATGCCGGATAAGCCAATGCACCGCGTATTTTTGAAGTAATGCCCTGCGCCCTTTCTAAATAATCAGCAAGATAAAGAAGTGTCTCTTGAAGTTTTCCTGAAATTTCACCCGATTGTACTAGTTTTACATAAAACGGACTGAACAAATCAGAATGAGCGGCCAACGCGATTGAAAGAGCGGAGCCGGATTCAACGTGATCCGATATCGACGTAATGATTTTCCTAAGTGCTGGTTTTTCCGATTGTTTCGCTAATGTACGCAGGCCTTCGGCTAGGGGCATGTCGGCATCTATAAGTGTCGACAACTGTCGAGTGAATGCAACGATGTCTTTATTCTTGGGTTTAGAAAACAAATCGTTCACGTCTATATCAAAAAGACGGCCGCTTATAGGTGTTATTGAGAGAACAATATGATCACGGGCTTGAAGTATCTTGATTGCCTCAACCTCGTTTGGAGCGTCAATCTTACCTTCGACTATCTCCCCTGTCTTGAATTGTGCTTTATATTTAAAATCCATATATTACAATAAATTTCTAAACTCGGTTGGATTTAACGAATAAAATTCAGCCTTATCGATGGAAATCTCTTTTCTTCTAACTAAATCTGCCAGGGAACGTTCTAAGCTAATCATACCAACATCTTGGCCAGTTTCTATAACTAGGTCAAGTTGTTTGGGCCGGCTATCTCGAATCAATGTTCTAACGGCAGGCGTGGCGATCATGACCTCAACGGCTGGTATTAGCCCACCTTTTACCCTGGGTAATAGACGCTGGGAGATTACTCCGGAGAGCGTACTGGCCAGCTGTGCGCGAATTTGAGGTTGTTGATTTGATGGAAAGGAATCAATAATCCTTTCAACTGTCTGCGAAGCGCTGTTGGTATGTAATGACGCAAAGACCAGATGCCCCGTCTCAGCAGCCGAGACAGCCGCGCTCATCGTCTCATAATCCCGTAACTCCCCCACCATAATAACGTTTACATTTTCTCTAAAGGTAGCACGGAGGGCTTTGTGAAAGGAAAAAGTATCCTGATAAACTTCGCGTTGATCAATAACGCTCTTATCTGGTGAAAAAATGTATTCAATCGGATCTTCAATAGTGACGATTTTTTCTGTGCGTTCTTTGTTGATGGAATTAATAAGTGCAGCTAAGGTAGTCGATTTCCCATGGCCAGTTGGACCGACAACAAGCACGAAACCCTGTGAAAGCTTGCTAAAAATTTTTAGAACTGACGGTAGCCCCAGATCTTCGATTGACTTAATCTCATTGGGGACAAGTCTGAGCGCAGCCGCAAAACCATTATGTGTTTGATAAGCGTTAGCTCTAAAGCGATTCTCGCCGAAAGTGTAGGAAAAATCTAGCTCTTTCTCAGACAAAAAACGATCCTTCTTGTCGTCGAGTAATGCAAATACTAATCCCTGCGATGTTTCAGGATCAAGAATTTTTTGATCGGAGAGTTGAATAAGACGGCCGTCAACACGGATTGTTGGGTAATGCCCTGGAGATATATGTAAATCTGATGCACCGTTTTGTGCCGTGGCCCTAAGTAGATCTTGTAGAAATTGTTTATAGTCCATGTTCTTGCTTAGTTATTGAACGTTGCCACCTGCTTCTGCCACCTCAAGAAGTTCATCAAGTGAAACCGTGCCTTTTAATACTTTTAATATTCCATCTTGGAACATAGTAATCATACCCTGTCTGCGAGCTTCTTGGAATATCATAGTTTCTGAAATTGTACCCAGGATGATCTTTTCCAGTTCAGAAGTCATTTCCATCATTTCGAAAATACCGATGCGTCCTTTGTAGCCCTTACCACCACAGGTACGACACGCACTGCCTTCATTAGCTTTATAAATTTCATAACCAGTTTTAGAAAAAAGCCCAGAATATTCTCCCGGCATAGATTTAATAGAGTCGCTGATTATTTTTTCTTCACCGACATTGGCCTTTGTCTTTGCTTTGCAATCCTGGCAGAGACGCCTTAGTAGCCTTTGGGCGGCGGCAACATTAACTGTTGGCGGGATCAGGTACTTCTCTACTCCCATGTCTATCAATCTGGGGATAACGCCGATAGCATCGTTGGTGTGAAGTGTCGAAAGCACAATATGTCCGGTAAGAGCGGCCTGAGTCGCCAAGCCAGCAGTTTCGCTATCGCGTATCTCGCCGACCATAATTACGTCGGGATCTTGTCTTAAAATGTGTCGCAATCCACTGGCGAAAGTATATCCAATCTCTTCGTGCACTTGCGATTGGTTAACACCATCGACAAAGTATTCAATCGGATCTTCTAGGGTTACGATG
>Ga0172379_10008786_pt1 | contig 12623 bp, 10 predicted proteins | sample GrowelOW334metaG_FD_119756 | JGI IMG/M metagenome (GOLD analysis project Ga0172379, IMG submission 119756) | Groundwater microbial communities from an aquifer near a municipal landfill in Southern Ontario, Canada - Groundwater well OW334 metaG | ecosystem: Environmental > Aquatic > Deep... | reverse complement strand
GGTAAAGATATGAAGGGAAATGCCCTTAATGGAGCGCCGCAATTCTGTGTCGGGGCGGTGGTAAACCCCGGAGCCGACCCGCTTGAGCCGGAGATAATCAGGATGGAGAAGAAGATGCTCGCAGGTGCACAATTCTTCCAGACCCAGGTAGTATATGATATCGACATCTTCAAGCGGTTCCTGGACAGCACCAGGCATCTAAAGACAACGATATTGGCAGGTATTGTACCGCTAAAATCGGCGGGTATGGCCAGATTCATGAATAAAAATGTGGCAGGAGTATGCGTCCCCGAAGATCTTATACAGGAGATGGAAGCGGCTAAAGACAAAGTATCTAAATCGATAGAGATATCTGCAAGGATCATTTCAGGATTGAAGCCGTTGTGTAACGGTGTACATATTATGCCGATAGGATGGGACAAGAAAGTCCCGCTCCTATTGGATGCGGCAGGGCTATAGAGCGAGAGGAGAGCGGCATGTCGAAGGTTGTTGCGGGATTGATGGTAAAAGGAGCCAGGGTTGTATTAGATGACGCGGAAGCGCTTCTAAAAAAAGCTATTAACGAAAAAGGCTCGATAGCAAAAATTGGCTTTCCGGAAACGGCGTTCTATCTGCCGCTGGCGAATGCTTTATTAGGCCTGGAGATCAAGACGCTCGCTGATGCCGATAAGGCGCTCTCTACTGCAAAGACGCTCATTCCCGCCATACCAAGCGAAGAGAAGTGGGACACATATTTAAAGGACGGATTGAATTCCGGAGTTGCTGCCATACTTGCTGAAGAGATCATATGCGCATTACGGTATCTCTATGGCGAAGAGCCGCAGCCGGATTGCCCCGGTTTCTTTTCCGACACTATATTGAGAGCGCTTGGGATACAGCTTGTAGACGGCAGGATATCGGGGATAGGCGTTATTTTAGGCAAAGCCCCTGATGCAAAGACCGCTGTGGAGATAGTCAGAGACCTTCAGAAGAGAAATATACTTACGCTTGTAGGCGGCAGTGTTGACGGAGTGAGTATAATAGACCAGCTGAAAGAGGGCGGCCTGCAGATGGGGCTCGAGTCGTACGTCGTTCCCTTTGGGCGAGATACGATATCAGTTGTGTACGTGCTTAATTTTGCGATAAGAGCCGCGCTGACGTTCGGCGGGATAAAGGCGGGCAATACAAAGGCTTGCGTTGATTATGTGCGCGAGAGGGTACCGGCGTTCGTGCTTCTTCTGGGTGGCGTGGATGAGGTCAAAGCCGCGACCGGCGCCGGAGCGCTTGCCGCGGGTGTGCCTATCATAACGGATCTGGATCTTCCTGAAGTGAGAGTCCCCGGTGTTTGCGCCCATGAAGAGTGTCTTGTAAAAGAGAGCGACCACAAAAAAATAGTCCAGAAAGCTATTGAAGCCAGAGGTATAAAGATAAAAGTCGCCAAGGTGCCGATACCGGTGCCGTTCTCTGCCGCGTTCGAGGGTGAGCGTGTCCGCAAAGCAGACATGTATGTTCAATTCGGCGGTAAATACTCTCCGGCGTTCGAATATCTGAAGATGAAGAAGTCGGATGAGGTAGAGGACGGTCATATCGACGTCATAGGCCCCGAGATAGATTTGATGAAGGAGGGCGACAGCGTTCCCCTCGGGATCGTTGTCGAAGTGGCGGGCCGCAAGATGAGCGTAGATTTTGAACCGATCCTTGAAAGGCAGATACACAAGTTCCTGAATTATGCCATGGGCGTATTTCACATGGGCCAGAGAGATATGAACTGGGTCAGGATATCGAAAGAAGCTCATAAGGCGGGATTTAAGATACACCACATAGGTGAGATCCTCATCGCGAAACTTCATGACGAATATGGGGCGATCGTCGATAAAGTTCAGGTGAAGATATATACAAAAGAAGCCGATGTCAAAAAATTGATACCGGAAGCAAAAAGTTCATTTGACTCGAGAGATGAGCGGCTTGCCGGAATGACCGACGAATCAGTAGATACGTTCTACAGCTGTACGCTTTGCCAGAGCTTTGCTCCTGACCATGTATGCATAGTCAGCCCTGAGCGGCTTGGGCTTTGCGGCGCGTACTCATGGCTTGACGCAAAGGCTGCCCACGAGATCACTCCTACAGGCGGAAATCAGCCTATAAAAAAAGGTAAGGTGATCGATGAGAAGAAGGGGATATGGGAAGGCGTTAATAAATTCGTCTACGACAATTCGCACCAAAAGACTTCGGAGATGACGGTCTATTCTCTGATGGAATCTCCTATGACATCGTGCGGTTGTTTTGAGTGTATCGTTGCTATCGTGCCTGAGGCGAACGGAGTAATGGTGGTCAATAGGGAGTATTCAGGCGAGACCCCTGCGGGCATGAAGTTCACGACCCTTGCGAGCACGGTAGGCGGAGGTTCACAGACCCCGGGATTCCTGGGAGTGGGGCGCCTTTATATTACGAGCAAAAAATTCATCTCTTCCGACGGCGGGTTGGCGCGTATCGTGTGGATGCCCAAAGAGCTTAAAGAGGCATTGGCAGATAGGCTTAAAAAGAGATGTGTAGAGATAGGACAGGGCGATCTATTTGAAAGAATAGCTGATGAGACGGTAACTACGGACGCGGCTAAGCTGGTCGAATATTTGCAAAAGGTCGGCCATCCGGCGCTTTCGATGCCGCCTATGATGTAAAGGGGAAAATAGAATGGCATTATCAGGATTGGATATATACAAGCTTCTTCCGAAGACGAACTGTAAAGAGTGCGGATTTGCGACATGTCTGGCGTTCGCTATGGCTATGGCGCAGAAGAAAGTGCCGCTTGATAAATGTCCGACAGTCTCTGCAGAAGCGAAGCTTGCCCTTGAGAGCGCGAGCCAGCCCCCCATTAAGCTTGTGACGATAGGAACGGGCGATACGAAGCTTGAGATGGGTAATGAGACCGTCATGTTCAGGCATGAGCAGAAGTTCTTTCATCCGACGGGTATAGGCATACTCGTCGAGGATACGCTTGGGGATGCCGAGCTTCGCTCCCGCATGGAGAAGATCGGAAAGCTTGTATTCGAACGGGTTGGGCTTACTATAAGGCCGGAGCTCGTCTGTATCAAGAATTCTTCGCGCTCTAAAGATAAATTTGTCAATTCAGTAAAGATAGTAGCTTCTTTAACGAGCCTCAATTTGGCATTGTTTACGGGCGATCAAGCAGCTGTGGATGAGGCGTTAACTGTAATAGCTCCTCGCAGGCCTCTCGTTATATGGTCGGGTGAGGGGAATATAGAGGCGTTCATAGACATTGCCAAGAAACACAAGACCCCGCTGGCGATAACTTCTAATGACCTGGATGAAGCCGCCAAGCTGACAGATCTTGCAAAGAAGGCGGGCGTTGAAGAGATTGTACTAAATTTCAAAGATCGGTCTCAATCCGAACGTATCCAGGATATAACTTATGCCAGGCGTTCAGCTCTTAAGAAAGGCTTCAGGGATCTCGGATATCCGGCGATGGCATTTACAGACGAGACTGATCCGGGCCTTGAATTGTGCGAAGCCGTGTCTTATGTATCCAAATACGCCGGTCTTGTCATAATAAAAAATTGCGAAAAAGAATTTTTGTTCCCGCTATTGGTCACGAGACAGGATATATATACCGATCCGCAGAAGCCGGTCCAGGTCACTCCCAAGATATATGAGATCGGAAAGGTCAATAGCTCTTCTCCCGTAATAGTAACGACAAATTTTTCTATCACCTATTTTACGGTTGCCGGTGAGGTCGAGGAGAGCAAAGTCCCTACGTTCATCATCTGCTGCGATGCTGAAGGGATGTCCGTCCTGACCGCCTGGGCTGCAGATAAGTTCTCGGCGGAAAGGATCACCGACACATTGAAAAGATCGGGTATCGAACAGATGGTCACGCACCGCAAGATCATCATACCGGGTTATGTTTCTGTACTGAGCGGAAAGCTCGAAGAGGTCTCCGGCTGGAAAGTGCTGGTCGGGCCAAGAGAAGCTTCAGGGATCCCCGGTTTCTTGAGAGGATGGAAATAGAGTGGCTGAATTTTCCGTCACATTCAAACCTGCGGGCATAAAAGTTATAGTTCCGCAGGGCACAGACCTTTTGACCGCCGCATTTAAAGGCGGTATACCTCTAAACGCCGTCTGCGGCGGAGAGGGCCTTTGCGGCAAGTGCAGGGTTGTTGTGACCAAGGGCAAGGTGTCCGGAGAAGCATCAAGCCTTATCAACGATGAGGACCGGGCTAAAGGAGTTGTCCTGGCCTGCGAATCTATAGTTGAGTCGGATCTCGAGATCCTTATCCCTCAGGAATCGGCCGGAAATTTTGAAGTTTCAGGGAAGCGGCGCGCTGACGCAGAAGAATTCTTGAGCGTCGGCCCATTGGAGAAAGAGTCGGCGCTAAAGCGCGATCCCCTCGTAACAAAGATCTTTCTCGAGATCAAGAAGCCGTCAGATGACGATGGCTTGACCGATCTTGAGAGAGTGGACCGCGAGCTGAAGAAAAGATCCGACCCCGTATTCATTACAACGGCGATATCGAACGCTAAACATCTTGGCGCGGTCTTGCGGGAGAGCGGCTACAAGGTCACCGCTGTCATTGGCCATAAAGAAAGCTCATCCGAGATCATTTTGTTCGAGCCAGGCGATACGACAGATTTAAATTATGGGTTTGCATTTGATATCGGGACGACGACCGTGACGGGACAGCTTATAGACCTGAATTCGGGCCGTATCATCGGCACCCGTATAGCTTACAATAGACAGTCTTCTTACGGAAGTGATGTCATATCCAGGATCATATATGGTTCGGATGCCGCAGGACTATTAAAGCTCTGCGAGTCGGTACTTAGTAATATCAACGAGATGGTAGAGGATCTTGCAACCTCGAACTCCATCCCGTTAAGCAGCATATATTCTGCGGTTATTGCGGGCAATATGACGATGATGCACCTTTTACTTAAGTCGGATCCGTCGGATATAAGAAAAGAGCCTTATATGCCGGCTATAACGGCATTTCCGCCCATGAGCGCGGGCAAGGCAGGCATAAAGATAAATCCTAAGGGAATGATATCATTCCTTCCGGGAGTGAGTTCTTATGTAGGAGGCGATACTGTAGCCGGGGTACTTTCATGCGGCCTTTTCGATGGCGATGAGTTGTCGCTTCTCGTGGATATAGGCACGAACGGTGAAATAGTCCTCGGCAACCGTGAATGGATGATATCCTGTTCGGCGAGCGCAGGGCCGTCGTTCGAAGGAAGCGGCCTCCAGTTCGGCATGAAAGCCGTAAAGGGGGCGGTCCAGAAGGTCGTGATCGCTGAAAATCTCGATCTGAAATATGAGACGATCTCCGGCGATAAACCCAAAGGTATATGCGGTTCCGGATATATCGATCTCCTGGAGCAGATGTTCAGGCGTTCTTTGATGGAGAAGAACGGCAAGATCAACAGGTCGAAGAAGACCGACAGGATCCGCAAGACGAGCGAAGGCTGCGAATATATCGTTGCGTTCAAAGATGAGACATCTATAGGCAGAGATATTACTATCGACGAAAATGATATAGAGAACCTGAAAAGATCCAAAGGCGCTATTTACAGCGCCATACTCGCGCTCCTCAATAAAATGGACAAGAGGATGGCGGAAGTGAACCGGGTTTATATAGCGGGAGGTTTCGGGAATTATCTGGATATCGAGAATGCTATATCTATCGGGCTTCTGCCGGATGTTCCGAGAAAAATATATAAATTTATAGGCAATTCGGCGCTTGCGGGCGCAAGGATGTGTCTGGCTTCGCGGGAAGCATTCTCAAAGGCGTTAAAGATATCGCAGGGTATTACTTATCTCGACCTTAGCTCTGAGCCGGGATACATGGATGAATATATTGCGGCATTATTTTTTCCTCATACGGATATAGGGAGGTTCCCATCAGTACGATAATAGCTGTGAACGGAAAAGGCGGTACCGGAAAGACTACGGTATCGGCGCTCCTTATAAAACATCTTGCGGCATCTAAGAAAGGTTCGATCCTCGCGATAGACGCGGACCCGAATTCCAATCTGCCCGAGATCCTCGATGTGAAGCGCCCGGGCACCATAGTGGGCGTGGTCGAGGACATATCGAAACATATGGATAAGATACCTGCCGGCGTAACAAAGGAGAGGTTCATCGAAATGCGTATCCAGGATGCTCTTGCCGAAGAGGACGACTTTGATCTCCTGGCTATGGGCAGGCCTGAAGGCCCTGGCTGTTACTGTTACATAAATAATCTCTTGAGGGATATGACGGAGAAGATGACGAAGAATTACGATTTTGTTATTATAGACAATGCCGCGGGCATGGAACACATATCGAGGAGAACGATGAGATCGGTCGACAAGCTCGTGCTCGTCAGCGATCATTCGCTATTCGGGATACGTTCAGCGAAGCGTATCTATGACCTGGCCAAGGAGCTGGAGATCAAGATAAGAAACGCCTATTTGGTCGTTAATAAAGTGACAGGGCCTCTCGAGTCATGTCAAAAAGAGATCGCCGACACTACTTTGCAGCTGGCAGGGACGATACCGTATGAGCCCGAACTGCAGCAGCTTAGCATCTCGGCGAAGACCATATTTGAATTTGAGGGGAAGGCGTTACAAGAGGCTGTGGAAAATATCTTCAATAATATCATGAGAGGGTGATATGAGTATCGAACTTGTTAAAGAGAAATATGCCGGTCCTGTCAATACCCTGGAAATAGGCAAACCGGGTTTAAAGTCCGGTCCTATAGTCATCGGCGGCGAGACAGGCCTGCCGTTCATGTTCCGGGAAGGCGAAATGCCGAACCGGCCCATAGTTGCGCTAGAAATATTGGATATGGAGCCGACCGACTGGCCTCCGGCGCTTATGGGAGCGTTTGGAAATGCGATAAAAGATCCTGTTGATTGGGCGGTAGAATGCGTCTCCCGCCATAATGCGAAGGCGCTTTGCGTGAGACTTCAGAGCATACATCCGGATTTCGGGAATAGATCTCCAGACAAAGCCGTCAGCGTTCTTAAGAATATCATCGAGCGCGCAGGCGTGCCGCTCATAGTGGTTGGTTGCGGGGATGACGAGAGGGATAACGATGTGCTGCCTAAGGCGAGTCAGGCGCTGAAGGGCGAGAATTGCCTTTTCGGGATAGCTACCCAGAGTAATTACAAGACATTGACAGCCACGTGCCTTGCCGACGGCCATTCGATAATAGCGGAATCGCCCATCGACTGCAATATTGCCAAGCAATTGAATATATTGATAACGGATATGGGTTTTGATCCTTCAAGGATAGTGATGCACCCTACAACGACAGCGCTTGGTTACGGTATGGAGTACGTCTATTCGATCATGGAACGCTCGAGACTTGCCGCGTTCATAGGCGACAAGTCTCTGGCTATGCCGTTCCTGCTTTTTGTGGGCGCTGAGACGTGGAAAGTGAAAGAAGCAAAAGATTTTGGAGAGGCTCAGGGTGTCAACTGGGAAGTGGCTACATCTGCGGCAATGGTCCAGGCCGGCGCCGACATGATAGTCGTCAGGCATCCCGGATCAGCGAAGACAATAACGGCATATATAGACAAATTGATCCCGCGGTCATCCGGCCGCGATAAATAGGAGGCGTTTTGTGATAGTCATAGGCGAACTCATCAATGGTATGTATAAAGATGTCGGAAAAGCGATATCGAAGAAAGAGACTGACCTGATACAGCACCTCGCTGTTGACCAGGTAAAGGCAGGCGCGAACATCCTCGACGTTAATATGGGCCCTTATACAACGGATCCGAAAGAAGATATGAAATGGCTCGTCGAATCTATCCAGAAAGTGACCGACGTGCCGTTGTCTCTCGATTGCAGCAACATCGATGTTATAGAGGGGGGGCTGAAGCTGGCCAAGAACAGGGTGGTCATAAATTCGACGAGCGCTGATCAGGATAAGATGGACCGCATATTCTCGCTTGCGAAGAAATATAATTCACAGGTGATAGCCCTGACCATGGATAAGGCGGGCGTTCCTAACGATAAAGAGAAGCGCGTGGAGCTTGCCGCCGTAATAGTGGAGAAGGCCCTCGAAATGGGCATTTCTATGGACGATCTGTATATCGATCCGGTCCTCCTGCCCGTGAATGTAGCCCAGCCGCAAGTCTCCATAGCTTTCGAGGCCATCAGGGACCTTAAATTGATCTCGGATCCTGCGCCGAAGAGCGTGATAGGCCTGTCGAATGTTTCCCAAAGAGCAAAAAATCGCAGCCTCGTGAACCGCACATACCTCGTTATGGCTATGGCCAACGGCCTTACGGCCGCGATCCTCGACCCGCTCGATAAGGAACTGATGGATGCTATGATCACGGCGGAACTTTTATTGAACAAGAACATCTATTGTGACTCGTTTTTGGACGCCTACAGGAAGAGGTGAAATATGGAACGTAAGAAGGTTACGATCACGGATCTGCAGAATAAGAAACGGGACGGCAAAAAGATAACGATGCTTACCGCATACGATTATCCGACGGCTAAGATCCTGGACGAGGCGGGTATCGATTCGCTTCTCGTGGGCGATTCGCTCGGGATGGTGGTGCTGGGGTATGATTCTACGGTGCCGGTTACCATGGACGAGATGATCCATCACTCCAAGGCGGTGAGGCGCGGTACGCGCTACGCATTTCTGATAGGGGACATGCCGTTCATGTCTTACCAGGTATCGATAGAGGAAGCAATACGAAATGCCGGGCGCTTTATGAAAGAAGCCGGTTGTGACGCGGTGAAATTGGAAGGCGCCGAAGAGGTGCATGGAGTGACCAGAGCGATAGTAGACGCCGGTATCCCGGTTCTCGGACATATAGGATTGACGCCGCAAACCGTGTCGAAACTTGGCGGGTACAAGGTCCAGGGCAAAGATGCGGAAGGTGCGAAGAGATTGCTGAAGCAGGCGCTCGGACTGGAAAAGGCAGGCTGTTTTGCCGTGGTGCTCGAGTGCGTTCCCGATGAGGTCGCAAAGTTGATCACCGAAAAGCTCTGCATTCCTACCATAAGCTGCGGAGCCGGCGTGCATTGCGACGGGCAGGTCGTTGTCACAAATGACATGTTGGGAATATTCGACCGCTTTGTTCCGAAATTCGTAAAACAGTATGTGAAACTTGCGCCCCTGATCCTTGAGGCAGCAGCTCAGTATAAGGATGAGGTGGAAAGCGGGAAATTCCCGGATAAAGAGCATAGTTTCTCAATAAAAGAAGAAGAATTGAAAAAGATAGCGTTAAAAGGTACAAGTTCAAAGTAGCAACTTAAACAGGAAGGGGGCCGTATGAAGATCTCTGTTGTCGGTCCGGGCGCGCTTGGATGCCTCATCGCGGGCCTTTTAAAGCACCGTACAAAAGAAGATATATGGCTTATAGATAAGAATCCCGAACGCGCAAGGCACATCAGGGAAGACGGCGTGAAAGTAGAGGGCATGAGCGGGCCATTTACCGTGAAGGTGCCTGTCTCCGCGGACCCCAAGGAGGTCGGCGCGTGCGATCTTGTCATAATTTGCGTCAAGAGCTACTCGACGGAGGAAGCGGCGAAGGAGATTAAAGACCTCGTTTCCGACAAGACTTGCGTCATGACGCTCCAGAATGGCATCGGGAATGCCCAGATCCTGAACGATCAATTCGGGCCCGAGAAGGTCATAGTGGGCGTTACTAACCACGGATCTACGCTTCGCGACGTCGGCTATGTTAAACATGCGGGCAGGGGCGAGACGATCATAGGCAGAGCTGACGGGAAAGTGCTGGGCACTATACGGGACGCCGCGAATGTCCTGATAAAAGCGGGATTTGAAACGAAGGTCTCCAAGGATATCGATTCTGTCGTATGGTCAAAGCTTGTCATAAACGTCGGCATAAACGCGCTTACAGCTATCACGCATCTGAATAACGGCCGGCTGATAGAATTCGACGGTATCAGGGACATAATGAGGGCCGCTGTCCAGGAATCCGTAAAAATAGTAAAGCGTAAACGCGTGAAGCTCAGCTATGACGACCCTATACAGAAGGTCGAGAGCGTCTGTAAGGCTACTGCGCCTAACATATCGAGCATGCTGCAGGATGTATTGAGCAAAAAACGCACAGAGATAGATTTTATCAACGGCTCGGTCGTGAGGCAGGGCAAGGCTCTCGGTATAGCGACGCCTGTAAATGAAGTTCTGACGGGCCTCGTGAAGACGATCGAATTAAGTTACGGGGAGGTTACAAAATAGCCTTATGTTCATAATCGGCGAAAAGATAAATTCCACAAGGTCCAGTATCAAGGAGATGTTCAAGACGCGTAACGCAGGCCTTATTTTAAACCTGGTGCGCTCGCAGTTGGCGGCCGGAGCCTCGGCCATTGACGTGAACTGCGCCGTTACTACCGGAAGCGAGCTTGAGGATATGGACTGGGTGATAAGCGTATTACAGAGCGAGATCCCGGATATCAACTTGTGTATAGACAGCCCCAATTTCCTGGCGCTCGAGAAAGGCCTGTCTGCGTATAAAGGGAAGGGCGAGCTGATAATAAATTCCATCACGGGCGAAGAGTCCAGGATAAAGAATATATTGCCGCTTGCGCTAAAGTACGGCGCTAAACTTATAGCCCTTACCATGACCGAAGAAGGAATGCCGGATACCGCAGAGGGCAGGTTCGAAATAGCGAGAAAAATATCAGATAGGGTCAAGAGGGATGGTTTTAAAGAGGAGAACCTCTATTTCGATCCGCTCATACGCCCGATCTCGACAGAACCTAACCAGGCGAGAGAATTCCTGAAGTCGATCCCGATGATAAAGTCTCTCGGCGCAGTTAAAACGATATGCGGCCTCAGTAATGTCTCTTTCGGCCTTCCTGATAGAAGTCTGATAAACTCCGTATTCCTTTCGATGGCTATGCAGAACGGGCTCGACGCAGCTATAATGGACCCTTTGGATAATAAGGTGATGTCGGGTTTTTACGCATCCGGCGCGCTCATGGGCGCCGACGAATACTGCCAGGCATATATCAAAGCGTTCCGCGATGGGCTGCTTGTATGAGCGCAAAAAAAATATTCATAGCCGCTACGATGCAGAACGACGGTAAAACCACTGTCTCTCTCGGGCTTATAGCTGCTTTGAAGAAAAGGTTCGACAGGATCGGATTTATAAAACCGATCGGCCAGAGATATCTTATTGAGCAGGGATATAAGGTAGATGAAGATTCTGTGCTGATCGAAGAGGTTTTCGGCATAAAGTGCAACATAAAAGACATGTCCCCGATCGCGATCGAAAAAGGCTTTACAGAGAGGTATATTGAAAAAGGGTCCGATGAAGACTATTCCAAGCTCATCAAGGAGTCGTACGAGAAGATCGCGAAGAATAATGACCTCGTCATTATCGAGGGGACAGGCCACGCGGGGGTAGGCTCCGTCTTCGACCTTTCCAATGCAACTGTAGCGAGGCTCCTCGGAGCGAAAGTCATACTGATATCATCGGGAGGCGTCGGTAAACCAATAGACGAAGTAATGCTGAATAAGGCCCTGTTCGATAGAGAAGGGGTAGATCTCGCCGGCGTCATTGTTAACAAGGTGCTCCCTGAAAAGTATGGCAAGATAGCGCCGCTAGTCAGGCTTGGCCTTAAGAAGAAAGACCTGAATGTGCTCGGAGTGCTTCCTTACCAGAAGATCCTCGATATACCTACAATGAGAGAGATAAAGGAAGAGATAAAGATAGAGACGCTGTATAAAGGCGAGAACCTTGACGCAACCGCCGAGAATGTCATTATCGGCGCGATGAATGTGAAGGACGCTCTCAAATTTGTCACCGACCGCTCAATGATGATAATCCCCGGCGACAGGGACGATATGATAGAGGCCGCCTGCGAGATAAATGACGGAAAACTGAAAAAAGGGATCAAGATCTCCGGCATTATATTAAGCGGCGGGCTGATGCCTGAGGTAAAAACGCTCGATATCCTGGAAAAGTCAAAGATACCCACGCTCATAACGAAAGAGGACACATACACTATAGCCGCTCGCGTTCACTCTCTTGTAGTTAAACTTAAACCGCAGGATACGGGTAAAATAAAGATAATCGTCGATATGGTAGAAAAGCATATCGACATTGATAAGGTTCTATCGAACCTTACATAGCCCCCGTCGGAGTTTGAGAAGATGACATGCCTAAAAAGATAATCATATCAACTGTCGTTATAGCCCTCGCAGTAACTCTCCTCATAACACTACAGGCCCCTGACGACCAGGAGACGATGATCTTCCGGACACGACTTCTCATGAATACCGTTTGCGAGATAAAGGCGCCGTTAATAGAAGGCGCCGGCGATAAGGCTCTGGAAGACGCGATCGAGGCGGCATTTGCCGAGATCGAGCGCATAGAAGGAGTATTCAGCGCGTTCAAGGATGGCAGCGAGATCTCCAGATTGAACGGGATGAAACCTCGCGAGCCGCTTAAGGTGAGCGACGAAGCTTTTGCTCTTATAGAGAAAGCTGTGAGATTCAATAAGCTTACCAACGGCGCTTTTGATATTACGGTAAAACCTTTGGTCGATGCCTGGAAGAGAGAAGGATCTAAAACTCGCATAGTGACGTATGATGAATTAAAGATACTGATGCCGCGCGTCGGTTCTTCCAAGCTGATACTTGATAAGG
>Ga0172379_10008785_pt1 | contig 12626 bp, 12 predicted proteins | sample GrowelOW334metaG_FD_119756 | JGI IMG/M metagenome (GOLD analysis project Ga0172379, IMG submission 119756) | Groundwater microbial communities from an aquifer near a municipal landfill in Southern Ontario, Canada - Groundwater well OW334 metaG | ecosystem: Environmental > Aquatic > Deep... | reverse complement strand
ATCCCGAGCCTATTATGCCGAACCTTAAAGAGCTGGCGGAAAAGGTGAAGAATGGTAAATATGATATCGGTATAGCTACCGACGGAGACGCTGACAGGCTTGGTGTGGCATTGCCGAACGGCAAACTCCTGACAGGGCATAAGGTCATGACGCTATTGCTTCTGCATCTCTATGAAGACAGGAAGATGACCGGAGACGTGGTCCAGACCATCTGCGGGACGTTCCTGATCGAAAAGATATGCAAGAAGTACGGACTTAAGATGCATGAGACCCCGGTAGGTTTTAAGTATATCGGAGAGGTGATCATAAACGGCGATGTGCTCGTAGGCGGAGAAGAGACCGGCGGCGTCGCGTTCAAGAATTACCTGCCTGAAAGGGACGGTATCTTATCGGGCCTTCTTATACTTGAGATGATGGCCATGAGGAAGAAGAAGATCCTGGATATCCTGAAGGCGATCGATAAAGAGTACGGGACTTACGAATATAAAAGGCTCGACCTCAAATATCCTGACGAGAAAAAACCTAAACTGATGGAGCTCCTGAAGACGAACCCGCCTAAAAAAGTGCTCGACAGGCCCGTCGTCACCATCAAGGATACGGATGGATATAAATTCATCTGCGACGATTCGTCATGGCTCATGCTGAGGCTGTCGGGGACAGAGCCTATACTCAGAGTGTATGCGGAAGCTTCGAGCGAAAAGAAGTCTCAGGCGATACTTGAATTCGGGAAGGAGCTTGCTAATAAGGTTTAGCAATATATGGATAAAACTCTTTTACGAAATTTCTCTATAATAGCCCATGTCGATCATGGGAAGTCGACCCTCGCCGACCGGATCCTGCAGTTTACCGGGGCGATAAGCGAGCGGGAGTTCCACGACCAGATCCTTGACGATATGGACCTGGAGAGGGAGCGCGGTATAACTATAAAGGCGAGCGCTGTGCGGATAAATTACACGGCCAAGGACGGCAAGACTTATGTTCTTAACCTTATAGATACTCCGGGCCATGTCGACTTCACTTATGAGGTATCGAAGTCGATCGGCGCATGCGAAGGGGCGCTCCTCGTCGTCGACGCAGGGCAGGGAGTGGAAGCGCAGACCGTGGCGAACCTGTATCTGGCGATGGAGCATAACCTTCTGATAATACCCGTAATAAATAAGATCGACCTTCCTACCGCGCAGGTAGAAAAAGTTAAACATGAGATATCTACCATATTGGGCCTTGATGAGAGCGATATAATCCTGGCGAGCGCCAAACAGGGCATCGGTACTGCCGATATCCTTGAGGCGATCGTTGCCAAGATACCCCATCCTAAAGGTGAGTCGGCCAACCCGCTCCAGGCTTTGGTTTTCGATTCGAAATACGACGTATATAAAGGCGTCATCATACTAGTCCGTGTAATGAACGGCGTTCTCAAAAAAGGCATGAAGATCATGATGATGGCGAAGAACAGTACTTACGATGTCCTCGAGGTCGGCGTATTCAACCCGAAGGTGCAGCAGGTCGACGAGCTCTCGAGCGGCGAGGTAGGATATATTACATGCAATATAAGGGAGGCAAAGGAAGTTAACGTCGGAGATACGGTCACCGATTCCGAGAATCCGGCCGTGGCGCCGCTGCCCGGTTATAAGAAAGTCCAGCCTATGGTCTTCAGCGGTATATACCCCGCCAACAGCGCCGATTTCAGCTTGCTTAAGGAAGCGATAGAAAAATTAAGACTTTCCGACGCCTCGTTCGTTTTTGAGCTTGAAAAGTCCGCCTCTCTTGGTATGGGTTTCAGGTGCGGTTTTCTAGGACTTCTGCACATGGAGATAATAGAAGAGAGACTTGAGCGCGAATTCGACCTTAATCTCGTGATCACTACCCCTAGCGTTATTTATAAGATAATGAAGAAGAACGGGGAGATCATAGATATAGACAACCCGATGAAATTGCCCAACATGGCGGATGTAGAAGATACGGAGGAGCCGTATGTCAGGGCGTATATAATATCTCCGAAAGATTCTATCGGCAACATACTCGAACTTTCGGAATCGAGGCGCGGCTCGTATGTCTCTACGGAATATCTGGATGAGGATAGGGTCCAGATCATATACGATATCCCGTTGTCCGAGGTAATAGTCGATTTTTATGACAGGATCAAATCTATAACGAAAGGCTACGGCTCGCTAGATTATGAGCTGCTCGATTACAGGCCTACGCAGATAGTGAAGCTGGATATCCTGATAAACGGAGAGGTCTACGACGCTTTTTCATCGATAATATTCAAGGACAGGGCATACGCAAAAGGAAAAGTTATAATAGAAAAGCTCAAAGAGACTATACCCAGGCATCTTTTCCAGATAATACTTCAGGCGGCCGTCGGAGGGCAGATCATAGCGCGCGAGACGATCAAGTCCGTCGGGAAGAATGTTACCGCCAAGTGTTATGGCGGCGACATAACGAGAAAAAGAAAGCTTTGGGAAAAACAGAAGGCCGGTAAAAAACGCATGAAACAATTCGGCAAGATAGAGATACCTCAAGAGGCGTTCTTCGCGGCTTTAAAAGCACAGTAGAAAGGCGTATATGAACAGGCAGATCAAAGGGCAGTTCAGGGAATGGACGGAGTCGATCATAATAGCGGTGGTGCTCGCTCTCATCATCAGAGCGTTCGTAGTACAGGCCTTCAAAATACCTTCAGGGTCTATGATACCTACCTTTGAGGTGGGCGACAGGATATTCGTCAGTAAATTCATCTATGGCGCCAAGATCCCTTTCACGGACTTCAGGCTTCCAGCGGTCAGACAGCCTATACGCGGCGATATAATAGTCTTCAAGTCTCCGGAGACGCCCAAGAAAGATTTTGTAAAGAGGCTCATAGCGCTGGGAGGCGAGACGGTCGAGATAAAGGACAGCAGTATTTTTATAAACGACAAGATGATAGATTCTCCTTCCTCGATACGGGCCATCACTTATTATAATGTAGGCGATTACGGCAGGGAGGGCGTTCCCGTAAAGGTCCCGAAAAACGCGTATTACGTTCTCGGTGATAACAGCGGCAATTCCAGGGATTCCCGTTATTGGGGATTTGTGCCGGAGAAGAATGTGATCGGCAAAGCGATCCTGATATATTGGCCGCTTAACAGGGTGAGGATAATAAAATGAACCTGGCAAACAAGGTCACTATCGCGCGTATAATAATGATACCTTTTTTCGTGTCGTCCATAATCTATGCTCGCATGGACCTGGCTCTTTTATTTTTTGCCATTGCCATAATCACCGACGGAGTTGATGGTTTTATTGCCAGGACTCGCAACCAGAAGACTCAGCTCGGCACGATACTTGATCCTGTCGCGGACAAGCTCCTGCTCATGAGCGCCTTCATATGCCTGTCTATCGTAAAGAGCGTTCCGGACGGCATAAGACTGCCTCCGTATGTGCCGATCGTAGTCATATCGAGAGACGCTATAATAGTGCTGGGCTCGATACTGGTGTATGTGATCAGAGGGAGCCTGAAAGTTGCACCGTCCGTTGTAGGAAAGATAACGACATTTTTTCAGATGATGACCATTGTAAGTATCCTGGTCCTTTTCCCGCATTCATATATCGTATGGAATATCGCTGTAGTATTGACCGTTATTTCCGGCATCGACTATGTGATAAAAGGGAGCAGGCTCTTGAGCGATAACCATCTAACGGCAAAGGGATAGATATGGACATAGCATTCTACATTGCATTTATACCGGCTGTGCTTTCGGCGTATCTTATAGGAGCAATACCTACGGGATACATTATGGCCAGGATATTCAAAGGCGTCGATATACGGCAATTCGGATCGAGCAACATGGGCGCGACCAATGTTTACAGGGTTGTAGGCAAGCTTCCGGGGTTCGTTACGCTTGTTCTCGATGCGTTAAAAGGCGTTTTGGTCGTAGCCGTTATAGCCGTATATACCTATTCCTTTGTGGATACGCTGGACTACAATTTTTATAGATCATTGCTCGGGCTGATAGCCATTTGCGGCCATATTTGGCCCGTGTTTCTAGGGTTTAAGGGCGGAAAAGGAGTAGCAACAACCATAGGCGTATTGTCTATAATTGCGCCCATACCTCTTATTCTCTCTTTGCTAATATGGCTCATCATATTTCTTCTGACAAGTTATGTTTCTCTGGCATCTATCATTTTTGGCATATTCCTACCGATCTTCTCGGCAGTATTGAACGAATCGATCTATATAACCATTTTTACTGTAACTATATGCATTATAAATACTTATAAACATGATTCTAATATTAAAAGGCTCCTGAAAGGCGAAGAGAATAAGACTATACTGGGGAAAAAAGGAGCAAAGTAAGTTAGTATTCAAAAAAGGTACATTTAGATGCTTGACACTGTAAATTGCGTAATGTATACTTAAACTGCAATAAGGGAATTTTTTTTGAAACGAAATTAAAATGTTTTAAAAAGTCTTGTGAGAGGTAATATGCGAGAAGTCTTATATCGAAACCTCACATCAGCAGCAAATAGGAAAAAAGACATCTTCTTGAGGGAAGTCTTCGAGAAAAATGGAGTTGTCGCGAAGACCGAAAGAAGATGTTTATATTTTATAAAGGATGTAAAGCGCCTTGAGAACAAGAATGACTTCCAGAAATGGCTGGATGTACAGAATGGGGGGGTAGACAAGAAGAAGCATTTTTACGTATTTAAAGAGCATAATGACTGCCTCGGCGAGGATAAGCTGGTATGCAAGATCGCCGGAACGTTCTACGCGATGGCGGACAGGTGCCTTTATACGATAGCTTTTCTTCATTCGTTCAAGGTGACTTTTATGAAGGTGTCGTTACCATAAATGGGAGGGGTAGATTATGCCATACATCGCAACAAGAAGGCTTTATCATATCGTAGGTAAAAAGATTTCGAAGTTCCTGTCGTATAGAAAGGCTAAAAAAATATATAATGAGATAAACCGCGATATGGCGGCCGTTGAATTACGGTTCGTCAGATCGAAACTCCATCACGCCTGATAGGTCAGGCGATCCACGAAAGGGGATGCGTCATATTGAGCCCCGCAGCGTCAAGCGTTCGTTTGATGCTGCGGGGCCTTATTTTTAGCTCTCCCTATAATATTAATATAACTATATAGAGAAATGGCCCCTTTCCTTGACAATGGGCATGATATATGATATACTTTCGAAGTTTAACCCCAAAAAGGCGGTCATGGATATAGTGAATCATATAAACTGGGTAGATGTTCTTGTCGCAATCCTTTTAATAAGAATAAGTTATGTCGCTTTTCAGGAAGGGTTCACGCACGAGGTATTTCCGCTTGTCGGCAGTATCATCGTTATCGTCACCAGTCTCCATTGGTATATGACATTGGGGGATCTGATATCCCGGACATTCTTTAATCTTCCGGTGCAGGTTACGGATTTTTTAGGTTTTCTGATCATTGCGCTGGCGGCGAACATTATCGTCAAGCTCACGAGCGGTCTTCTGAATAAGATCGTGAAGATGCAGTGGCATCCTTTGATAGAAAAATTCGGGGGCCTTATACTGGGCATTGCCAGGGCGTCGGTTGTAGCCAGCCTTGTGCTTGCGGTCCTGGCCCTCACGCCGCTGCCGTATCTCCAGCGGTCGATAAGAGACAAGTCTTTGACGGGAGTATATTTTTTACGGATAGGGCCGAGTATATACAGTAAAGTTGCCGGCTTTCTGCCTGTTATGAAGGCCAGCAGGGAGTCGCTGATGAGTAATCTGCTGTTGGATAAGCCTATATCCTCTAAAGCGGTAAAGGTAGATAAAGAACCCGCCGAGCAATAAAAATAAATTGGCATGATTGGAGGATTTGATGAGGTTGATCGACATATATAACCTTGCTATCAAAAAAGGCATAGATAAAGATCCGAGATCCGCGGTTGTGATACAAAAAGCCGTCTCCGGAAAAAAGAAGGAATACCGTAAACTTAAAGGCGTCGACAAGTCGAGCTATGACACCGAAAGGCTTCGCAATCCTTATGCCGATACCCGGATCCTTTTTGGCGATCCATCCAAAGATATCAAGACGATCATGGTCGGCATCGATATGGAGTCGAACGAGCTTCTGGCTGCAGACAGGCTGAACGAGCGGGGCGCGGGCGTCGACCTGGTCATGGCTCACCACCCTGAGGGGATAGCATGGTCAACGCTTTATGATGTGATGCATATGCAGGCGGATATCCTTGAAAAATTCGGCATACCCGTCGAAGTGGCGGAAGACCAGATGAAGGACAGGATAGGCGAAGTATCCAGGTCGCTCTCTCCGTCAAATCATTTTCGCAGCGTCGACATGGCAAGGCTCCTTAATATGCCGTTCATGTGCGTACATACACCGGCGGATAACCATGTTCAGGATTATCTGCAGAGACTGTTCGACAGGAAAAAGCCGAAAAAACTTTCGGAAGTAATGTCAATTTTGAAGGCCATACCCGAATATGTCGACGGCCTTAAGAAGAACGCGGGCCCGAAGATATTGATAGGTGAGCCAGATAAACCGGCAGGAAAAATATTCATCGATATGACCGGAGGCACCGAAGGCTCGAAGAGGATATTCGCGCGGCTTTCTCAGGCCGGTGTGGGCACGATAGTCGCGATGCACCTTGGAGAAGAACATTATAAGAATGCGAAGACCGAACACATAAACGTGGTGATAGCCGGGCACATTGCGAGCGACAATCTCGGGCTGAACCTTCTTTTAGACGAGATCGAGAAGAAAGAAAAGTTCAATATCATACCGACATCGGGGTTCATCAGAGTGAGAAGGTAAATGGCAATACCTGAAAATTTGATAGATACGATACAGGAAAGAACGGATATCGTAGAAGTAATATCGCGCTATGTGCCTTTGAAAAAGGCAGGACGGAATTATAAAGCCCCGTGCCCTTTTCATCATGAAAAAACGCCTTCGTTTGTCGTAAGCCCCGATAAACAGATATACCATTGTTTCGGCTGTGGAGCGGGAGGGAACGTATTCTCGTTCCTGATGAAATTTGAAAATTTGGAGTTCCCGGAAGTCATAGAGATGCTGGCTGAAAAGGCGGGCGTCGTGCTTCCCCGTTCAGGGTCCGCGAACAAGGAAATGGTTACGCTGGCCAACCAGCTGTATAAGATAAACGATCTTGCGGCGCAGTTTTTCCAAAGTTCGCTGGCGAATAACGCCCAGGCCAAAGAGTATCTCAGCCGCAGGGGCATAGGCGATGAGACGGCGAAGAAGTTCCGTTTAGGATATGCGCCGGACGGATGGGATGGGCTCTTAAATTTCTTTAAAAAAAATGGGATAGGCCCGGAGATCCTTGAGAAGTCAGGACTCGTAATACCCAATGACCGCGGCGGTCATTACGACAGGTTCAGGCACAGGATAATATTCCCTATCATAGACCTGAAAGAAAAGATGCTCGGTTTCGGCGGCAGGGTGCTCGATTCAAGCCTGCCTAAATATTTGAACTCTCCCGAGACGGCGGTCTATTCCAAGGGCAGAAACCTGTATGGGCTCAATTTCAGCAGGGAAGCGATAAAGAAAGAGGGGTTCGCCCTTGTAGTAGAAGGGTATCTCGATTTTATAATACCGTACCAGGCGGGCGTAAATAATCTGATTGCGACGCTGGGGACTGCGCTTACTCCCGACCAGGTCAAGCTTCTTAAGCGTTTTGCAGGCACCGTCATAATGGTCTATGATCCGGATGAAGCCGGAGAGGCGGCGAGCCTGAGGAACATGGATATATTCATAAGCGAAGATGTAAATGTTTATGTCGCGGAACTTCCGAATGGTATGGATCCGGACAACTGTATCCAGAAGCTTGGGACAGAAGAATTTTTAAGGATAGTGAAGTCGGCGAAGAACCTTTTTGATTACAAATTGGAAAAGCTTTCCGCCAGATTCAATATAAAGACGGCTCATGGCAAGGCCGGTATCGCAAGCGAGATGCTGCCGACGTTAGCCAAGATCAATAACGCGGTGCTGAAATCGAGCTTAATAAAGAAACTTGCCGAGAAGTTGTCCGTAGACGAAGATTCGATAAAGTCCGAGCTGAAGAAGGTGAAGCCGGACTATAGCGCCAGGGTAGCCGTTGCGGCCTCTCCGGTTCCTGTCAGGAAACGTTCGACGGGCGCGGAGGAGATGCTAGTTGCGCTTATGCTCGAAGGAGGCCAGTTCGTAAAGAAGGTGAAGGAAGAACTTTCGGCGGATGATTTCAAAGATCCGTCCGCAAAAGATGTCGTGAAAGCCATATTCGATATGTCTGAGCTGGGAAAAGAGATAAATCCGGCAAAGCTTATTAACCACATGAACAATGACGGCGCCTCCGCCATTCTGATATCGGAGGCTGTGAACCTGTCAGAGATGAAGGGCGACAAGGAAAAGGCGCTCAGTGACTGTATATCCAGAGTAAAGAATGACAATGTAAAAAGCAGGCTCGAAGAACTTCGTGCAAAGATAAAAGAGGCTCATGATTCCAGCGATGAGGAGATCCTGAAGAGTTTAATGGCGGAGTACGGCAGCCTCATAAAAAACAATAAGGTATAAATCGATGAAGAATAAGAAGAAGATGGACAGAAAAAAGAGATACGGGTCTCCGGCCCTGAGATCTAAAGTACCGTTTAAAGGCCCGCCTCCCGCAGGGAAGCCGGGTAAGAGCGGCGCTATGCCCGAAACGGGGGATGTGGCCAAGAAGAAGATGTCGAAGGGGTTGTCGGACCTGATAGCTCTTGGCAAAGAGAAGGGGCACCTGACGTTCGAAGAAGTGAACAACCTTCTCCCTGTAGATATCGTTTCATCCGAAGAGATCGATGAGATACTGGGCATATTGGGCGAGGAGAACATCAAGCTGGTAGACAGCGAAGAGACTTCCTCTAAAGAGCCGCTTGCAGACGAAGAAGCAGCGCCTGTGCCTGCGGAGACGCCTGAAGAGGAGGAGAAGAAAGAGCCTGTTGTTAAAGAGGTGGGCGCATCAAGGGCGACCCAGATAGATGATCCCGTCAAGATGTATCTCAGGCAGATGGGGCAGATATCGCTCCTTACGCGTAAAGAAGAGATAGAGATAGCCGAACGTATAAAATATTCCGAAGGGCTCTTCAGGGATGCCGTGTTCGATCTCAGCCTCTCTAAACATGAAGCGCTAGATATCCTGCACCGTATACTTGAGAAAGAGATAAATCCTGAAGAGTTCCTCAATGTAGACCCTAAGATAAAAGAGTCGAAGCTGAAGAAGCGCCTGGAGCGCCTTGTGGAGAACCTCAAGAAGGCGCGTAACAGGGTAGCCTTAGCGAAGGCCGTGAAAGACGCCAACCTCTCGATGTCCGTCATCGAGGAGATCGTAAAGAAGATGGAGGGCTATCTAGAAGAGCTCGGTAAGATGGAGAGCTCGCTCTCGAAAGCAAGAAAGAAACACGCCCGCGATGACGTCAAGAAGATATTGAGCCGTAAGACTAAAATTGAGAGAGATTTCGGCGAGCCGATCGATGCGGTAAAAGAAAAATTCAAATTGATCAAGGCTCTCGAAGTCAAGATGAACAAGAATAAAAAAGAACTTGTCGCTGCCAACTTAAGATTGGTAGTCAGCATAGCGAAGAAATATACGAATAGGGGCCTCTCTTTCCTCGACCTTATCCAGGAGGGTAATATCGGGCTTATGAAGGCTGTAGATAAGTTCGAATATAAGAGAGGTTACAAATTCTCGACCTATGCGACGTGGTGGATACGTCAGGCGATCACGCGTTCTATCGCTGATCAATCCAGGACGATCAGGATACCCGTACATATGACGGAGACGATAAATAAACTTATCAGGGTGTCCAGAGCCCTTGTACAGGAAAACGGCAAGGAGCCTACGCCCGAAGAGATAGCGCACAAGATGAGGATGCCGGTCGATAAGGTAAGAGGCATTCTTAAGATAGCTCAGGAGCCGATATCGCTGCAGACGCCTATCGGAGACGAAGGGGATACGCATTTCGGGGACTTCATCGAAGATAAGCGCGCCGTGTCACCGGCTAACGCTACCGCATACTCCATGCTTAAGGAAGAGATGGGAGACGTCCTCGATACGCTTACCGAGCGCGAGAAGAAAGTTCTGCGTTTACGGTTCGGCATAGGGGATGGTTATCCCAGGACCCTTGAAGAGGTCGGAGAGGTATTTAAGGTCACCAGAGAGCGCGTGAGGCAGATCGAAGCCAAAGCATTACGTAAATTGAGACATCCTACAAGGGCGCGGAGACTTAAAAATTTCCTGGCCATGGGTATCGCTGAATAAAAGCATCATTGAACTCTGTTTGTTTTTTTGATATAATTAGCACTTCAAATTTTGTCATAGATATTTGTTTCGTTTTGATAAGGTATTTCGGCAGCTAAGTTTAAGGTCCTTCAGCGCCTACAATGCTCCTATTCGTCGCATTGCTTAACGGCGCTTCAGGATCGAATTTGCTGTCGCAAATTCGGGCCTATAGCTCAGCCTGGCAGAGCAGGAGACTCATAATCTCTTGGTCCAAGGTTCAAATCCTTGTGGGCCCACCAAATTCTGCGGATCGTTTAACGCCGCTTCAGCATCCGATTTGCTTTGCAAATCGGGCACTTAGCTCAGTTGGTTAGAGCGTTGCGCTCACATCGCAGAGGTCAGAGGTTCAACTCCTCTAGTGCCCACCAGTTTCTGTAGTTTGACCGTTGTGCGTCGGATATGAAATAAATCATCAGGTATCACAACCGCACCGAAAGAAGATAAAACTTATGTCGAGTCAGCCAATGGTAAATCTTGAAGAGCAGGTAAAATTACTTGTAGAGCTGCAGGGTATAGACACGCAGATATATAAGTTGAAAAGGGATATAGAAGCTATACCCGAAGAGCTAAAGGTCATTGAAGATAAATTTAAAGAAAAGACTATTGGTCTAAAGAATGCCGAGGATGAGCTTAAAGCGCTCCAGCTTAAACGGAAATCGAAAGAACTGGACCTTGAAACTAAAGAAGGCGCGATAAAGAAACAGCAGTCGCAGATGTATCAGGTGAAGACGAACAAAGAATATACGGCCCTTGATATGGAGATCTCGCGGCTCAAGGCGGACAATTCGCTTATCGAAGAAGAGATCATTAAGATACTCGATCAGATCGATGCGCAAAATATTAGCATAGCGAAAGAGAAAGAGGCTCTCAAATCGCAAGAGGCGGTATTTAACGAAGAGAAGAAGAAAAAGACCGACGAAATGAAGAAGATGGAGGCCCAGCTCGAAGGCATTAAAGCGCAGAGGAGCGTGTCGGCCGAAAAGGTTGACAAGAAGATCCTCCAGAAGTACGAGAGGATCCTTGCCAATAAAGATGGTCTGGCTGTCGTACCTATCGCCAACCAATATTGTCAGGGCTGCTTCCAGGTGCTCCCTCCGCAGGTCCAGAATGAAGTCGGGATGAAGACTAACCTGGTGATGTGTGAAAACTGCTCGAGGATACTCTATTTTGAAGGATAAAAATCTCTGTTTGTATATAGATGGAGCGAGCCGCGGCAACCCCGGGCCGGCCGGTATAGGAGTGGTGATACTAGGCGAAGACGGGGAGAAGATAAAAGAAATATATAAGTATATCGGTACCACCACCAACAATGTTGCCGAATATAACGCTCTTCTGTACGCCCTCGACGAAGCTTTGATGCTGAAAGCGGACAACGTGGTACTCAACCTCGACAGCGAACTTGTAGTGAAGCAGCTTAACGGCGAGTACCGTGTCAAAGACGCCTCCATGAAAATGTTCTTCGAAAAAGCGCTGCACATATTAAAAAGTTTCAAGAGTTTTGAGATCAATCATATAGACAGGGAAGATAATAAAGAAGCCGATAAATTGGCCAACAAGGCCATAAATCTGGCGGGCCTGGCATAACCGTTCTTTGATCATAGGAATATTTCAGCAAACCGGGTGATCGCTCCCGCCTTCAAGCGGGGGAGGAAAGTCCGAGCTCCAAAGAGCAACGTAGCGGCTAACGGCCGCCCGCCGGAAGGTGAGGACTATCCCTCGCGTCATGCGCGAAAGCAAGTGACGCTCGGGATCATCGCCGATGCGCAAGCAGAAGCGATGAGAGCCACAGAGACGAGTCAGATATTGCGCAAGCGGTATCTGGGTGAAACGCGGCAATCTCTACGCGGAGCAAGACCAAATAGGTCCCGATTCGAAGTTCCAGGAGTTGCTCGCTCCTACTGACAATCATCAGTATCGGGACGGGTAAGGTCGCTCGATCCCGCTAGTAATAGCGGGACCAGATAGATGATCGCCTCATTCCGTTAATAGCGGGATAAGACAAAACTCGGCTTACAGGTTTGCTGATAGTTTAAAAAAATAGGACAGTAATTTTACTGTCCTATTTTTTTGTCTTCCAGCCCACGGCAGGCGTTTACTTTTGGGTGTTGCTTCCGCTTGCCGCAAATTTAGATTAGGCATCTAAATTTGCTGTTGTAAAATTTACGATGGTAAAGCTTATATCGCCCCGATGTATCGTAAATTTTAAAAGTCGCTTCAGCAAACACCCAAAAGTTCCGACATCTGACGCAGCATATCCTGCAGAAACTCCTATATATACTGGACAAGTTTATACTTAAAGATTTTGTGAGCGGAATTCGAATTTTTTCGGCATACTGGGGTTAATGT
>Ga0172379_10008784_pt1 | contig 12626 bp, 13 predicted proteins | sample GrowelOW334metaG_FD_119756 | JGI IMG/M metagenome (GOLD analysis project Ga0172379, IMG submission 119756) | Groundwater microbial communities from an aquifer near a municipal landfill in Southern Ontario, Canada - Groundwater well OW334 metaG | ecosystem: Environmental > Aquatic > Deep... | reverse complement strand
CTTTATCGGGATTACCAGATTCGTGCTCGGTGCGATGGTCCTTGACCATTTTGTATGGATGGAGGACATAAGAGCGAATCTGACTCCCCCACTCATTCGCAGTCGTCGCCGCGATTGACCTACCTTTTGCAGCTGCCTCCTGCTCCTGCTCCTGCTTCTTGAATATTTTCGCTTTTAAAAGTTCCAATGCCTTCTCACGATTGGCCTGCTGACTCCGCTCGCTTGAGACATGTACCGAGAGATTGGTCGGGGTGTGGACAATGCGCACTGCTGTTTCGCGCTTGTTCACATTCTGCCCACCCGCGCCGCCAGAGCGCGCAAATTGCATCTCCAAGTCATCCGGTTTTAACTCAACCTTGTCACTCGCGACGAGTGTCGGCAATACTTCAACAAGTGCAAAACTTGTCTGACGCTTCGCGTTGGCATTAAATGGTGATTGGCGCACGAGGCGATGCACACCAGCTTCATGCTTTAAGCGGCCATACACGCCAGCGCCTGTTATCTCTAACATGACGTTTCTATATCCACCTTGATCGTTTTCATTTGAGTGAAGCTCGCGCACGCGCCAACCCTTCAAGCTGGCATACCCCTCATACATGCGGCGCAGCATGCGCGCGAAATCTTCAGCGTCATCGCCTCCTGCACCGGCGAGAATCGCGAGCGTCGCGTTACCAGAATCATGCGGATTGCCAGAACCACCTTCTTTAAGCATCTGATATTCCTGCACGAATTGCTGTGCCTGATCCTTATCGAGCCAGAACTCTGGCGATGCCATCATCGCTTCGAGTTCTTGCAACCGTTTTTCACTTTTCTCATCCATCACGACCAAGTATAGCAAATTCTGCGGCGCACTTGACAAGTCAGGCGCTATGTGTATAATGGTTGCGGAGGTGCGCGAAGTACCTTACAAAATATCAGGAGGTGCCATATGGGCACATTCAGTAGGGGTGAACAAAATCTTGGGGCGGTAATGACATACATTATCTCTCCGACACGAGCGTTGCTCGTGATTGATGAATCAAAGTGCAACCCGCTATGGAAAATCCCTGGCGGAACGATTGAATTGACCGACGAGGGCGTTATAGCCGCAGCGACCAGAGAATCGTTTGAAGAAACCGGCGTTCAGCTTCTGCCGGAAGAAGTGGTGCTTTTCTCGAAAGAGAAGCGTAGGGATGGGATTTATTATCCACATCTCTGTGTTGCTAGCGTGTCAGAAGAAAAGCTCGACACGCGAGCAAGGGTCACTTATGAAAGTGGCGAGAATGATCGTCCACTTAAAACCGGGGTCTTAAATCGGGCTGAAGTCCCGGTGATGCTCGATCTTCTTGAACGGCACCGTCATTTCGTTCACGAAGTCGAGGGTTATCATGTGCACTAATCACTTACGGGCCGCTGGAGATTTTATTCCAGCGGCCCGTTTTATTTTTTCTGGAGCCGCCTCCCAGGATCGGACTGGGGACCTTTGCGTTACGAATGCAATGCTCTACCAACTGAGCTAAGGCGGCGAGCCGAGAGTCGGGATTGAACCGACGACCTGCGCCTTCGCTTAGACCTCCTCTTCAAATATACAAGAGGGCTAGACTGTATCTTTATCCCGCAAATTGCTGGACACCTTTGTCAGTCGTTCGGGCGCAAAACGATTTACGCCACGGTCTTGTCCATTATCCATGGAGTTTAACCGTTATTCAGGATTCACTCGCCTGTTGCCAGAAGAGTGGGCAGGGGTTTGCGACCCACCATGGCGCTGCTCTACCAACTGAGCTATCTCGGCTTATCGCACTTACATAGTGTAGCGGAGTTCCTTCAGTTTTTCAATTTCACCAATTAAAATATCGCGCAGTTTTTTATTACCAAAATAGATCGTCAACACTCCATGTTTGGATTTCTCTCGGTATGTTCCGATGCTCCCTGAATGAGTAATGATGGTTTTATAAAACTGCTTGGCATTCACGCCAAGAATTTTTTGCCAAAATTTCTCTTCTTTTTTCTGATCCATATCTGTAAAAATCTGAATGGCGAAACGCAATCTCGAATTATTAATGTTGTAAAACTTTCGCAAGAAAAACAAAAAAACTCGTATAAGATCGGGGTCTGTATTCCCCAGTCGAACGGCAGTTGAATTTCTTTTAGTACCTTCGCCCCAATATAAACCGAGGCCTAGACCAAAAAGAAAAGAATCTTTGTTCATTCGAAATACCTGCAGTGAAAAAGGATCGCCGTCTGGATTGTGTTTCGTGTACACCGCCTCGCTTATAGAACGTTTGGAAATGGAGAATTTTTGTAACCAGTAATTTATCCCACTCTCTGAGCGTTTAAGCATACCAGCAATATCACGCACCGATTTTTTGTCATGAACATACAATTGCTCTAACAACTTTTTATCCATCACTATTCAGTATCCCCCCTAATAAACTATTTAGCAAAGCAACACCTGTGGATATCCTAACTCTACTAGTACAACAAAATCCCAATCACAACGATGAGGTTCGCAACCATCATGAGTATGTTTGCAAAGAAGATGTGCTTATCTTTGTGCACTGCTCCATAGAACGCCCAAAGAATGTTAACGACCACAAACAAGGCCCATGTAGTCAGTGAGATCCCTGAAGCGTCTTGAGTTGTATAAATCTGAAGAATTTGTGGTATGAGTACAACTGGCGCAAAGAGACCAACGCCATACATTATATAATCTAGATATCGCTTCCATGCATTTTTTGATGGAAATGGCTCGAGGCCTTTAGTCACACGGACTCTCCTACGCAAATGGTGAAAGCCAATCATTATGTTATCGTTATACCATGGAACACCTCGCCAATTATGAAAAAGAAGAACGCCCGTGGGGAAACTTTGAGCGATTCACCCTTAACGAACAAACGACCGTTAAGATACTCGCGCTCAACGCCGACGAATCACTCAGCTTGCAGACCCATGAGCGCCGCGACGAATTCGGCCGTGTTATCAAGGGCTCTGGTATCGTCCGCATAGGGGAAGCTGAGACTGAGGTACGCGAGGGCGACACCTTCTTCATCCCGAGGAATACTGCCCATCGTGCCACCGGCGGGCCAGCAGGGCTTGTCTACATCGAGATATCCTTCGGCGAATTTGCCGAGCATGACGAAAAACGCCTTGAGGACAAATACGACCGCGTATAAAAAAGGGTTCGGCTTTCGCCGAACCCTGTGAAATAACGCTCTAATTTTTTGGTTTTCTCTTTTGCTTTGGCTCGCTCTCTCGCCCTGGTTTTCTCAGCCCTTATGGCTCGCTCTCCTTCTATGGTTTTCTCCGATAATATTGGCTCGCTCTTGTGCGATGGTTTTCTCCGGGACATTGGCTAACCTGCTGCTGCTACCTTTTGTTTCTTTTCTTCCCTATCTACCATATCCCAAGGGGAGATGATATGCGTGTGGCCAAGATATTCAGCCGAATATGGCGCACGCGTCGGCAAGCCCTCGGCTTCACGCCAGACCAGCCATAAGCACGCTAAGAACAGTTTGATCATCTTGCGTAGAGCCTGATTATGAACGTGCCCTTCGCTGATGATGTCTTCCGGCTCATAGCACTTGCCATTTTGCTTAGGCAACTTGCTAGCCGGTACTATTTTGATTCCCCTGTGCTCATACCTCTGCAGATATTTTGCTTTTTCCTCGGCATAGAAGTCGTAGAAACACCCAGATGATTTCATCAGTGACCCGCCAAGGCGCCAACACATGGTTCGCAGTTGGCTATTGTATGACAACGTGCCACCGCCCTTGACTCTCTTGGGTGCTTTGCCATCAACTACTCCGTACCCAGCGAACTGCCACAACGCACTGACCGAGTTGGCCTTGTTGATATCGATGAGGCCGATTACCTTCCCGATATTCTCCCGACCGACACCTTTGACACGGCTGAACCAGTGATACGCCGGATGCCCTTGGATGAGCGCGGCTACTCGACCGTCAGCGTAGTCCTCCAGGTTTTTGATGCGAACGAGCAATTCGTCCGTCTCATCGTCTTGGCGGCCACGAAGGGTGAGGTGCGTCTGGCGCACTTGTGCTGCCACTCGCAATTTTTCAATCGTGAGTACCGCATTAACCAAAAATTCAAACGGCTTCTGTTCGCTCCTTTCTATTCCTTCCTGCCCATTCTCTGGCTCCTGCCCTTCTTGTAACATTTTTCTCTCCTTTCTTGATTGATTGTTGAGCGTTATTTTGTAGAACAATCTGATTACTAATTTAATACATAGTGTTTATAGTGTCAATATCTCGGCAAGTGTTACTGTCTCGTCTCCAAAATATGCCTTCTCGTATACGTGGGCTATAGTTGTTTTCTAACACGACCGTTTAATAAGCTCCAGAATCCAATCGGTATTGCACTGCACTCTTTTAGAAAGCGGTTGCAGAAGCGGCGTCTCGGTGCAACAGGAAAAGGTACTGCGCCCGCGATGCGACATGAAATCTTCGGCAGTGCCATCGTGGAGCTCATAGACTGCTCCCTTTTTTATCTCCAGGTCACCAAACGATCCGTCTTTCAGAATAGGAAAATGTTTCTCCCCTGCTTGTATCAGGAATTTCTCATATGTTTGGTCGCCAAATGAATAGAAGTAAAAACTTTCCCCCGTTTCAGAATCTTCGTGCATGCTTAAAAACATGGTGGGCTTATATTTTTTCATATCTTTCTTAATCACCCCGATTTCTTTTGCAGGACTTTCACCATCTGAATGAATCCAATTCGTATTGCAGCTCACACCTTCGCGATTGAAACGTTTGTTTCTACTGAATCCCCAAGGATTGACCAGTGGGTAGATAACGAGGTTCACACGATATTTTTCCGCAGCCTTTGCAATTTGTTGATAGTTTTTGAAGATGGCGAGCGGCGGTGCCGGCTCTTCGCCATGGCAACCAGCCATAAGCATCAGTAGGGGCGCTTTTGCAGAAATATGCTTAGTGAATTTCACCAGTTTGAACTTCTCATCAGGCACATCTAACAGCTCGACCTTAAAGTATTTTTGAATTTCCGGAATATTTTTTAACAACTGTTGATACGTCGGATGAGCGAGCTTCATTTGATTCATACTAGCACTGTAAAAAGAACCATGCACATTACGTGCATGGTTCTTTTCTTACAAATGCGCGGTCGATGGGACTTGAACCCACAACCTCCCGCGTGCACGATATCCACTATTTTCATAACGGCGTGGACTATATCTTCACCATAGGCTTTCACCCTTAGGGTTCCGGTATCTAGTCTCTACGGCGCCCACATGAGAGTCATGTGGTTCCCTCGGTATTCGCATATTCGCCTTACGGCGAACGTAGCCTTCACCGATATCCCAGAAAGTTTCAATCCCAATTTCTCGAGAAAGCTGCACGTCTACAGGCGGGTGCTCTAACCAGTTGAGCTACGGCCGCAAGCGAGGAACAAAGTGAGAGCTGGTTTTCACTTTTTCCGAGCGCAGCGGACGAAAGCCTACTTCAGGCTTACAACCGCAAACGCTCATTGCTCATACTACCAAATTCTCTCAAAAATGTCCTGTTTGCGAAAGACGATGTGCTGGAAGAAGGACTTGCACCTTCGACCTTGGCTTTATGAGTGCCATGCTCTAACTACCTGAGCTATTCCAGCAATGTAAAAACTCTAACACAAACAGGCTAATTCGTCAGTTGCAGGATCACGTCAAAATCGTCGTCTTTTGATGCTTTGTTTCTCCTCTCGTGCCCGCAAGTAACGCATCGTTGCAGAATTACGTACCCTTCGCTCTCAAGCGCCGCATCAATTGGCTCCATGAGCCCTTGGCAGGTCGCGGCGCGATCGCCAGGGAAAACGTCAACATGCTTGCTCCAGAGGCATTTCGGGCAGTGATTCGTGTAGCCGTTCCCCGTCACCTCCGCTCCACACTGCTCGCAGGTAAAATCCTCTTTATTCTTCTGGAATTTCTTCGTCGCCATCTTCCGATTTTACCACCACAAGCACTTCTGTGGGCACCGGGTGTCTACAAAAATAACAAGGTTTAACCTTGTTCTATTTCGCGGCGTATTTACTGACTTTCTAGGCGGTCTTGCCCCGACTTCGTCCAAACGCTTGACAAATGACTAGACTCGTGTATACTCTCAAGAGATAAACAAAAAAACGAATCGAAAGGAGAGGGTTATGAGAAAGAGTTTTTTGTTGCTTTTAGTTGTTGTGTGCTTAGTTAGTTTTGTTAGTTTTGCACAGGCGGTTTATGCGGATGCATCGGACTATCAGGAGGAGTATGTCGTCGAACATGGCGACACACTAACCTCTATCGCGGACGAAGTGCATCTAACCGTTCAGCAACTGGCCTGCATGAACGGAATCAGCCCAAAAGCAAAAATCAGGGTTGGCCAGGTATTGAAATACCCCAAGCCCTACTACAAGACAAGATACCGTCGCTCATTTCGGATAAGATGAGCATGAAAGGCCCCTAGCATGACAGCACCTCGCAAGGGTGCTGTTTTCTTTTGTTATACTAAAGCAGATGGCACATATCATACAGAATTTTGAAAAGCTTGCGGAGAATGATCAGAGGCGAGATGCACTCGCGATAGCGGAGGCTGGATATGAAGCAATCAATGTCGGCAATGCTCTGCGACGCAAACTCAAGATCGAGGATGATGAACTTATCGTTGACGCCTCTGCGAGGAGTCACCTCACGGATGCCGTAAGGAGACACCTCGCCCTTGCGGGACGGAAGGTGTTTTTTGTTGGTGTTGGGAAGTGTGCATTTGCAGCAGCTGAGGCGATCGAGCAGTTTTTAGGTGACCGGCTCGAGAGCGGCATTGCCTTTGATGTCTCGCCTACCCCGCCGAAGCTCACCAAAATCAAAACCTTTGTTGGCACACACCCGCTCCCGAGCGAAGTGAACGTGCAGGCGACCACGCGCATTATCGAATTCCTTTTAGACCGTACCGAAGAAGATCTAGTCATCATGCTTATCTCGGGCGGCGGATCTACCCTACTCTGTTCACCTGAAGAGCCAATGACCTCTGATGATGAAAGCACTCTCTTTAAAGAGCTCACTGCGCACGGCGCGACCATACAAGAGATGAATACCGTGCGGAAGCATATTTCTCGCGCGCGCGGTGGTGGGCTCGCGCGCGATGCATATCCGGCTGAAGTTATTTCTCTTATCGTTTCAGACGTGCCGAAAAATGATATTGCATTCGTCTCTTCTGGTCCGACCGTGCAAGACACGTCAACAATCAGCGACGCCGAAGCGATTCTCATGCGTTATGGCATCAGACCTCCAGCAAACATTCGATTCATGGAAACTCCGAAAGAGGCAAATTATTTTGACCGTGTTGCCAACATCCTCTTCCTCACCAATCAAGATGCGCTCTCGGCGATGCACGACGAAGCTGTGCAGCGCGGCTACGCGGCCGAGATAGTGGACGATCATTTCACCGGCGAAGCACGCGAGCTCGGTCGCGCTGTTGTTGAAAAGCTTCATGATGCACCAGCAAAAACGGCCCTGCTCTATGCTGGAGAGAGCACTGTCACGCTCGGCGAACATTCCGGCACAGGTGGCCGCAACCAAGAGATGGCACTCGCTACACTAAAAAATATTCGCCAAGACGAAATTATTCTGCCCTTCTCCTCTGACGGGCATGATGACACTGACGCTGCTGGAGCAATTGGCGACAGCATTTCGTTTGAACACGCTCGCACACACGACCTTTCTATTGAAGATTCTCTTGAGGCTCACTGTTCGTATGATTTCTTCTCCACAACCGGCGACGCACTTCATACCGGTTATACTGGATCGAACGTGTCTGACCTTATCGTCGCACTTAAAAATTAAAATTCAAAACTAACTTTATTTGTATGGCCGCACCCTTTATTCTCTGGATGAAAAACGTTAGCATGGAGGACGTCTCGCAAGTCGGCGGCAAGAATGCCTCCCTCGGCGAACTCATTCGCTCAGTCGTGCCCAAGGGCGTGCGCGTGCCAGAAGGATTCTGTGTCACCGCCGAGGCCTATTATTATTTCCTCAAACAGACCGGTCTTGATATTTTTATTTCAAAAACACTTGATGGATTGAATACACAAAATTTCAAAGAGCTCTCACGGTGCGGAAAGCTCGTGCGCGACGCCATACGTTCTACTCCCCTCCCTGCTGATCTCGAGAAAGCCATCGCTGAGTCGTATGCGCAGATGGAAAAAGAATACGGAAAGAACGTGGATGTTGCCGTGCGCTCTTCAGCTACTGCTGAGGATCTGCCGGGAGCTTCATTTGCCGGTGAACACGAAACGTATCTGAACATCCGTGGGGCAAAGGATGTCACGAGAGCCACAGTCTGGGCAATGGCATCTCTCTTCACCGACCGTGCGATCTCCTACCGAACCGATAAGGGTTTTGCCCATACTAAGGTTGCCCTCTCGGTCGGCGTTCAGAAGATGGTTCGCTCTGACACAGGCGCTTCGGGCGTTATGTTCACGGTGGATACCGAATCGGGATTCCGCGATTTGGTGCTCATCAATGCAGTCTGGGGTCTTGGCGAGATGATTGTGCAGGGTCACGTCACGCCAGATGAATATCTCGTGATGAAGTCAAAGATTGGCAAAGTGAAGAATCCAATCATCGCCAAAACACTCGGTGTGAAGAACAAGAAGATGCTCTATGCCAAAGGAAAAATCGGCGTTATCCAAACCAAGGTGGTGAAGACGTCGACAAAAGAACAGACGAGTTTTGTGTTGAGCGAGGCCGAGACTCTCGAGCTCGCACGTTGGGGCGCACTCATTGAGGAACATTATTCAGATAGAGCGAAAACGTGGACGCCAATGGATATGGAGTGGGCGCGCGATGGCAAAACAAACGAGCTCTACATCGTGCAAGCGCGCCCTGAGACGGTACAAGCGCGCCGCGACTTCTCCAAACTTATTGAATATAAGGTCACCGGGCAAGGTAAAACTCTCGTGCAAGGCATCTCCGTCGGCTCCAAGGTCGCCACTGGCATCACTCGCATCATCATGAATCCGAAGCAGATAAAGGAATTTAAGAAAGGTGAAATATTGGTCACAACAATGACCGATCCAGATTGGGAACCAATTATGAAGATGGCATCAGCGATCATCACCGATCAAGGCGGGCGCACGTCTCATGCTGCCATCGTCTCGCGCGAGCTCGGCCTGCCCGCGATTGTCGGCGCCGGCAATGCGACGAAGGTACTCAAGACCGGCACACTCGTCACAGTGGATACAACCGGCAGCGTCGGGATGATTACTGCTGGCAAAGCGAAGATAACCACACATGAGCACTCCATCGGAGCGCTCCCCGAGACAAAGACGAAGATTATGGTGAATATCGCATCGCCAGATATCGCTTTTGAAAATTCCTTTTTGCCGGTTAAGGGCGTCGGGCTCGCACGCGAAGAATTCATCATCGCCTCAAACATCGGCATTCATCCGCTCGCTATTCTTGACCTGAAAAAGCTCTCGCCGAAGTTGCGTACGGCTATTCAGAAGAAGACCGTCGGATGGAACAATCCTGTCGACTATTATGTCGACAATCTCGCGTATGGCATTGCGAAGATCGGCGCAGCATTCGCTCCACGGCCAGTGATCGTCCGTTTCTCTGACTTCAAGACCAACGAATATTCGACTCTGCTCGGTGGTGAAGCATACGAGCCAAAAGAAGAAAATCCGATGCTCGGCTGGCGCGGCGCCTCTCGCTACTATGATCCGAAGTTTAAGGATGCCTTTGTGCTTGAGTGTCGCGCACTTGTGAAAGTGCGAGAAGAGATGGGCTTAGATAATGTCATCCCCATGATTCCCTTCTGCCGCACCATCTCAGAAGCAGAACAGGTGCTCGGCATCATGGCTAAGAACGGCCTCGTCGCGAAGTCGCTCGCAAAAGGTGGAGAAAAGACGACTCTTGTTTATGTGATGTGCGAGATTCCAAGTAACGTGCTTTTGGCTGAAGAGTTCCTTGATCTCTTTGATGGTATGTCGATTGGCTCAAACGACCTCACTCAGCTCACCCTTGGGCTCGATCGTGACTCCGGTATTGTCACACACATTGCAAACGAAAATGATGAATCCGTGCGCGCCCTTATCAGCCATGTTATTCGGAAGTGTACGGCGCGCGGCAAATATATCGGCATCTGCGGACAAGGCCCCTCTGACCTGCCCGACTTTGCCGAGTTCTTGGTCAAAGAAGGTATAGAGAGTATGTCGCTTAACCCTGACTCGGTCGTGAAGACGCTTGAGAATATCGCAGAGGTTGAAGAGCGACTGACGCGCTAACATATGCGTATCGATCACGTTGAAGCTAGATCGATTCTCGACACGCGAGGGCGGCCGACCATCGAGACAACACTTCTCGCCAATACCCTCTCGGCGGTAGCATCGGTGCCGTCGGGTAAGAGTACCGGCTCGCACGAAGCGCTTGAGCTTCGCGACTCTGATGGTGGCGTCGCGCACGCGATTGAAAATGTGAATGATGAAATAGCTAAGGCGATTGTCGGAAAACGCTTTGACACGCCGGATGATCTCGACGCATTCTTGATTGAGCTTGATGGCACGCCGAATAAATCACGCTTGGGATCGAACGCCATTCTCTCGGTCTCTATCGCAGCCATGCGGCTGGCGGCACTTCTCGAAGATGTTCCACTATGGAGCGCTATTGCGAAAAGGGCTGGAACAACACCAGCCGCGCCGCGCTTATATGTCAACGTGATGAACGGCGGCGCGCATGCTGACTTCAAGCTACCCTTCCAAGAATACTTACTGGTGGTTGAAGGTAAGACAAGCGAAGCATTCCCTATCGCACAAGAACTGTTTGCAAAATTGGGTGATGTTTTGAGGATGTCAGACATCCACGGCAACCGTAGATGTCTGACATCCTCGGGCGATTTGGCGATGGGCGACGAGGGTGGCTACGCGCCAACGTTTGAGACACTCGAAAAGCCGTTTGAGATTCTCGCGGAGCTTGTGAGTAAATATCAAAATACTTCAATCGCTCTCGATGCCGCCGCGAGCGAATTACTTCATGACGGTACCTATCAACTGCTAGGGAAATCATACTCGCCCGACGAGCTTGCTGGTGTTTATCAAGGCCTCGCCTCGCTATTCCACATCCATAGCATTGAGGATCCGTTTGCAGAGAGTGCATCTGAGGATTTTGCAAAATTGACTGCAGCGATCGGGAACGAAGTTATCATTATCGGCGATGATCTGACTGTCACTGATCCCGCGCGCATCAAGAATGCAGCCGAACAGAAAGCGATAAATGCGGTACTTATTAAACCGAATCAGATTGGCACGGTGCGCGAAGCGATTGAGGCGGTCAAAGCGACGTACGCCGCCGGCTTTAAGGTCGTCGCCTCACATCGCTCTGGCGAGACTGCCGATACCTTCATCGCGGACTTCGCCTATGGCATCGGCGCTCACGGCCTTAAAGCCGGCGGCTTCGCCCAACGCGAGCGCCTGGTGAAATATGAGCGTTTACTCGCCATAGAGCAGGAAGCCGAAACACGTTAGAATAGAACGATATGAAAATACATTATTTTGGAGGTGAGGCGTGGGAACAAGAGTATGTGCGTACTAAACTCTCGGGAGAAAATGTCACTTTCCACGAGAAGTCTCTCTCGGAGTCGCCTGATGTTACTGATCCAGATGCCGAGGCGCTCTGCACATTTGTAGAATCACCCATAGGCGAAGCCGAGCTCTCGCGGTTCCCCTCGCTCAAGCTCATCGCGACGCGCTCCACTGGCTTTGACCATATCGACCTCGCTGCCGCAAAAGCACATAATGTCACCGTCGTTAATGTTCCCTATTACGGAGAAAATACTGTTGCTGAATTCGCGTTCGCTTTATTACTTGCACTTTCTCGCAGAATAATAGATGCCGATGAACACGTGCGCGAGAGCGGCACCTTTTCACAAAAAGATCTTCGCGGCTTCGATCTCGCCGGCAAGACGATCGGCGTCGTCGGGGGCGGGCACATCGGCGTGCACGCGATACGCATGGCAAATGGTTTTGGTATGAAGGTAATCTGTTTTGACGTGCACCAAGATGCCGAGCTCGCCGCGAAACTTAATTTTACGTATGCATCGCTCAATGATCTTCTCGCCGCCTCTGATGTCGTCACGATCCATGTCCCCTACAATCCGCACACGCACCATCTCATCAATAAAGAAAATGTCGTGAAGTTTAAGAAGGGCGCGTATCTCGTCAACACTGCGCGTGGCGCGGTCGTCGAGACCGATGCGCTCGTGGAGGCGCTCAAGAGCGGTATCATCGCCGGCGCTGCGCTCGATGTACTTGAAGAAGAAGGTGACATGAACGACGAACTCGCACTCCTCACCGCTCCGCATCCAAAAGAAGCTGAGCTTAAAGTCGTATTAGAGAATCACTACCTCATCAATCATCCGCGCGTTATCGTCACGCCGCACGTAGCCTTCAACACCACCGAAGCCGTGGAGCGCATCCTCGACACCACCATCGAGAACCTCCACGCCTTCGCCGTCGGCACCCCCACCAACCTCGTAGAAGCAAGGTGACTCCTCGCGGAAGGAGGTGTCTCCTTGCTTTTCTCGGCCCACCGTTAAGTAGTCAACAGCTTCGCAACACTTCGAGCGGAGTTTGGTATTGAATTCCCATGTGCAAACGTTCGCCGTTATAGT
>Ga0172379_10008783_pt1 | contig 12626 bp, 9 predicted proteins | sample GrowelOW334metaG_FD_119756 | JGI IMG/M metagenome (GOLD analysis project Ga0172379, IMG submission 119756) | Groundwater microbial communities from an aquifer near a municipal landfill in Southern Ontario, Canada - Groundwater well OW334 metaG | ecosystem: Environmental > Aquatic > Deep... | reverse complement strand
AGCGACGCGGGCGTAAGCGGCGATCATGTTTGGGTCGTCAAACAGTCCGACTATTACCTTTCTTTCGGGAAAAAATATCTTGTCGTGGTAGCGGGTAAGAATTACCGCGTTAGCTTCCGTAAGTCCGAGGACTTTTTCGTATTCCAGCCTGGCGGCAACTCCCTTGTAATAAGAGAACGCGAGACCCTCTTCCGAGCCGAACAATGTGAAATTAGCGCTCACGTAAAAGAGCGACAGAATCACGAGTCCCAAAAGGAAGCCCTGAAAAATTTTTTGGAGCCGCCGGGTATCTTCTATTAATGATTTAAAAATATGGATTCTCCCCAAAAGGCCTGTTAACAGCGCTGGTAAATCAATAATTTTAAAAATCAGGTATGAAGCGAACGGAATGGCGCCGAGATAAACCGGCAGCCAGTAGCGGGTGTAGGAATTGCCGATGGTCGCGGCGTTTTTATCCGGATTATCGTAAAATTCCCAGCTTCCGTAATATAAAACCAATATTGCCGAGAAAAAAATCCAAGTAAGGATATAGATAAAATGCTTTTTCTTAAATTTCTTAAAATTGAGAACAAAAAGCAGTAAGCCCGCGAGCGCCGGCCAAAAAATCCAGTAAAACATTTTTATGAAATAAAGCTGGAAAATTTTTATTGACCGGGGAACATTAATTCCAAAGCTGAAAATAGCTTTTTCAATTGTCATGGCGAGCTCTCTGACTCGTCCTGTTCCCCCGCTCGCCAGGCCAGGAATTGATTTAACGAAATCTTTGCCGCCCCCGGCTACAGCGACGATTGATTCATTCATGGCCGGATAGCCGCCGCTCGTCGGCGAACCGTAAAGAATATTGTTCCAGTAAAATACCGGGAGCAGAGCCAAAGCGAAAAATGATATAAAAATAACCAGCCGCGCCAATCCGAAACGCCAAAAGTTTAACGCCCAGGCGATAAACAGCGCCGGACCGAGCCATAAAAGTTCCGAAGACCGGACGGCAATTGCCAGGCCGATAAAAAGCCCGCCCAAAGCGGCAAAAATCAATCCTTTAACCAGAGGCCAAATCCCTTTCTTGATTTTCGGCTCTTCGCTATTAGCGTTATCGGCGATTTCCGCCTTTTCCGCTTCGCGCCTTTCATTTTTTTCAGCGCCATTGCCGGTTTTATTTTTTTCCTCCCTGGTCTCTTCGCGCCTTTCGTTTTCTTTCGCGCCTTTCGTATTTTTCGAAATAACGGAAATTACGGCGTAATATGAGCCGACAATTAAAAACACCATGAATAAAACATTATGGAACATGCTCCGGGCGCTGTAATAAAAATACACCGGAAAAACCGAAAGAATAGAGGCTGAAAGCAGGGCAACGCGGCGGGAAAAAAATATTTTTAAAAAAAAGTAATAATAAATTATCCCGATTGCCGCGAAAAACGGGGTAAGATAGCCGATGATTTTTTCGGTTGTAAAGGAGCCGATTATGCCGTAAACTAAAGGCAGGCCGAGGAAGCTCACCGGTTTTAGCTCGCCTGAATCGCTCCGGAAACTCCGGGGATGAATTATTTCCCCGGCTCTTGGGTTATATTTTTCAAAAACCGACAACTTCCCTTCCCGGGCGTAAAGGCGGGAAAAATAATAATTGGCGGTTTCATCCGGCGACCCCCATTTTAAAAAGCCCCCTTTTTGAGAGAGATGGATGTAGGCGCCAGTGGAAATAAAAAAACCGACGGCCAAAGCAAGAAGTATTATTCCGCTCCCTAGCTTATACTTCATAACCCTTAAAAATCACCAACTTTACTGATAAAATTCCAATATTGTCCGCCAGCTCGCGGACAAAACTATTTTATCATTTTATACTAATTTTAGCAAATCTTTATGCTAAACATAGTCCTGGCTTTTGTCTCAATTTTATCGCTTTCCAGCGGACTGGTTTATTATTTTTACCGGCTTGATTCTATCGGAATCTTTCTTAGCGCCGCCATTACTATTGCTTTTGGCTGGAAGTTTCTTCCCTATTTTGTCCTCGGGGAAGAAAAACTCGCGGCTTTGTATGAACCGGCTGAAAAAAAAATCAGCCTGAAAAACTGGCTCACAGCCATTTTACCGGCCAGCCTCTATTTAATCTTTTCGGGAATGGCTTTCTATTCTTTATTTATTAGCCGCACGAATCAGGCCATAATCTCGCCCTGGCAGGTTATACCGGCTTACTTTTTCGTATTTTATTTTCTCGCCTCGTTATTACTTATATACTTGACTTCTCAATTTTTCAAATACAAAATACATAATACAAAATACATAATACTTATTTTCTTTCACTTTTTCCTTTCATTCGCTGTCGCCGTCATAATTTACAAAATAGGCTACGGGTTTGATCCTTTCATCCACGCCGCCGCCCTGAAAGTGATTGGCGCGGCCGGCTTTATCGCGCCGAAAACCATCTACTACTCAGGCTATTACGGACTGGCCATAATTCTCCATAAACTATTTTTCATTCCGCTTGGCTGGATAAATACTTTCCTGGTTCCGGCGCTCGCCGCCCTTGTCTTACCCGCCCTGGCCGTAAAAACTTTCCGCTCCGAAGGCCATGAAAACCCGGTTTTTTCCGCGGCTCTGCTTCTGATCTTTCCCTTTTCTTTTTTAATCCAAACCACGCCGCAGAACCTGGCTTTCCTTATTGCCCTCATCGTCATTCTCCTCGGGCTTCGGGCGAAAAAACCGGCGGATTTTTTCCTTCTCCTTCTTTTATCGCTGGCCGCCTTTATAATCCATCCGCTGGCCGGTCTGCCGCTCATATTTTTTTCATTGGCTGGTCTGCTTCACGCGTATCTCGCGAAAGACGGGCAAAAATTAAAAATTTTAATGCCGTTGTTTAGAAAATATATCTATCTCTTAATTTACTCCTCGTCCGCTTTGTCGCTCCCGGCCGCTTTTTATATTTTTGAAAAGCAGACCGCCGGGCCGCGCGAAACCCCCCTTGCCGGTCTTTCGGAAATTTTTACTTCAATCGCGGCTAATCTTTTTTTAAGCTTTCCCAACCGCGAGAACATTTTTCTTAATTTTGCCTATTTGATCACCCAAAACGGAGCAAAAATTTTTCTGCTTATCGCGCTAACCGGGATCGGTTTCGCGATTTACCAAAAGCGATTTAAAAAATACCAGGCATATTTTTTCATGGCAATCTCGCTCTTTTTTTCCTATCTTTTGACCGAAGCCCTTTCTTTCAGCTTTCTTATAAATTACGAACGCTCAGCTTATTCGGACCGGATTTTATTTCTTTCTTTCATGTTTCTCCTACCGTTCATTTTTCTAATCTTTGGCTGGTATGTCAAAAAAATCACCACTTCCGCGGGACTTGTCCTTTATTCCAACCTGATATTTTTCGCGGTTCTTATCATTGCCTCGCTCTATATTTCTTACCCGCGCTATGACGCTTATTTTAATTCCCGGGGCTATTCAACCGGAGCCTGTGATTTAGAAGCGATAAAGTGGATTAACGCGGACGCGGCCGGAGAAAAATATATTGTCCTTGCCAACCAGCAGGTTTCGGCCGGGGCTCTTTACGAATTCGGCTTTACTAATTACGTAAAAACGAAAACCGGCGAAGAAATTTTTAATTACCCGATTCCGACCGGCGGCGCGCTTTACCAGTATTATTTAGCCATGGTTTACGATAAGCCGACGGCCGTAAGGATAAATAAGGCCATGAACCTGGCGGACGTTAAAACCGGCTATTTTGTCTTAAACAAATACTGGTTTGAATTTCCCAAAGTTTTAGACGAGGCTAAACTCTCGGCTGATTCTTTTAAGGCCTTTTGCAACGGACAGGATTACGTGTTTAAGTATGGGGTAAAATAGAGCTGAAATCATTTAAAAGCCAAAACACCCCGCCAATTCGGCGGGATGTTTTTCTGTTCCATGAATTAAACACTAATTTTTCTTAACTGTTACCAAGCACGCCCGGACAAATTCAACGAACAAAGGATGCGGATTAAGCGGCCGGGAAATATATTCGGGATGGAACTGGGTGCCGATGAAGAACGGATGATCTTTTATTTCCACCGCTTCAACGATCAACCCGTCCGGCGAGGTGCCGGCGATTTTTAGCCCGGCTTTTTCCATTTCCTCGCGAAAAGCGTTATTAAATTCATAGCGATGGCGGTGTCGTTCGGAAATAATATTATCTTTCACTCCGGATCGGCGGTAAGCCTTTTCTAAATGCGTACCGGAAATAATTTTACACGGCCAGCCGCCTAAGCGGATTGTTCCGCCGTACTGTTTTTTCGCGATCAGTTCTTTCTGCTCCGGCATGATATGGATAACCGGATGCGTTGTTCTCGGGTTGACTTCTTCCGAGTTGGCGTCTTTATAGCCTAAAACGTTCCTCGCGAACTCAATCACCGCCATTTGCATGCCGTAGCAAAGGCCGAAATACGGAACTTTATTTTTTCGGCAATACTCAATAGTTTTAATCTTTCCTTCCGAGCCGCGCGAACCCCAGCCTTGCGGAACTATAATGCCGTCGTACTTTTTCAGTTCGCTAATACCGTTTTTTTCTATTTCATCGGTATTGACCCAGTGAATTTTCGGCCGGCATTTATTAGCCATACAGCCGTGCTTTATCGCTTCTATCACCGAAATATAGGAATCGCCAAGACAAAAATCGCCGGTGGTAAAATATTTGCCAACAATGCCGATATTTACTTCACGGCCGGCATTTTTATAACTATCCACCATTTTTCTCCAGTCAGCCAGGTCTTTTCTTCGCGGCTTCAGGCCGAATTTTTTTAAAATATTTTCTCCCAGCCTGTCTTTTTCAAAATTAAGAGGCACATCATAAACCGAATCCACGTCAGGCGCGGAAATTATGTCGTCCGAGGAAATATTGCCGATTACCGCGATTTTTTTCCGGCGCGGCTCATCCACCGGATGGCTGGAACGGCCGACCACGTAATCCGGCTGGATGCCGGCGGCGTTCAGGGTTCTTATCGCGTACTGGGTCGGTTTGGTTTTCATTTCACCTACCTTGTCCGGAATCGGCAGGTAGCTCACCATGACGAACAAAACGTCTTTGGGTTTTTGGAGCTTCAGCATCCGGGCGGCTTCCAAAAACAGCAGGTTCTGGTATTCGCCGACCGTACCGCCGATTTCTATGATCATTATTTCGCACTGGCTTTTTTTCACCGCCTCATTGATTCTTCGGAGAACTTCCATTGGAATATGCGGCACGACTTCAACGCATTTGCCCGCGTATTCAAGGTTTCTTTCCCTTTGAATCACCGACATATACACCCGGCCGGTGGTCATATAGTTTTCCCGGTAAATATTCTTGTTTAAAAATCTTTCATAATTACCCACGTCCTGATCGGTTTCGTCGCCGTCTTCAGTAACGAAAACTTCGCCGTGTTCAACCGGATTCATGGTTCCCGCGTCAACGTTAATGTAGGGGTCAATTTTAATGGCGCTCACGTCATATCCTTTGCCTTCTAAAACCCGGCCGACCGAAGCGCAGGTAATGCCTTTTCCTACGCCGCTCATTACTCCGCCGACGACGAAGATGTATTTGGTGGAAATTTTCTTTTTTGCTTTTGGGTTGGCCATATCTGTAATTTTATTTTATTTTCGCGCTAAAAGCAAGCTACTTCTTAGGCTCCGCTTCCTTTTGTTTGGCTTTTTCCGCGTCCACAGTAGTTTTACCCGTTAAAATGTTCACCGCCATGTCCATCTGCGGGTCTTTACCCTTATCAAAATCCTCCGGCGTCAAATCAACTAAAACATCCGGAGTAACGCCCTTTTCGGTTATATTATTGCCCTTGGGCGTAAGCCATTTAGCAACCGTAATTTTTACCGATGATCCGTCCGGCAGGTCTTCCATCGCCTGCACCGATCCCTTGCCAAATGTTTGCTGGCCGATAATCGCCGCTTCGCCCGTATCCTGCAGGGCGCCGGAAACGATTTCCGAAGCCGAGGCGCTTCCCTGGTTAACAAGCACAACCGTGGAAAAATTATTTAATCTGGCGCGCCCCCGGGAAAGATATTCATTCTTCTTATCTTCGGAAAATTTTTCGGTCACGACCACGCCTTCCTCAATCCATTCGCTCGCCATTTCTATGGCCGTTTCGAGATAACCGCCCGGATTATTTCTTAAATCAAGAATAATGCCCTTGGGGTTATTTTTTACGGCTTCTGCCGCGGCTTTATCAAACAGTTCCTTGGTGTCGTCATTAAAATTAGTTACTTTTATCACAAAAACTCCGTTTTCGCGCGTTTCCGTCCTTACGCTTTTTACGACAATTTTATCCCTCTTTAATTTAAAATCCTTAGTTTCGGAAAACCCTTCGCGAAAAATAGTCAAAGTCACTTCAGCTCCCTTGGGGCCGCGAATTTTTGAAACCGCCTCGTCAACCGACATGCCGGATGTGGTTTTCCCGTCAATGGCGTAAATCTTGTCCCCGGCCTTAAGTCCGGCTTTTTCGGCCGGCATCTCCGGAAGCGGCGCGACAATGGTTATTATTTCGTCCTTCATGCCGATTTCCGCTCCAATACCTTCAAAAGTTCCGGCCAAATCATTGGAAAAATCCTCAGAAATTTTGGGATCCATGAAAACCGTATAAGGATCCCCGGCGGCGGCCACGAGTCCTTTTAATGATCCATAAAAAAGTTCTTTCTCATTCAGCTTATCGCGATCAACGTACTGTTCATGAAGAAGATCCCAAACTTTCCAATAGAGGCTGAAATCAACGTCCTGGGATAGTTTTCCCGATTCGGCGGCCGAATACTTTCCGGTAAGCTTGCCAAGATAAACCACTTCCTTTTTAGCCAGTTCTTTTATAACTTCATTCTTCTGTGAAAAATAACCGCCCGCCCCGAAAGAAGCGGCTAAAAGAATCAGTATAATAAAGCCAATGCTTATTTTTTTCCAAATTTTCCTCTTTGGCGCGTTTTCAGATATCATATGGCTATTTAATTTCAAATTAAAAATACAAGCCGGAAACGCTAATTTTTGTCAATAACGCGTTTACCGGCGCAATAAACTTTATTGGATAAATTTTACTTATACAATTATAATAACACAGTGAAATATCTCCGTCAAAGCCATCCGGAGCGATTATTACCACGGCCAAGCTCGCCTTTTATTTTCTCACTTTAACGCCTCGTAAAGCTTATAAACCAGCTTCCTGGCGTCAAATTCGTCCAGCACCCGCCTTTTTCCGGCCTCGCCAAGTTCTTTCCGGAATTCGCCGTCTTTTGCCAGCTTAATTACCGCCGCCAAAATTTCCCTTTTTTCATCCGGGTTAACGAGCAGTCCGCTCACACCGTCAGCCACTGCGTCCCGCACTCCTCCCGAATCGCCGGCGATAACCGGCTTACCCGCCAGGTTCGCTTCAAGATAAACTATGCCAAAACCTTCAACATCGCCGTTTATTTTTCTTGAAGGCATGATAAAAAAATCGCAGAGGGAGAGCCAGGCCAATTTTTCTTCATTCGATAGTTTGCCCGCGAATACAATCCTGTCTCTCACTTTATCCGGCAAAGCCAGCCATTTATCTTTTAAATAACTCTCGTCAGGACCGACGCCCGCTATAATATAAACCAGATCCGGCGCCGCCTCAAGGGCTTTGGGAAAAATTTTTAATACATAGTCCACCCCTTTTCTTTTTACCAGCCGTCCAAGCGAAAGCATAACGGTTTTTCCTTTGAGATTATATTCTTCGCGAATTTTTTCCGCCGGATCCGGACCGATTTCTAGCGGGTTAAAGCCGGTAACGATTATTCCCGGGTTAGACACTATAATTTTTTCTTTAAGCGGTCCGCCGTTTTCTTCCAATACCAGGCCGGCCACATAGCTGTTGGCGCAGATTATTTTTTCCGCTGAGGCAAGAATCCTCCGGGTGATAAAAGATTTCCGCTCGGTCTTAAAAGCGAAATTGTAATCTAGACCGTGAAGAATAACCGAATATTTAAGGGAAAATATTTTATGGAGGACATAAGCCGGTATGCCGAGCGGCAGGATGTTCCCGACCAGCACGTGGTTGATTTTTTTCGCCTTGCAGAAAATCGCCAGCCGCCAGAGCGATGGAAGCCATTTAAAAAAAGGCAGAGCCCGCGAAATAAGCCGGCCTTTGTTATTATTGAGAACAAAAATATTTTCCTTTTCCGGCCAGTGTTCAGCGATTTTTTCGTAATAATCAGCTACCCCGCCTTTGAATGGCGGGTATTCAAGGGTAAATAAAAGAAAACGCATAAATTAAATTTTATAAATGATTTTCACTTTCAATCTCCGCTTTTTTTCTAAACGACTCCAGTATGCTCATAACATCTTCTTTCTTTAATCCGCCGAGCAGGAAGAGAACGGCGAAATAAACCGCCGCGCCCAGCGCTGAAACGATAAATATATTCAGGTCGACCTTAAAATAATATACTGCCAAGGCCATCATTCCGGCCGAGAAAAGCGACTTAGCGAGAATTATTAGATTCTTCCTGAGCCGGTAATCTATAATTTTTTTTACCATGATCATTCCCAGCGAAACTTGAATGACCCCCGAAACCGACGAGGCGATACTCGCGCCGATTACCCCGATTCGGGGAATTAAAATCAGGTTTAAAACAGCGCTCGTCAAGGCGACAACTCCCATAATATAGGTATTTTGCTTTTGCCGGTCGCAGGCATTCAGCAAAGAACCGATCGGAAAGTTTACGAAAGTAAAGAGCAGTTGGGCGATAGTAATTTGCAAAGGCAATATGGCTTCCGAATAACCGGATTTAAAAATCAAAACAATCTTATCGGCAATCATGATAATGCCCGCGCTTATCGGTACGGAAATGATTATTAAATAATTCATCGCCCGCTCAAAAGTGACGGATAACTGCGATTTATTTTTTATCCAATAAAGAGAAAGCGCCGGGTAAAGAGAAGCGGCGAAAGCCATTGGCAGAAACTGCAGGGCGATAATCATCTTAAAGGCCACCTGATAAATTCCTACCGCCCGGTCGCCCGACAAAAGCGATAAAAGCACTGAATCAAGAAAAGTATAAACCCGGTTTAAGACGCCGTACAAAGTAAAGGCAATGGAAATGCCGACGATATATTTTATGCGCGAAAAATCCCAGTCCGGCCTGATTTTTATCTTCCACTTTATCGCGACAAGATACATGGAATAAAAAAAGTTAAAGGCGCTCGCGGCGATTAACGGCAGAAACATCCATTTTAATCCGGCGCCGGCTTTAACGAGTGCCGCTCCAGCGCCGATTACGATCAACTGAAAAATAACTGACCCGGCGCTTTCGTACGCGAGGTTATGGAATCCGCGGATGGTGGAAAAAAATGATAAAGTGAACGAGTCCATGGCCATGCAAAGCATTGACAGGTAAACGAGGTATTTAGTTATGTCCGGATAGCCGAGCGCGTTTATCAAAATCGCCGCCGCCGCGAAAGATACGGCTGTCAAAGGGATTTTCATGGCCAGAATGCTTCCTAAAAATTTTTCCGCTTTAGCGTTGTCTTTGGCCACCTCCCGGATTAAAACCCCGGCAAAACCAAGGTCAATGATTATGGAAAAAATCGTGGTAAAAGAAATGGCAAAATAATATTTCCCAAGGTCTTCCGGCCCCAGGTAGCGCGCCAGGATTATGAAATAACTGAAAGATATCACCTTCTGCAAGATAAGGGCGACAGTAAAGTAAGAGGTGTTTTTGGCGATATTGGCGACTTTTCCCGGCATAATAATAAAAAAATAAAAGGCTGGCAAAGCCTTAATACATTATACTACAAGCCGCCAAAAAGCAAAAACCCCGAAGAGGCGGGATTTTTGATATCTCAAAGATATATGAAGAATAGCGCAAAGAGACTATCTCTTTGACCACTGGGGAGCCCTTCTGGCTTTTTTCAAACCCGGTTTTTTCCGTTCCACTTCCCTGGAGTCGCGGGTCAGATAGCCCTTGGCTTTTAAAGCCGGGCGAAGCTCCGGATCAAATTTTATGAGAGCCCGGGAAATTCCGAGGCGGACCGCTTCGGACTGACCGGATTTGCCTCCGCCGGAAACCATGATTGAAAAATCAAAATCTTTGTTGCGGCCGGTTAATTTTATGGCCTGGTTGACGGTCATCATGAGTCCGGCTGGAAAATAATCGGTCGCTTTCATTCCGTTTATAATGATAACGCCCTTGCCTTTTTCGTAGAGCCGGGTCTGGGCGATGGCTCTTTTTCGCCGGCCGATCGCCGCGATATAGCGGCCTTTAAAAATGTCGTTTTTAGCTTTTTCTTCCGCTACGGCGCTTTTAGTTGTATTTTTTGTTTCTGCCATAATGTTTTATAGGGTATAGGGTTCAGCGTACAGAGTTTAGTTCTTGTACTCTATACGCTAAACCCTAAACGCTTATCTGATTATCAGTCTCTTCATCATGCCGTTCCGGAGCCGGTTAGGAGGAAGCATTTCCCGCACCGCCCGGACTAAAATTTCAGCCGGTTTATTTTGCATTACGTCCCTCATTTTTACGGTTTTTAAGCCGCCCGGGTAGCCTGAATAGCGGAAATATTTTTTTTGCTCCAGTTTCTTGCCGGTAAACTTCAATCTGGCGATGTTGCCCACTTCAACAATATCCCCGGCGTCAATGTTCGGGGTGTATTCCGGCTTATTTTTTCCGCGCAAAACCAGGGCGATTTGGGTCGCCAGCCGGCCGACAGACTTGCCTTCCGCGTCAATTTTATAATGTTTTCTTTCTATTTTAACCGACATAATATTTCTTATTTTTATATTTCTTATTCCAGGTTTCCGGTTATACCAATTCAATCTGCACCACTTCGGCGCCGTCTCCCTGTCTCTCTCCGAGCTTCACGATCCGGCAGTAGCCGCCATTTTGGTCCTTATAGCGGCCGCCGATAACCTCAATGACCTTTTTAGCCGCCATTTTTTGCGGCAGAATTGACATAATCCTTTTTTTAGAAGCCAGGTCATTTTTTCTGGCGTAAGTAATCACCCGCTCAAGAAGCGGCCTTACTGCCTGGGCCTTGGCTTTGGTGGTTTTTACTTTTTCGTAAATCAAAATACTTGAAGCCAGATTGCGGAGCATGAGCTCCCGTGGCGCTTTTTTTCTGTCCAGTATTTTATTTTTGTTCCTGTGTCTCATACGTATTTATTTAAATTGCGGACTGGCTCCTTGGTTAATTAGTTATTAACGCAATCCTAATTAACCAATTAACTAATCAACTAATTATCCTTTCTTCGGCCTTCCCCGCTTCTTTCCGGATTCTTTAACTCCTTCTTCAGCCTCGGACGCGTCGCCGTCGCCGGCCTCGCTTTCCAAAACTTCTTTCGCTTCCCCGGCTTCGTCCGTCGCTTTTTCTTTTCCGACTAAAGCTTTAAACTGTTCAATCAATATTTTAGCCGCTTTTTCAAAAGCTTCTTCGGGTTCCATGGTCCCGTCGGTTTTTATGTCCAGTTTAAGCTTTTCCCAGTTAGTCATCTTGCCGACGCGGATGTTTTCAATGTCAATTCCGACCTTGAGCACCGGCGTAAAAATGGAATCTATCTCAATATAGCCGATTTCAGAATTTTTCTTTTCCCTGGCTTCAACCGGCTCATAGCCTTTGCCCTGGGCGACGTGAATTTCCATCTCCAGATTGCCGGCCATGTCGGTGATTCCGGCGATAACAAGCTCCGGGTTAATTATCTCAATCTGGCTGGATTTGGCGATATCCCCGGCTTTTACTTTTTTCTCGCCATGAGCGCTAAGTTTAAGTATTATTGGTTCGTCGGAAAAAACTTTCAGTCTCAATTTTTTTAAATTCAAAATTATTTCCAGAACATCTTCTTTGACGTGCGGAAGCGACATGAATTCATGGTCCGCTCCTTTTATTTTTACACCGATTACAGCCGCTCCCGGCAGACTGGAAAGAAGCACCCGGCGAAGCGAATTGCCGAGAGTAATTCCGTAGCCTGGGTAGCAGGGATAAATGGACGCCAGAGATTCATGGGGTCCGGCGCCTTTGTTAAATTCCACGTTCTGGGGTAAAGCTATGGTTTCCATAGTGTTATTTAGAATTACTATCTTGAATAAAATTCCACGATCATGGCCGTGTTAATGTTTCCCGGAATATCATCGTCTGACGGCACGGAAACGACTTTGGCTTCCAGCGTTTTCCGGTCAACATTAAGCCAGCTCGGGAGATTCCCATCGGCTTTCTTTTCCTGAAGCTCGCGAAAATACTTTTGGCGTCTGGATGACTCTTTTACCTTAACCGTATCGCCGGATTTAAGATTAAATGAAGCAATGTTAACTTTCTTGCCGTTAACGGTAAAGTGGCCATGGTTTACAAGCTGGCGGGACAAATCCCTTGAAGGGGCGAATCCCATCCGGTAAACCGCGTTATCCATCCGGGTCTCAAGCAATTTTATGAAATTTTTTCCTTTGTCGCCCTTTTCTTTTCCGGCTTTTTCAAAAGTTAAGACAAACTGCTTTTCTAAGAGATGGTACGTTTTTCTGGCTTTCTGTTTCTCTTTAAGCTGAATTCCGTATTCACTCACCCGCGGCGGACGGCCTTTGGCGCTATGGGGTCCGGGAGGAAAATTCCTCTTTACGATACCGCAACGCGGCGTACCGCAACGTTCGCCTTTTAAAAACAATTTTTCGCCGGCCCTCCGGCACTGTTT
>Ga0172379_10008782_pt1 | contig 12627 bp, 13 predicted proteins | sample GrowelOW334metaG_FD_119756 | JGI IMG/M metagenome (GOLD analysis project Ga0172379, IMG submission 119756) | Groundwater microbial communities from an aquifer near a municipal landfill in Southern Ontario, Canada - Groundwater well OW334 metaG | ecosystem: Environmental > Aquatic > Deep... | reverse complement strand
TTTTCATCTATATGGAACCCGATTTTTCTTTTTGGAGGATTTGGAGGTGTCATGATTTGCCTGATAGCATCAAAGACAATACTGAACTGTTCATCGTATTTCTTTTCAAGCTCGTTGAGTTTGTCTTCCAGCCCCTCGTGGGACGCGAGAAGGTGGCGCAGTTGAACAAAAGTCCTTATTATTTCAATATTCACACGAATCGCCCTTTCGCTGTTGAGGACGCTTGAAAGCATTGCGACTCCCTGTTCGGTGAAAGCCATCGGAGCATGTCTAAGCCCCATGCGAACAGAATTGGAGGTCACAAATTGTGACCTCCAATTGGAAAGTTCCTGGTCTGTGAGTACAAACATGAAATCTGAAGGAAATCGTCCGATGTTTCTTTTAACAGCCTGTTTCAGAACTTTTGTTTCAACTCCATACAAAACCGCGAGATCCCGGTCAAGTAGGACTTTTTGCCCCCTGATGAACAGGATTGCCCGCTGGACACGTTCCGTAGGGATAACTGATTCTTTTTGTTTTTTCATGTGTTTGATGGATTTCATCGGGTTAACTCCCGTACTTTGCCCAGAGTGCGGATTTGAGTCGGTGGATTTTCCGCAGTTCTTCCTTATACGTGTTGTGCGTCGGAAAGTTTTTCCAGTCGGTAATCTTCCCGGCAATGGCATCGAGCTTCTTCAGATATCTCACTGCATAAACGTAGTATTTGGACTGCGCCTTCTTGAGGATGGAGGCTATCAAGGCTCTGTGTATCAACGAGGAGGCGATAAATCTGTTTTCAGCCTCGAATTTCTTCGAGAGCTCAAGTAAGGACGGGTAGTTATCGCCGTTAATCTGGTCTGCTTTCCCTGCAAGATATTCTTCGGCTTCTTCGGTCTTTCCATTTTTAAGCAAAAAATCGGTATCTGTCAAGGAAATGCAAGTGTTCTTCATTATTAGACCTGTCTCTTCTTCGATTATCCTAGGACGTTCAGCTTTGTCGACAGATTCCAACAGTTCCTTTAAATTATCTTCTGATCTATGTTTTCTAAAGGATTTCAGTGCGATTTCATGCATCTTTTCCTTGTCGCCAGTTTTCCTGTATATCGAAAACAGGAGCTTGTCGCGATCATAGGCCGTATAATTTTCTGTTTTTGGAATTTTATTCAGCCAGGCCAACGCGGTAGTGCAATCATCTGCTTTGAAATACGCCTCCGCTATTTTTATGTAGTTTTCGTTTGGAACTCCTTTAAAACCTTCACAGTATTTCAATGAGGCTTTTTCAAACATGACGGGATCGTTAAGCTGGCTTGCAATATTTTCTGCTCCGGATGCCCAATGTCTGGACTGTCTGTCATCCTTGGCTCCATTCATCCTGTCCATAAAAAATTCGGCAAGTTTCCTGAGTTCTCCTGCTGGAAGAAATTTTGCTGACTTCTTGAGCAGGTATTCCCTTAAGCTGTATGGGTCATCCCCGTAGAGATCGGCGAGGGTTTCAGAAATCCACGTCTTGTCCTTGCATTTTGACGCCAGTTCCGCGAAGAGATCGCTTGCGGAAGAGCGAAAGATGCTGCCAATAAACCCGTCTGAATCATCGCAATGTTCGATAACAGCCTTATCGCTCTTGAAGAATTCAACGAGAAGAGTGATGCCGTCGCTCGGGCTTTCAGATCCGTCCCGGATTTCATCAAGGATCTCCTCGAGTTTGCTCCTGAAGGACTTGGCGCTTCTCCAGTCAACAAAATTCTTTTGCCGTCGCAGACCTAAAATCTTCGCCTTGGCTCGTTTGAAATTATCTTTTTTGCTTGAAATCAGCCGGATGATAATGGCGTCTGCGTCATCGTGACGGATTGACAGTTCCATCAACGCTTCGACCAGATCTTCCACTGCGACCTTCGCAAGCTTTGTGCGGATGTCGCTGTCTGAATCCATAAATTTTAATCGCTTGCTCATTATTTCACTTTTTTTATTACGGCCTCGAAACCCTGAACTTTTATTCATCTTTTACAAGATCAAAAAGATTGCCTTGTGAATTTCCTATTATTAATTCAATAAGTCTATGAATACGCTGCTCCGTCACATCCTTCAGCAGGTGAAACGGCACCTGCCGGTGATGGTTCTCGACTGCTTTCTTGCCTATCCAGTTTAATGTCGGCATAAGTTATTGCTCCGACCTATTATCACTTGAGTTTTCTGTTTCTGGACTTTCTGTATCCGGTATCGGTGTGAACTCGGCTGATTTTTCAGCTCGCTGTCGAACAGGTCCCTTTGTAACGATATAATCAGCTATCATTTTATTTATAACGGCTTTTATTTGAGAAAATAGTATGCCATCTTCAGTATAATCTGCAGGTGCTACAAAATTGACACGATTTTCTTTCATTAATCCATCTGAGGTCTTCTTTCTTGAACCCGGTTTGTAAACCCCAACAGAATAGCCTCCCTGTTCCTTTACCAGTTTCATGCATGGGATGTCTGTCGAACCATCTCCGATATAGATCATCCTCTGGAAAGGAATGGGGCGCTCATCCTTTTCCATAAAATCATTGATTTTAGTGTCATCATAAACATCAAGCATTCCTTTGTTTATTCTAAACAGGAATTGGGTTTTTGTTGTGTAATTGATAGCCAATGCCGGCCAATAGGCAACTTTGTTTTGATCATACATGAAAGACGAAGCGTAGATTTTTTTGAACTCCCTTCCGATTTTTGAGCCTTCGATCATTTCCTTGATGCCGGAAGATATTATGTAATGTTCGATATTTGCCCCATGTGCTTTGCCGAAAGCTGTAATTTTTTGAAACCAGTCGATTACGCCATGGAACAGTTCTACAGTTTTTCCATAATCTACGAAAGCTTTACGAGTTATCTGAACGTCCCTGCTCGAGTTAGCTTTTTCTATCATTATACACATATAGGTCAAAATAGCATCAGCGTTCTGTTCTTTAGCTCTTGTTTTCACTTCCTTCCAAAAAACATGTGGATTTAACCCTAGCTGAGGAATGAAATTATACTCCTGCATGCTCTTAGGAGATAGCGTCCCATCGAAGTCGTAGCATATTGCGATTATTGGTTTCTTAGGTTTGCTCATTGTCCATCATCTCCGATTGCCAGTGTTCAACGTCCTTCAGTCTAATCACATTCAAATGTCAGCATGGTTTTCAACAAGGCAGAACTTTTCTTTAAGGGTGTTCATCTCTGAATAGTCAATAATCTTGTCGTGCTGGAGCCGTCCAACAACAATACCGGGTGCAATCCCGGATTTACGGGCAAAATGTGTTATGGACATCTTGTCGGGGATGGTTTCTGAAAAAGACCGATATTCTTTCTCTGGAATCATCATGTTTGCGGCGAAACGATCCGCTTCTTTTTCAGCATCGGCATTGCTGTGCTTTATATCGTCAAGGAACAGCATTTTCTTGCCGTGGAGGAGAATGTGTCCCGCCTCGTGAAAGAATGAAAACCAGAAGTGATCATTGGTCTTGTGCCGAAGGCTGAGCATGATTAAAGCCTTGTTCTTTGACATCCAACGGGTGGCGCCGCTCAGGTGCGTTTTCGGAAGTTCTCCAAGAAAGACAAGGGCCACGCCGGCATCGGCGCACTTCTTTTTCATTTCAGGCTCGAATGTATCAGGGGATTTTACAGTCAACGCTTTTATTTCCTCTAGCGCTGACTTAAACTTTGCCTCATCAAAAGAACCGGCAGGAATATTCTGAGCAAGGATTTCTCCCTGTCTGAGCCATGCCGAAACGGCTTCAGGCGCCCGCTTGAAAGAAGGCGAAGATCTGTAACTAACCTGTAATTCCCCAAACCATTTTTCCCAGGCATTCGTATTGCTGACACCAAAGAATTGCAAAAGGGAATTTGCCATTTGAGCTTTGTTTGCAGGATTGGTGATCCAGTTCCTTTTAGTCATCTCATTTACTGGAAAACGCCTTGCCCATTCGTATGCTTCCGAGGATGTCTTCAAGGATTGTGCCCTTGCTTTGCTGAGCTCATAATTGCTCTGGATATTTGTCCAGATATTGGCTGCGATGCCAAGAACTTTTTCAAGGCTTATGGCGACATCAGGAACTATTGCCGCCTTCTCATGTAGAATCTGGTTGAGATGTTTTTGGGAGATTCCGCAACGGTCAGCTACTTCCTTCTTGGATAATCCCCTGGCTTCAAGCGTTTCCTCAAGTATTGTTCCAGGATGCACTGAATAGTCAGGATTGTATTGATTTGAAATATTCATTAGTGGTAATCCTCCACGGATTGTATTTCTATTACTGTGACCTTGGTTTTATCCACTCCGCCGTCTTCTTTTACCGGTATCGGATTGTTTGCAACGCAAAAGATAAGCCTCCATGGGTGTTTCAAATATACTGCATATTTACCGGATTTAAGAGGATGAAGCTCATGGCATCCTTCTGGAGGAAGATGTGAAACTTGTTCTAGACATGTCGCACCTCTTAAAATGGCCATGCGCCTTTTTATTGCTTCAGTCTGTTTGCCGTATTCCCTTTGAAGCTCACGCTCTGAATTGAAGATTCTCTCCAGCTTTTTAGTTTTGAATACTATATCCACAAATCATTTACCTATCAAGTAAATAAAATAAACATTATCACAAATAAAAATAAAAGCAATTCTATTACAGTATTGTTTTCAATACCCGCATGAATTCTTCCGCGAGTTTCGCACGGTCATAGGAATTTACGACGAAGTTCCGTCCTTTCAAACCCATGCTTCTGCGGCTTTCCGGAGGAAGTTTCGAGAGTTCCAGAATCGCAGCAGCTAGCTTTTCAGGATTTTCCGGAGGAACCACTTTTGCGCATCCGCTCTTCAGCGCGACTTCCGCACCTTCTCCTTTTCCGCAGAATATGAATGGGATTTGTCCCGCCATTAGTTCAAAAATCTTTGAAGGTCTTGCACCTTCAAAGATTTTTATGTCCTTGAGAGGAACCAAGGCAATATCGAACTGTGAAAGCAGATGCGCCATCTTTTCCCTAGGGACAGAATCGAAGAACTTCAGGTTTTTCAGACCGAGCTCGGAAGTCTTCTTCTGAAGTCCGGACTTTTCCGGTCCGTCTCCAAAAAACATGAAGAAAATCTTTTCATTCTTCAGGATATTGGCAGCTTCAATCACCTGCGGGAGTGCCTGGGAGCGTCCATGGTTGCCTGCATATCCGATGACGAACGAATCCTTCGGAATGCCGTGTGATTCCGCGAACTTCGCATCTTTCGGCTGTTTGTTAAACATCTCAAGATCCACCCCGTTAGGGAACAGGAAGGTCTTTGCTTCGGGATATCTTTTCTTTACACCTTCAACTATGCCTTCCGTCTGACACGACACAAGAACGGATTTCCTGTAGAGGAGCTTTTCAAACCATTCCAGGAAGCTCAGAGCAGGACCTTTCCTGATCATTCCGAGCTGGACAGCGCTTTCCGGCCATAAGTCGCTGATATTCATAATCAGTTTGGAGGATTTGACAAAACTCAGGAAAAGAGCGGTGAATCCCAGGAAAAGAGGAGGGGATTCGCAAATGAGGAAATCAGATTTTCCGAGCTTGAAAAGACCGACAAGAGCTGCTGATTTGACAAAGGAAAAATAACATATGAGCTGTCTGGCAGTGCTTTTCTTTTTCGGCGGCAGAATCCAGCAGCGGACAACTTTGACTCCATCTATTACCTCGTTGAAGATAAATTTTCCCCGGTATTCGGGGAAAATTTTTCCACCGGGATAATTAGGCATGGCGGTTAGAACGGTGACCTCATGCCCAGCAGTGGCCCAGCGTCTTGCAAGGTCATGCAGCCTGTTCTGCGGGGCTCCGTGCTCCGGAGGATAATATTGTGTCAGTATTACAAGTTTCATTCTATTATTATAGTCACTTGTCAATTTTGATGCCAGCATCAAAATTGACTTCTTAGCCAATAATCCATGCAGAATAGCCTGAACATCCTTGTTGCATCGAAACTGCCGTCAATTATCTTTGTTTTAACATCCTGGAAGTTGTCGGCGATGAATTCTGAAACCGGATGTTCTTTTTCAGAAGCCCAGTTGACGAGGTAGTTGTTCAGGACGCCGGACTTCATCCATTTTTCCTGCGGGGTCTCGAAGCCTTTTTTGTCCTTACGCCAGCAGATGTCTTTGGGAAGTTTGGAATCCATCGCCTTTCTGAAGAGATATTTTGTCCATCCCTTTCGCATGTTCATTTCCGGATTCACCGAAAGAAGAAGCTCGACTAGGTTCACGTCTAGGAACGGAACCCTGGATTCAATTGAAAAAGCCATCGAATTCCTGTCCTCCCATTTCAACAGACGGGGAAGATGTATCCTGAAGATCTCGGCTTTGCGATATTCGCAAGGCGTCAGGTTCTGGGCGTCACGGTGCCACTTGAGTGTTTTTATCTCCTCAAGGCGTCCCATATATTTGCCGCTTATTGTGAACGGCAGGGCTCTCGCATCCCTTCTCCTGTATTCCGACAGATGTGAGTACGCCTGCGAAAGAAGCCCAGTGTTGCCTCCGAAGAATGTTCCCGCAGAATGAGATAATATGGAAATAAAATTTTTACTCCTGTAAAAATCTTTTAGCATGAGGAAATATGCCGGCCAGTATCCTGAGAAGAGTTCGTCGCCTCCCTGTCCGTCGAGAAGGACCGGTATCTTCTCCCTCCTGGCGGCCTGCATGATCTTGTACTGGGCATACATGCTGATGCTGCCGACAGGTTCATCGTGCTGTCTGAAAAAATCCGGCATATCGGCAATAAAATCTTTTTCATTCGGGAAAACCTGTATCTGCCTGCTGCCGGTACTGTTTATTACGCGTTTCATGAATTTCCGCTCATCAATGCCGGGATCGTCAAAACATGCGGAGAACGCATTGAAGGTGTGAGAAGGCTGGAGATGTTTCATCTCGACGAATATCGCGGAAGAATCAAGACCGCCCGACAGGCAGCCGCCCACAGGTACGTCAGACCTCAACCGGAAATTTACCGATGCGGAAAAAATTTCCCCAATGCGGGATATGATCTCGTCTTCCCCGTATTTCCCGATGGATATCTTTTCGGCGGTCCAGAATTCCTCCGGCTTCACTTCAGGGGAATCAAGATCAGTCTCGGCGAAGCAGCCCGGAGGAAACGACATTACGCCCTTGAAGAAGGTTTCCGGAGGCATTTCATAGCCGGTGACAAGATATGAAAGGCATGCGTCAATGTTCGGATCCTTCTTGAACCCGGGAAGCTCAAAAAACTGTTTTATTTCCGAGGCGAAGGCGATTATTCCGCCGTTTCTGTAATAATAGAGAGGCTTGACTCCGATGCGATCCCTGGACACAAACAGTTTCCTCTTTTGTCTGTCAAGAATTGCAAACGCCCACATTCCGTTAAATTTAGAGAGGCACTGTCCGCCCCATTTCCTGTAGGCTTCAAGTATGACTTCGGTGTCGGTATGGGAATTGAAGACGATGCCTTCCTTTTCGAGTTCCTTCCGGATTTCCAGGTAATTGTAGATTTCACCGTTGAAGACTATCACGAAATTCCTGTCGGTCGAAAACATCGGCTGGGAACCGGCCTCCGACAGATCGATGATTGAAAGTCTCCTATGGCCAAGGCCGACAGGGAAATTGCGTTGTGACGTTTCAGGGAATCCGCTGGAATTTGCGAATTTCGCAACGCCGCGGCTGTCGGGTCCCCTGTGTCCTATGCAGTCCGTGAAACGGGAAAGGACGCTTTCATCAATGGTCTGGTTTTTATCTATTATACAGGATATTCCGCACATGTTGACCCCGTTCCGTTTCCTATATTTCCTTGTTAATTTTTCCGTCCCGGGAAAATTTTCTTATCGGGCAGAGAGTGTTGGATATTCAGAGTTGCGATGTTCCCGTAGGCGTCCAGGAACCTGCCGATGTTTTTTCTGAAATCGAATTTATCGTTCATGATTCCAATGTTTATTTTTGCCGCAGTCCTGCGCATATCCGCGTTTTCCGCAGTTTCAACCATTGTATCGGCGAGATCTGATATTGTCGTTTCCGCATTTATCAGCGTACCGTTCCTTCCGTTTTCAATCAGCATTCTGGATGCGGGCATGTCGGTGACGAGAGGATAAACACCGCACGCGCAGGCTTCAAGAAGAGAACTTGATACGCCTTCGGATTCTATGACGGAAACATAGATGTCCGAGTTCTTCAGCGTCGCCGCCACTTCCAGTGGAGAAAGCCTGCCGGGGAATTCAACTTTTTCTGATATCCCGAGTGTGTTGGTCAGGTGGAGCAGATTGTTTTTTTCCGGGCCTTCGCCGATGATTTTCAGGTGTGCGTCCGGGATTTTTCCGAGGAGGAGGGAGAATGCTTCCACGATCCTGTTTATTTTATATTCCGGAAAAAGGGATCTCGAGGAAATGAAAACAGGATTCTTCGCTTCCGGTTTCCGAAAGGACGGAGCGAATAGACTTAAATCTATTCCGCGATGAAGGACTAGGATGTCTTTTTCATCAGCACCGAGTTCCTTGAGTCTGCCGAGCATGTTTTCACCCCAGGCATGGATGAGATCGGCTTTGCGTATGGCTTTTCCGGCAAAGAACTCGAGTATTGTCTTTCTGAGCAGGCTGGGTTTCGGGAGATATGTGATCTGTTCGTTCTGGGCGGCGAGAACCAATGGGTGGAATCCGGTGCATGAACAGAGGTAGCCGTAGCTTGTGATCCGGTATCCTATCAGTATGTCCGGCTTATAACTGCCGATCAGGTTACGGAGTCTGCGTGTGGACAGGAGGAAGTTGAGTCTTGCGGGAATACGGGGATTGCCGATGGAAATCACTCCGTCCGCATTTTTTCCCGCCCTGACGGAGGCGACGAGGACTTCAGCTCCAAGTTCCCTGAATCCCTTTGCCCAGGCCAAAGTGTTTGCACTTCTGTCGTCTGCGCAGAGTAGGATTTTCATTATTTATAAAAAGACCTGATTGAGTCGGCGACATATTTGATTTGCTCATCCGCCAGTTCGGGATAAATCGGCAGGGCGACAGTTTCCGCTGCGGCCGTTTCGGATTCCGGGAAATCGCCTTTTCTGTGTCCGAGTTCCTTGAAACAATTCTGTTCATGGAGACTGAGCGGATAATAGATTTCCGTTCCAATGCCTTTTTCCGTGAGGAACTTTCTCAGCTCGTCTCTTTTTGGAGCGCGAATCACATACTGGTTGTAAATGGAGACATTGTGCGGTTCAATATGCGGTCTGACAATAAAATGCATGTCCTTTAGGAGGTTGTCGTATTTTGCGGCGTTATTCCTGCGTCCTGCTGACCAGGAGTCAAGATGTTTAAGCTTGATCAGGAGAATTGCCGCCTGAAGGGTGTCAAGACGGAAATTTCCGCCGACAACCTGATGATAATATTTTGGTTTCGACCCGTGCCCCCGCATGATTTCGAGTCTTTCACCCAGAGCAGTATCCTGAGTCACAATCATTCCGCCATCGCCGGCGGTACCAAGATTTTTCGACGGGAAGAAGCTGAAGCAGCCTACAGTTCCGATTGAACCCGCTTTTCTTCCCTTGTAGGAAGCTCCGATGCTCTGGCATGCATCTTCTATTACGAGGAGATTATGCCTCTTTGCAATTTCCATTACGGGATCCATGTCCGCAACCTGTCCGAAAAGGTGAACCGGCATGATCGCCTTAGTCTTTTTTGTGATCGCCTTCTCGATTTTGTTCACGTCAATATTGTAGGTTCCCAGGTCAATGTCGACAAAGACGGGTTTTGCGCCGACGCGCCAGATGCAGCCGGCTGTCGCGAAGAAAGTGAAAGGCGTAGTGATGACCTCATCACCGGATTTGATGTCGAGGGCCATGAGGGCGCAGAGAATGGCGTCGGTTCCGCTTGAAACTCCGATTCCAGATTTGCATCCGGAATATGCGGCAATCTGCTTTTCAAGTTCCTTGACCTGCGGGCCGTTGATGAACTGCTGAGACTCGAAGACCGCCTCGACAGCAGTCATGATTTCATTTTTTATCGGATTGAACTGAGCCTTTAAATCAAGTAATGGAACTTTCATTCGGGAACCTCATAGATTAAAGATTATTAACCACGGAACACACGGAAAAATAAAAATATATTAAAAAAGCATGCTTTCAATTTAGGGAACCTCTATTCTATCCAGTTTTCCAGCTTAATGGATTCGAACCGATTATAATGTTTGATGTTTCCGGTTATCAGTCTGCTGCATTTCTGTGAACAGGTTGACGCGACAATAATATCGGCATCTGGCAGCATCAGTCCTTTATTTCTTAACTTGGCCTTTAACCATCCAAATTTCTCCATGATCCCGTTATCGCTTTGAATAACAATTAAATTCTCAAGAAAAGCCGTGATAAGCTGCACATTGAATTTTGAATCTGAGGAATTGAACGCCCCGTAATAAAGCTCTCCGACAGTAATGAAGGAAACAGCGATATTTCCAGAGTTTTTTTGCATGTGAGACAAAACTTTGGTATTTCCTCTCAGCAGTTCAATGCAGACATCGGTATCCAGAAGAATCATAGTTTAATTTCTTTTCCTATAGTTCTAGATGAATAAATGTCATCGATTATTTCTTTGGCGTTCCGCTTATCTTTCCATTTGCCGGAAAGCTTCTTCCAAGGATCTTCCCGCAAGTCTGTCTTTAATGCGGCGGGTGACAAGCGAATGCTGTTTAGTCCATTCTCCATAATGACAATCAGTTCATTATTCAGGCTTCTGCGCTCTTTTATTGAGAGCATTCTAGCGGCCTCTACAACTTCATCCGGTATGTTTCTGACTGTTATTGATTTCATTATTCTCTCTGGTTATAAAATGTAACCGTTGTGATTATACCGTAGTTCTGAAATAAATATTTTCAAGGAGACGGATTAGGTTCTTTTGCCGGGATTTCATTGGTTAATATGGGGAGTCTTGGTTCCTCTCATTTTGTCGATTGCGGGGGGCTGAACCTAAATGGTTTGACGAATGCCTTACCGTAGCAAATGGTGTTGCTGTCCCAGCCGGGACAGGATGAGAATAGGCAGGGGCTTCAGCCCCTGTTGTTCAGATCATATGTGATCGGGCGTGCCGTAGGTACGCCGTGAAAACTTCCTGTAATATTCAATGAAAGCCGAGGGCGGAAGAACTGGTATGTCATGTCTGCATTTCGGAGGGAAATGCCTGATGTTTCCCGTGATAAGGCAAGCTAAATAGACGGTACTCGAAAAGGGGGTAACGCAGACATTCCTGTCTGCGATTGAAAATGAAATTTGAACCCACAGACAAGAATGTCTGTGCTACTTTCAAGACAAATTTCATTTTGAGATTACCTTTTCGAGCAGGCTCTGGAGAGAGCCTCGGCGGAAGTGATCTTGTCAAAACCCATTCGTGCTGATTTCTCCTGCATGCTGAACACTGCCTGCATGGTCCGCGCGCGACGTATGGAGGAAAGACTTTCTTCAAGATTGGATTCGGACACTGAAGAAAGAATGGCGACGGGCTTCCCGTTGTTTGTGACAACCAGTTCCATCTCCCCGGAAAGTTCCTTCCAGACTTTCGCGCAATTGCCCCGGAGCTCTCTGACTGTAAGAAATTTCATATTGTTCCTCAACTGTTACACGATGGGGTACACGATATGTCCACAATGTCAAGGAAAGAAAAAATCGTAACCGTTGGCTTCTTTTTTGTTTTTAATCGGCGTGTCTTGGCAAAAAGTCTTTTCGCAGTTCTCTTATCGGCCATCACGGCATCAAAAAATGGTATGGGGAGTTTGAGCCGCCTCAATGCACATTTCACGAAATAGCACTTCACATATTCTCTAGCCTGGATTATTCACGCGACGTGAATAATCCACCGCTACGTGGACGTGATCCCGTTGCGGAGCAACGGGAAACGTGGTGATGCCCCGTTTGTCCGCCGCTGAAAACGGCGAACATCACGGCTTCTGCCAACTCCTTGGACAGAAGTAATTTATTCATTGGTGGACATGCCGCATGAATTAATCAGGCTAGTATTGTGACAGCTGAATCTTGTCCGTGATCTTTGCGATCTTGTCGTTTTCGACTTCGACCGAAATGGTTCCTGAATACCCAGCTTCGAAGTAGCGATCGACAACGAGGTTGAAAGTTTTGCCGTTCCTGTCGTACCCAATCTCGATGTGAGATTCGCCCTTCGCCCTTACTTGTGCGAAGGCCTGAGATCCTTCATTGATGAGACCTAGTTGGTATTGGTTGCCGGTAACTCGAAGTGTGACGTTCTCCATTTCGTAAGGTCCAAGATTCGAGATGATTGCCTTAATTGTTTTGTGGGCGTCAACCCTGATCGCGTAGATGAAGAAGGCTATTATCGAAAGACAGAGAATCGCCGCGACATATGCAAGTAGCTTCCACTTTTTAGTTTTCATGTTTCGCCAAACGTCCTATGATGATCAGACCGGTGATTCACCGGTCACTTGATCTTGCTCAGTGCGATATTTACGCTCATAATAAATATTTCATGATTTTATTTGACGTGTTCATCCCAAAATTTTCTGGGAGTTACAATTTTTGCGTTAGCGTCAATAATGATCTTCATGACAAAGCCTTGAAGATATCCTCGTCAGTCAACAGTCCCTGCGCTTCTGCAAAAGGCAGGATCTTTTTACGGATGGATCGGAATTTTTCCGTGGCGATGTATCGGCGCAGTGATTCT
>Ga0172379_10008781_pt1 | contig 12627 bp, 9 predicted proteins | sample GrowelOW334metaG_FD_119756 | JGI IMG/M metagenome (GOLD analysis project Ga0172379, IMG submission 119756) | Groundwater microbial communities from an aquifer near a municipal landfill in Southern Ontario, Canada - Groundwater well OW334 metaG | ecosystem: Environmental > Aquatic > Deep... | reverse complement strand
TTCAGCTTTTGCTGGGATCCTGAAAAATATCTCAAACTGATGAGACGTGCGGATTCCGAAAAAGAAAAAGATGTGTTTGCTTATATTGAATTTGCCTTGGAGGGTTTGCGCGATGACATGGCCCGGATGGACCGCCTGTTGAATTATGATGTGATCCGCGAGGACATCCTTCGTCCCGCCTTTAAACATCCACTCTTCGACCGTGTTTTTTCAGAACAGGACCGTCTGATCATAGAACTGGCCATGGACAAGCAGGTATTCCAGGCCGGGGATGTAAGACTGTTTTTTCCTCAGAAGCACCCGACCGAGATCTCCAAAATGATAAAATGGCTCCGCGATAAGGAGATGATCATCGGGATAGATGAAAACGCCAGAAAATATGCTATCAATCTGGAAAACAAGTATCTGGTGAAATTAGTAGTCGGAAAATTGGAGAGAGCAGGATTTATTCCTTTCACCTGAACAACAAAAGGTGAATTGATCTGTTAATTTTGAACTGTTTTTCACGTTAGTTTTATATGAAAAGAAAATTTTCCTGGATGTTCCTGGCAGGAACAGTTGTTATTCTTACATCGGCTTTCCTTGTATCTGACAACAAAAAGGAGATTGTGCTCAATGAAGCCATCTCACAATTTCTGTCTTATCGTCATTATCAGCCGCTTAAAGAAGATGATAGTTTCTCGGAACGGGTATTTAATTTATATATCGACAGGCTCGATCTGAATAAAAGATATTTCCTTCAGTCCGATTTCGACCAGCTTTCTACATTTAAATTAAAGTTGGACAATGAATGGAAGGACCGATCGATGGAGTTCTTCCTGAAATCATCGAACCTGATTCAGAAAAGGTTGCTCGAAACCAAAGCCTTTTTTACGGAGTTCCTGACTGCACCTTTTGATCTGAAAAAGAACGAGAGTTTTGAAACGGATCCTGAAAAGAGCAAATACCCCAAGGACAACGCCGAATTGCGCGAATCCTGGCGTAAAGCGTTGAAGTTCCAGGTATTGACCCGTGTTGCCAGTAATCTGCAGAGTCAGGATGATGCTGCAGCAAAATCAGACACAGTTAAAATCAAGACACCCGCCCAGTTTGAAGCCGAGGCGCGTAAAGGGCTGCTCGACAATTACAACGACTGGTACGACCGTGTTCGTCAGATGGATGAAGAAGATCGCTGGTCGATTTATGTAAACTCGGTGATCTCCGCCTATGACCCGCATTCCGTTTATATGCCCCCGCGGGACAAGGAAAGATTTGACGTATCGATGTCGGGTAAATATGAAGGCATTGGTGCCACTTTGCGTCAGAAAGACGGCTACCTGGTGGTGGTTGACATGTTTCCGGGAAGCCCATCCTGGAGAAGTAAAAAAATTGAGGTCAATGACCTGATCATGCGCGTTGCACAAGGTGATGAGCCTTCGGTGGATATCCTGGACATGAAGCAGGAAAACGCCGTGGCCCTTATCAAAGGTCCGAAAAATACCAAAGTTCGCCTGACCATCCGCAAGCGCGACGGATCGATCAATGAGATCGTCCTGACCCGTGCCGTAGTGATCATGGAAGAATCCTACGCATCTTCATTGATATTAAACGATGCCTCGGGAACGGTTCGCACCGGTTACATTTACCTGCCCCAGTTTTACCAGGATTTTCAGGACCGTAATGGCCGGAAATGCGGTGATGATGTAGCCAGGGAAATTGAAAAATTGAAAGCCGAAGGTATTGACGGACTGATTATTGATTTAAGAAATAACGGCGGCGGATCGCTCCCGGAAGCCGTAAAGATGGCCGGATTGTTCTTCCCTAAAGGTCCGGTTGTACAGATAAAAACCAAAGAGGGAAGCCCGATGATCCTCGATGATACCGATCCTAAAACGCAATATGGCGGTCCACTGGTTGTCATGACCAACTATTCGAGTGCCTCTGCTTCCGAAATTTTCGCGGCTGCCATTCAGGATTACGGCCGTGGGATCATATTGGGCAGCACGAGCACCTGGGGTAAGGGTACCGTGCAGCGGGTCACCGACCTGGATGAATTTGTCAATGATAAATTCAACGACATCAAACCATTGGGTGCCCTTTCACTGACCATACAGAAATTCTACCGGATCAATGGAAAAACCACTCAGCTTAAAGGCGTTACACCCGATATCGTTTTACCTGATTCTTACCAGCTAATGGATATTGGTGAAAAGGAAGAGAAATTTGCGCTGAACTGGGATGAGATTTCCCCGGCAAAATATACCCCCTGGACTGAAACCTTACCGAAGGACAGATTGAAAAGCTTGTGCGAAAAAAGGATCAGCAATGATGAGCAGTTTAACCTCATCCGTCAGAATGCCCTCAGGATTAAGAAAGATTCCGAAAAGACTAATTTTAACCTGAATATCGATGTATATCTGAAGGATCTTAAAGCCCAGATGCTGGAGTCGAAAAAGTATGAAAAACTAATGAAGACCCCAACCAGTCTCAAGATCAAATCGCTCGAATCCGATCTTGCCCTGAACAAAGCGGATACTGCACGCAGTGAGATCACCCAGCGGATGATAGATGACCTGTCCAAGGATATTTATGTAGAAGAGGGCGTGCTGGTAATCAAAGATTTGCTGAAGAAGTAAAGGCTCCTAAAGGCACCTCGTTATCGTACAGCGGTCCCCGCCTTCGCGGGGATGACACTGCTCCGTATGCAGGCTCTTCCGTCCACCGTCTACCGTCTACCGTCTTCCTAAAGCAGCGAATCAAATCTTTCCCTCGTCTTCTTATCCGATGGCCGGGTCATTTTTACGGAAACGATTTTACCCTCTTTATCAAAAAGCATAAAGGTAGGTACGCCCATGATTTTATAATCCTTGCACAATTTTGATTCCCAGGCATTTTCGCCGATAATCTGAACACCCTGCAATTTATTTTCAGGTACAAATTTCAACCAGGCCGGCTTGTCTTCATCAATGGAATAGCTGATGAAAACAATATCTTTCCCATGATAATCGGTCTCCAGGGTATCGAGGTAAGGAATTTCATATTTACATGGACCGCACCAGGTTGCCCATACATCTACATAAACCAGTTTACCTTTGAAATCCGACAGTTTCACGGTGTTTCCCTGTGCATCCTTTCCCACAATCTCAAAAGCCATTTCGCCTTTCCCCAGACGTTTCCAGCTGGCAATAGTCGCATTGAGCCTGTTTACGAGGGAAGTATCTTTACAGCGACTCTGGAAAAAATCAATCGATTCCTGTACATCAGATACCTCTTTCCATTGAACCTCATTGGAAACCTCATCAAAGAGGTAGTGATCAAGTACGACGGGGTCCTTGATCAGTTCAACCGCAGTTTCCCTGGCGATCTTTGAGCCGTTGATCACCTGGGTGGAATCCGCTTTTTTAATTGCATCCATTTTGGCAGAAGCGACTTTGTTTACCAATGAGGAAACATATTGCTTGAAAATGGTTGAACTGACATTGTCGGCCTGGTTGATATCAAGATCCTTCTCGTATGAATAGAAGTCAGCAGGGGCCTTATATCCCTCCAGCTTACCAAAATAGCCATGATAGGACTCAAACATGGCCAGTTTGTTGGCCCAGCCATAGAGCAGGTCGGTCTCTTCGGTTTTCCAGAATGGATCGTTGGCATCATCCTTTTTGGCAGCGGCAAACGATACTTTTTCTGTATTGAGGATTGAATCCTGCTTTGCCCGGAACTGAGCCGGCTCCAGCTTATACAGGTCATAATCCATGGTACCGCCGATTAAATATTTGGCAACCAGGTAATTATTTATATCCGAGCCTTTTCCTGAAAATTTAATGGAGGTTTTGAAAGCATTGGCATCAAAGGTGACCTCCAGGTTCATTCCCGGAGTCAATTTGAATGGCATGTAATCCTGTGTCCCTGAAAGAATGTAGTAGTTTGACGACTTTGACAATTCCGGAATAGCATGGGTAAAGCTGCCGTTCGAATCTAATTTGATGGAATCCTTTGCCCCACCGGGGCCGCCGAGCATAAAGAAACCTGAAGTGAGGTTCTGAACCCTACCCGTAAGAGTTGCACCCTTTTTCTCTGCCGGATTGCATGAGAAAAGGAAGGGGGCGAGGAGGAGGGAGAGGAGGAGCTTTTTCATAAATATCAAAATATGGTTGGAGGAAAGAAGGTAATTTAATGATAATCTTGTTTGTATTATCTATTCTGATTTTTTTTAAAGGAGGAAATTAGAGATTCGAGGACCAGTTTTGAATGCTGAGGTACAAGATCCAAGTAATGGTACCACTTGATTCTGGAATTTCAGCATTCAAAACTGGTCCTCGAATCTCCAAATTTAAACTTCTCCTTTAGAATGGCTACTGTCTTACAAATCGTTCGGTCAGCGTTTGCTTTCCTGCCCAAACTCTGATAAAATAGAGACCGGGAACCAGATCCGGGTGCAGTTGTTTTTGAATAGTTCCGTTACTTACCGTGATGGTTTCATCGAATACCCTTTCACCGGTGACCGTAATCATTTCAATTCTGGCATCGGCAGTCTGAATACCGTCGATATGCAGGTTAATGGCTCCGGTGGTCGGGTTTGGAAAAACCGACATGCGGCTGCCGATAAACCCGACAGGATCAGTACCCGAGGTGCCCTGTACGAGATCGGTAATCCAGATACCCCGTCCAAAAGTGCCCGCATAAAGCTTTTTGGTCGGATAATGGATTTCGAGCTCGGAGATGATCACGTTGGGCAGCAGGTTGCTGTAAAGGTTCCATTTGCCCGTTTCTTCGGTATAATAGTAAACACCGGCATCGGTTCCGATATAAACCACATCATTGCCGTAACCTTCCTGATGAACAACAGAGTTGACCGGGATATTCGGAAGATCGAGCGACATATTTCCAGGTTACACCGCCGTCCTTTGTCCGGTAAACTTTCTGTCCCGGGAGGAAACCCCCGAAAGTGACCCACAAATCAAGCGAGTCGGATCCATTCACCGCCAATGAGGTGATATACAATGAATCGGGTATTCCCTCGATGATATTCATCCAGCGCACTCCACCATCCTGTGTTGCCCAGAGCTTGGTTTTGGTCGGATAATCATATCTGATTCTCGAAGCCGCGTAAAGTGTTTTATTGTTCTGGGGATACATGACCATGGCGGTGATTTCGGCCGGGCTATTATATCCTGCAACCGTACGAAAGTTCGAAATCTTTGTATAGGTATTTCCCTTATTCACAGATTTATAAACATTTCCGTAACCCACAAAAATGATCTCGGGATTATTCACATCCTGAATCATGGGGGTTGTCCATTCCCCTTTTTCACTGCCTACATTTGGCCGTATGGACCTAAAATTGGATCCGCCATTATCTGACCTGACAAGACTCCCGTATTGGGAGGATCCATAAACGATATCCGGATTATCCGGGTTGATCATGCAATCCATGCCATCACCGCCAATGAAATTGATCCAGTCGCCGTTGCGGTTATAAAAACTCGAGTTGTCCTGAGCACCGCCAACCACATAGCCAGGAAACATTTCGCATAATCCGATACGGTAGAATGAGGTAATAATCATACCATTGGATCTTTCTTCCCAGGTTGTTGCCCAGTTGCCGCCGGCAAGGGTGCCGGGGATGATCGTATCGGTGCGTGTTACCCCACCGTCATGACAGGCATAATATTTATGATCGACGGAGTTGTATTTATATTGATGCTGGTCGGCATGCAGCGTGAAATTAGCATCGGAGAATACCCAGCTGGAAACCGCCTGCCAGGTGACCCCGCCATCGGATGAAGCATTCATGTTCAATCCGCCGACATACAACCTCTCCTTGTTTTTCGGATCAACCAGGATGGCGAGGTCGTACCAACCCTGACTGTTATCGAGGATGTTAACCCCGTTAGCAGCAGCGGTGTTCCGGGCCATCCAGGTTTCGCCGGCATCGTTCGACCGGTAAAGTCCGTAGAATGATCCTTGAGGATTTGCAGCCAGGATATAAACGCAATTCGAGTTCTGCGGAGTTAATCCGATCTCCGTTCTTCCGATACTCAGATCAGCAGGCCAGTTAGTGGTTTTCTGAACCCATGTTTCACCAAAATCGGTAGATTTCAACAATTTCGCATAGCTGCCGCCGAAACTTCTGATAGTACCGGTGGTAGCGTAAACAACAGATCCGTTGTTAAAATCCTGTTCGAAATCCCATATCACGTCAGCATTCACTTTACGCCAGGTTGCCCCGTCATCGGCGGATTTGAAAATACCTGAAACACCGGCTGCGATTAAAGTTCCGGCTTGTGTAGGGTGAAAAAGCACCCTGCGGATGAGTGTGGCATCGAGTTCGGCCTCATTAAATGTCAATCCGGTCGGCTGCCAGGTGATCCCGCCGTCATCGGTACGGTAAACGCCCAGACCATAATGGGTATGGCGCTTCCGGCTATCGGTATTGAGCGCCACGCCGATATAGGCATAATCGCAAACCGAAATGAAAATATTGTCGGGATTCTTAGGATTTACCGCTATATCACTGATGCGGAGAATGGGAAGATCATCAGTGAGAGGCATATAGGTATTGCCTCCGTCGGTGGTTTTCCAAACACCCCCCTGGGCGACACCGATCCAATAGATCAGCGGATTGGTTGGATGAAACGTTATACAGTTGATCCGGCCCATTCCATGGGAAGTGTAGGTTTCAACACTCGGCGGACGACGGTCGGGACCAACAGGTGACCAACCATTGCCAGATTTCATTCTGGCCATATTTTGCTTTTCAGCCTGTATTTTCACCACTTCTGATTCAAAAACTGAAGCGTCTGCCGGATTACCGTCGGGATTCAACCGGCTGCGATTGAATTCCATGAACCGCCCATAAGCCTTCCAGCCTTTCTGATCCAGATTTGAAGGCACCGAGGCCCACTGATCATATGCCTTCAGGGCATCCCTAAAGGTATATTCACCATTAGCAGCCTTGCCTTGCGGTATTACAAACTGCCCCATCAGGCTCGCTCCGGACAGCACCAGGACCAAGCTCAATAATAGAACTTTTAATTGATTTGAATGATGACTCATCGCACTTTTGCATTTAGTATGGTACAAAGATAGGTTTTTCTTTGCCGTGAAGCGTGAAGCGTGATGCGTGATGCGGAAGAAAAGATCGTGAAGCGAAGAAGAAGATCGGTGTACCCCGTCACCCTGCACCCAGCGACCCGGCCTCTTTGTTAACGATTGTTAATCAACCTCGCAGGTTGCTTTCTTCTGTGTAAATTGGCATCGTGAACCGGAATCTGCGCTATATTATCATTACTATGTCGGTAGCCCTGATCGGCATTGTCATATTCCAGATTTACTGGATCAGCAATTCTTACGATCTGCATAACCAGACGTTTAAAAATGAAGTCAATACCGCGCTGGAAGAGGTTTTAAATAAAGAAACCGAAGAAACGATCATAGGGCATATCCTTGAGATGCAGGACAGTACAACTGAACCGATCACCATCGAGACCTACCGGATTGCAGATCCATCCTTTAATGTAAATGATCATTCCACTACCGGTCCGCTTAAAGATTCCATGTACATAAAACAGACTGATCTCAACCGCATTGTAGGCAAGGTATTTCAGAGCCTGGCCACTATTCATCCGGAATTACCGGCGATCAGCGACAAGTATAAGGTCTTGCTCGAGGAGCGCAAGATCACCACGCCTTATTATTTAGCCTTCACAAAGAATGATTCGGTTTTCGATATGACAGGCGGCACGCCCGACCTTTTCACTTCAGCGCAGGCCGTCCAAAAGCTGCCGGGCATCAACCGCAACAATGAAAAAGTACTGGCTTTTTTTCCTGAAACCCGGTCATTTCTGTTGAAGAGAATGTGGATGACACTTTTCGCGTCTGTGTTTTTCGTGCTGTTGATAGCCGGGAGTTTCTTTTACATGTTGGCCATGTTCGTGCGGCAGAAAAAACTGTCGGACATCAAAAATGATTTTGTCAACAATATGACCCATGAACTGAAAACTCCCATTGCCACGGTTTCGGCGGCCATGGAGGCTCTTGTCCAGTTCGACGCCCTTGAAAACAGGGAAAAAAGTTTGAAGTATATCGATCTGTCGCGAAGGGAATTAAACCGCCTGGCGGGCATGGTGGAAAATGTTTTGCGGATCAGTACGTTTGAGAAGCAGCAGCTCGTACTTTTTAAGGAAACATTTAATATCAGCCAGGTGTTGGAAGAAACCGCACAAAAATTCATCCTGCAGAATCCCGATCGCGTGGAGTTCCGTTTCGACCTGAAAGGTCCCGGATATATTCATGCCGACAAGTTCCATATCCAGAATGTGATCAACAACCTTTTTGATAATGCGGTCAAGTATTCCGGTAATTCTGCCTTGCTTGAAATCAATTGCTACCGGGAAAATGAGTTCGTGGTATTTGTGGTCCGCGATCACGGGATGGGCATATCCAAAGAGCAGCAAAAGCATATTTTCGATAAATTTTACCGGGTTCCCACGGGCGATCTCCATGCCGTAAAGGGATTCGGGCTTGGACTGGCCTATGTGCGGCAGATTGTGGAAGCGCACGGAGGAACGGTTGGAGTTAAAAGCCAGCTGGGTGCTGGATCAGAATTTACGGTTGCAATACCAGAAATCCAATGAAGAAGACCAAAGTACTGTTCGTAGAAGATGAGCAATCGCTCGGATTGATCGTTAAAGAGAGCCTTGAATCAAGAGGTTTCGATGTCCGTTACTGTCAGGACGGAAAAACCGGAATGGCCGCATTCACGGAGTTTAAACCGGATATCTGTCTGTTGGATATCATGATGCCATTAAAGGATGGATTTACCATGGCCCAGGAGATCCGTAAATCGGATTCTTCAACTCCGATTATTTTCCTCACCGCCCGTTCGCAAACCACCGATGTGGTGAAAGGTTTTGAGGTTGGCGGTAACGATTACATCAAGAAGCCTTTCAGTATGGAGGAGCTGATTGTCAGGATAAAAGCCCGGCTGAACGATCCCGGTGAAGGCTTGAAATCCGATGATGAAGTAATGGTTCATCAGATCGGCGCCTACCGGTTTGATCACATGAAACAAACGCTGGAATTCCGGAATCAGGTGACCAAGCTCACGCACCGCGAAGCGGAAATCCTGCGTTTGCTGTGCGTCAACCGGAGCCAGGTGGTGGAGCGCAGCTTCGTACTTAAAAAAGTATGGGGCGATGACAACTTCTTCAATGCCAGGAGCATGGACGTTTTTATCACGAAGCTTCGCAAGCATTTGCAGTACGACTCAAATGTGGAGATACTTAACGTCAGGGGGATTGGGTACAAAATGATCTATTAAGGCAGAAGGCAAAAGGCAAAAATTAGTCTGAAGATTTTAAGACCTAAGAATGAAGGTTGTTCCGCGCGTGATCAAGAGGGTGCTCTGAAGGTTGGTCCCCGAGCTCTTGACTACTACAAATTACCCTCGGAGAAGTGTCATTCCCGCGAAAGCGGGAACCGCTTCGCGCAAACGAGGTGCCGGAAAAAGCTTTTGCTGAATTTCATGCTCTGCGATGGGGTCCCCGCCTTCGCGGGGATGACACTTCTCCGAGGTAAACTTAAATCTTAAGTCATAAGACTAATTTCTGCCTTCTGCCTTCTGCCCTTAAAATCCCAGCACCTCCCTTAGCCTCTTCATCCCCGCTTTGCTCGTATGAATTTTCTTACCCGATTTCATCACCAGCACTTTGGTTTCCTTGTCGTAGGGCTCAAGCTGGACGATCTGGGCAATTTTGACAATATGGGAACGATGGACGCGGATGAATTCGGCCGGGTCGAGATGCTCCTCGAAATAGCCCATGGTCATCTGCTTAAGGTAACGGCCGTCGCCGGTATAAATCATTACATAATCATCTTCCGCTTCAAGATATTCCACCTGGTCGATGGCCACCACCTTGATTTTCTGACCGGTTTTTACGACAATCCGGTCGAGGTAAATGCCCTCGGGAAGGGTTCCACCGGCAATTTTTGAAAGGCCCGGGGCGGGACCCGACTTCTTGTTTATCCGTTCGATGGCCTTGGTGACAGCCTGGCTGAACCGTTCACGGGAATAGGGTTTCAGCAGGTAATCCACCGCATTGTATTCAAAAGCCTTAATTGCATATTCATCGAAAGCGGTCGAGAATATAACCTGTGGAAAGTCGTCGAGAAGTTCCAGCAGTTCAAATCCTGAAATTTTAGGCATCTGAATATCAAGGAAAACCAGGTCGGGCTTGTCCGACTGAATAGCTTTCAATCCTTCAAAACCGTTGGCACATTCGCCGGTCACCTGGATATCAGGAAATGAATCGAGATAAGAGCGTATCAATACTCTTGCAGGCTCTTCATCATCAATGATCAGGGCTTTCAGTTTCGTGTTCATCTTTCACAAATTGCGGTATGGTCAGTTTAATGGTGAAGCGATTATCGGTCCGCTCCACGGTAAGGCAATGATCACAATTAAAGGCGAGCTTCAGCCGGTTTTGGGTATTGATCAGGCCTATCCCCTTCCCTTTTCGCGGCGGGGCTTCGGGGTCGAAATCATTGCTGATCTCAACCATCAGGATTTCGGGCTTGTTGGTCATGGCTTTCAACTCAATCTTCACAGGCTCGGTACTTTCATAAACACCATGCTTTATAGCATTCTCCACCAGTGGTTGAAGGATCATGTGCGGGATGGTCATTTTAAGGCACTCCTCAGGAACAATGAAATCAAACTGCAATCGTTTGCCGAACCTCACTTTTTCGATTTCAAGATAATAGCGGATATTTTCGAGTTCCGCCTCCAGGGTAGTGACATTATTATTCTTGTTTTCAAGAGAGTAGCGCAGAAAACCTGATAGCCTGACCAGCATCTCACGGGCCTGCTCAGGCTGGCTGATAATCAGCGAAGAAACCGAATTCAGGCTGTTAAAAAGGAAATGGGGATTGATCTGCGATTTCAGACGTTCGATTTCAGCCTCCTTAACCTGCAGTCGAAGTGTAGATTCCTTGCTGATACGGGCCTTGCGGTCTTCGCTGTTAATATATAAATAGTATATCAGGATAATCAAGAAATAGAAAAATAGTCCGGAAATCCCCCGCCAGGGTAAGGAGTTGATCAGAAATCCATGGTAATCGGGTTGATTAGCCCAAATGGCATTCAGGACCAGATAACCCAGTCCCATCCACACGCCCAAAACGATAATCGCGATCAGCAAATGGTTCAGCAACCGGTCGGAAATTCCCGCTTTATTAAAATCGTAGTAACGGATCGAGTACCATAGACCCAGAGCGATCCCGGCGAAAAGAATATTGAAAACCAGGCTGTCGGATATCGCAACCCAGAGTTCCTGTCCGGAAGTCAGCCATAAAACAGCGGCATGGATACCGGCAACCAGTATCCATGCAGCAATATAAGATATTATATAAGTCCGGTTGATCAGGAACGGGTTTCTCATGGGTCAGATTCCGTACGATTTTACTTCTCCGCCCCCAAAGATAGCCATCCCTTTGATCACCAGCATGGTGTTTTGATCATAGACCAGGTTCGGCAATCGTTCGCGCTTATCGCTGAATCCCCCGAAGATGGCCACTACTTCAACCTTGACGGTCCATCCGGCCGGAACGATCACGTTTGATCCACCGAATATGCTCATGGTATCGAGAACCTGAGGACCTTCGGCCAGTTTGGCATTCATCAGGTTGATCTTTGATCCTCCGAAAATACTTAGAATACGGCCACCCTTGAAATTTTGAGAGGTGATGATCCTGTCGCCGCCGCTGAATACAGCCACCTCATCTATAAAATCCCGGTTGTCTCCTCCCCCTTGAACGGGCCCTCTCCAATGACGCAGGTAACGGGGTGGTGCAACGATCAGATAAACTCCGAACAGGAGAAGAACTACCGGCCAGAAAGCCTGTCGCCAGTAATCCGGAAAAATAAAGTAGTGGTTGGCCAGCGAAAATGCACCGATGCCGATGAGGAAAATGCCCGGCACAATGCTGCGGTTGTTAACCAGGGAGATGATACCGATGGCGATCAGCAGCATTTGCCAGGAGAAAACGATCCGCTTAATGTCATAATCAAAAATATCGAAGACGTTTGCCAGAAGCACCACGCCTGCGAGGATCAGCAGAATACCCCAACCCCTGCGGTTGTTCATGTGCCTGCGATGGTCGAACACGGGGCTGTCATGCCTGTGTTCCCTGCGAAAATCCCGGTCCATGCGTTCCATTTTGTTGTTGTATTAGATTATTGTTTTATGTTCATTTTAAATGACGCATCAAAGATAAGCTCATCCGGAACTGCCATTCAATGGCCGATCGGTAAAGGGAGGACAATTTACCGGCGAATGGCGACGTAGATTTTTAAGAATGGCACGCGGATGACGCTGATCCCTGCGGGAGCGCGGATTTGCGCGAATCTTTTAATGTTAAAAAATCTGCGAAAATCAGCGTTGCCGGAGGCATCCGCGTAAATCAGCGTGCCATTCTCTTGGCCAGCCGTTAACTTCATAGAATCGTAACAGAATCTTGTGGCTTCGCAACATTGTAAATTGAACGACCTGTTTGCAAATGATAGGTACATAAAAAAATCACTTACCCATTTTCCATAGATAAGTGATTGATTTTCAGTAGCGAGAGCCGGGAATGATCCGGCGACCT
>Ga0172379_10008780_pt1 | contig 12628 bp, 10 predicted proteins | sample GrowelOW334metaG_FD_119756 | JGI IMG/M metagenome (GOLD analysis project Ga0172379, IMG submission 119756) | Groundwater microbial communities from an aquifer near a municipal landfill in Southern Ontario, Canada - Groundwater well OW334 metaG | ecosystem: Environmental > Aquatic > Deep... | reverse complement strand
GACGCGGCCTTCCGCGTCTTCCTTATTTCTCTCAAAGCAGGCGGCGTCGGTCTCAACCTGACCGCGGCCTCTCGCGTCATCCACTATGACCTCTGGTTCAACCCCGCGGTTGAAAACCAAGCGAGCGACCGCGCCTTCCGCATCGGCCAAAGCCGCCGCGTATTCGTCCATCGCCTCATTTCCACCGGCACCTTTGAGGAAAAAATCGACGCCATGATCAAATCCAAGCGGGAGTTGGCCGACATGAGCGTGGCCTCGGGCGAATCGTGGTTGACGGATCTTTCCACTAAAGATCTACGCGCGCTATTCAGGCGCGACTAAAAAAGGCCTTTACCTTGCGCGTATGCCGCGCTACAGTTTGCCCATGCGATCCACGACGATGCGACTCATCATGATTGTTTTTTTCGCCTCACCCCTGCTCACCGCTTGCTACACGCTGCGGCAGGGAACGGCGTACCTGTCTCTACTGTCCAAAGCGAAACCCGTATCGCGCCTCATGGCTGATCCGGCACTTCCGGAATCCCGACGTAAACTTCTGGAACAAGTCGCGCGTATACGAGCGTTCGCAATTGAGGATCTCGGACTAAAGGATACGGAAAACTATACCAGCCTGATAGAAATCGACGGGGACCGGGTCGCGACGGTCGTCCAAGCCTGCGCGGAGCTTTCATTCGACCGCTATCTCTGGAACTACCCGGTCGTCGGCAAATTGCCGTATATGGGGTTTTTTAATCCCGCGGACGCGGAGAAGGAGCGGAATCGTTTGAAGGCTTCCGGGTTTGACGTTATCGTTCGGGGCGTTGAGTCCTTCAGCACCCTGGGATGGTTTAAGGATCCCCTGTTTTCATTCATGGAGCGATACGGAGAAGCTGAACTGGCCGAGCTTCTCATTCACGAAATGACCCACGCCACCGTCTTTTCAAAACAGGCCGGCTCTTTCAATGAGGAATTGGCGACTTTCGTAGGACGGATCGGAGCCGAAGCGTGGATCGAAAAAAAAGAAGGCGCCGCATCCCCATCTCTCACCGGGCTGCGCGCGAAACGAAACGAGGCCGAACTCTTCGCGTCCTTCCTTTCGTCAACCGCAAAAGAACTCGCGGAGGTCTACAAATCGGGAATGACCGACGCGGAAAAACGAACGAACAAGTCCCGGATCATCGCGGCGCGCGCGGCACTGTACAAGACGGCGGAGGCTCCAAACTTCACCGCGAACGGGTATCGAAACTTTCCCATGGAAAAAATCAATAACGCTTTGATCGATCTCTACGCGCTTTATGAAGGAGAACCGCGACTCTACGCCGACTATTTCCGTTTGGTATGCTCAGGCGATCTCAAACGCTTCATCGCCGATGCGGCCGACGCGGCGAAAAACGCAGGCGACCCGAAAGACGCGTTGCGCGCGGCGCTCGCAAAAACCGCCCCCCGCTGAATCGAGGGCACCAAACGAAAATATTCACCCGTCTTTTTCTTATCTTTCTCCTAGTTACGTAACCTTACCGGGCGATCGTGGTATTCATCGATGGACGAGGTATAAGTTTTTGGATACAAAAGAGTCGGCGCATTATTCCGCGGTAGGTTGAAGTCAAGGGGACGAAATGGAAAGCGACGAGCAGCACGAGAAATACGACGGATTGATCAAACTTTCATTCTTCGGCGATATCGGAAAGACAATCACTTCCGCGCGCACTACCAGCGAGCTGATCCGCGCGGTCATGGAGAAGATCGGGACGATCTACGCGCCGGCGAGTTGGTCGCTATTGCTGCGCAACAGCAAATCCGGAGAATTAACTTTCGTCATTGCGACAGGCAGCGGAGCGGAACAACTGCAAGGGAAAACTCTTTCACGGGGCCAGGGAGTCGCCGGATGGATTGCCGAGCACGGAGAGCCGGTCATTGTTGAAGACGTCACGAAAGACAGCCGTTTTGATTCCGCGATGGATCAAACCAGCGGATTCGTGACGAAATCGATCATCGGCGTCCCTCTTAAAACAAGAACGCGCGTCTTCGGCGTAATCGAACTGATAAACCGCTTGAACGGAGAACTCTTCACGTCCTTCGACCTGAAACTCCTCTCCACGATTGCCGACTACGCGGCCATCGCCATGGAGAAGCTCTACTACATTCAGGCTCTTAAGAAGTCAGCCACCACCGACCCGCTTACCAAGCTCTACAACCGCCGCCTCCTCATGCCCTTCGTCCAGCGCGAAATCGAGCGATCCAAGCGGGAAGGACTCCCTTTCAGCCTGCTCTTCATCGACGTGGACCGATTCAAGAACGTCAACGACACCTGGGGGCACGACACGGGGGACGAGGTGCTGCGACGCATCGCGGACATCCTTAAGTCGGCCATCCGCAAAGTGGATTTCATCTGCCGTTGGGGCGGTGACGAATTCGTCATCGTGCTTCCTTCCCTGGCGAAAGACGCTGTCCTGCCCATCAAAGAGCGTATTCTGCGAAATCCCGTGTACTCGGAATTAACGGTATCCTACGGGATTGGACTGAGTATCGGCGTCCATGAAGCCCAACACGACAACGCGGAAGAAATCATTAAATCCGTGGACCGGAATATGTACGAGGACAAAATGTCCACCATAGAGAACGAACCGGAAGACATGCCGACGGCCCTAGAGGATGCGATCAGCGGGCAATAATTTTGCCGGAACATTGAAGCAAACGGCATCAAATGCGCTATATTCCACGTTTTTCTTAAAAACTTCACTTCAACCTTGACTAATTTTTCCCATGTGGATATTTTATTATCAGATGCGACATATAGCACTATATGTCGCATAATGTCACTATAAGCACGAATTAGTATGTCAATGTCATACGCCTTATAGTGTATCCAATATAGGGTTTCTCCAATACACGATCCGTGTCGAGAAATCCTCACTAGGCAAGCGGGTAATCCGCTGAGGAGTTTGTATGGGTTTCGAATTTTTGGCTCTACGAGTCGGTCTGGCGTTCAGCGCGCTGTTGTTCGCCTCTCTCCTGATCGTGATCGTCAAAACGATCTCTCCCGTTCAGAGCGAAGTTGTCGGTAATGACAGCCGAGCGTCTATTGATACGGTAGATAACAAGAAGTGCGCGTGATCACTCGCGTAAAGAGCTAAGGTCGATTCGAAAGCGTAGCGCCCACGGATCGGCCCTTTTTTTCCCATTTCGATTGATTGCCCACCCCCACATATCAATATTCTGTAACTACGTACCTTCTTCTCCACCGCCCCTAGGCACCCGGCGCGCCGTCCCCCGCGTGCGCCGTACGACGCGCGGACACCCGTAAGGCCGGGCCGCGCCAGGAAAAATCGAACGCGAACGATTCCCGCAAGCCCGAAGGGCTGAGGACCAGTGAGCGTTCGATTTTTCCGTCGGCAGGCCCGGATTCACAATGAAGTCCGCGCGCCGTACGGCACCACTTGCCTTTCAGCGCGCGCGGACGCATATTTACCACCATGCATCCCTTCAAAGTAGTGGCGCCGTATGAGCCGGCGGGTGATCAGGGCCAAGCGATTGAGAAACTGTCCGCGGGCGTACTCGCGGGGGATAAGTACCAGACGCTCAAGGGCGTCACAGGCTCGGGCAAGACCTTCACGATGGCGAAGATCATCGAGCGGACGCAGCTCCCGACTATCGTGGTGAGCCACAACAAAACGTTGGCCGCCCAGCTATACCGGGAATTCAAGTCCTTCTTCCCGGAAAACGCGGTCGAGTACTTCGTCTCCTATTACGATTACTACCAGCCGGAAGCCTACGTCGCCAGCCGCGACCTCTATATCGAAAAAGACGCGTCCATCAACGAGGAAATCGAGCGGATGCGCTTGTCGGCCACGCGGAGTCTCATGGAACGGCGGGACGTCATCATCGTGGCGACCGTGTCGTGCATTTACGGCCTGGCGACGCCCGAACTCTACCGCGAGATGACCGCGAACGTGACGCTCGGGGAGACGTTGGACGCGGACAAGCTGATGCGCCGCCTGGTGGAACTCCAATACGAGCGCAACGACGCTGTCCTGGACCGCGGGCGTTTCCGCCGTCGGGGCGACGTGATCGAGGTGTACCCGGCGTACCTGGAAGAGGCCTACCGCATCGAACTGGATTGGGACAAGGTGGCGCGAATCCGCCGCTACGACCCGATCTCGGGACAGACCCTGGAGGAATTGGACAAAGCGGTGATCTACCCGGCCAAGCAGTTCGTCATGCCCGCGGAAACCATCCGGGGAACCATCGACCAGCTCAAGCAGGAACTGGAAGAACGCTACGAGTTCTTCCAGAGCACCGGTAAATTCCTTGAAGCCGAGCGCCTGAAAACCCGCGTTGAATACGATATCGAGATGCTTACCGAAATGGGCTATTGTCCGGGCATAGAAAACTATTCCGCGCCGCTCGCCGGCCGCAAACCCGGCGAACCGCCCGACACGCTGTTCGATTATTTCCCGAGCGACCACCTGACCTTCATCGACGAAAGCCATGTCACCGTGAGCCAAATCGGGGCGATGTACGCGGGAGACCGTTCCCGGAAGACGAACTTGGTCGATTTCGGTTTCCGCCTCCCCTGCGCGCTGGACAACCGGCCGCTGCGCTACGACGAGTTCGTGACGCGCCTTGACCGGACCATCTACGTGTCGGCCACTCCGTCAAAGATTGAAGCGGAAAACTCGACGCGCGTCGTCGAGCAGCTGATCCGGCCGACGGGTCTTCTGGACCCGGAGATCGAGGTGCGCCCGAGTGAGGGCCAGATGGAGGACATCTACGCCGAGGTGCGGAAGCGCATCGCGCTCGGGGAGCGGTCGCTTATACTCACTCTCACCAAGCGCATGGCCGAGGACTTGACCGACTACCTCACAGGGCTGGGACTCAAGGTCCGCTACATCCACAGCGAAGTGGAGACGATAGAGCGCGTCGAGATCCTCACCCAGCTCCGGCAGGGCGTCTTCGACATCCTGGTGGGCATCAACCTGCTCCGCGAAGGCATCGACCTTCCCGAAGTATCGTTCATCGCTATCCTGGACGCGGACAAGATCGGGTTCCTCCGCTCGGTCACGAGCCTGGTGCAGATCATCGGGCGCGCGGCGCGCAACAGCGCGGGACGGGTGGTCATGTACGCCGATCGCATGAGCGACGCCATGAAGACGGCTATAGCGGAAACCGACCGGCGGCGAGCGGCGCAAATGAAATACAACGCTGAGCACGGTATCACGCCGACCACCATCAAAAAAGCGATAGAGGATCTCCTGCACCGCCACGCCGAGGAAAATAAGAACGCCGCGGAAACATCCATCGGCGTACTCATGAAATCCTACAACGTGTTGGTGCCCGGCCAACGCAAGCAACTCATCAAGGCGCTTGAGGGCGAAATGCTGGAGCACGCGAAGAACCTGGAGTTCGAGCAGGCCGCGACTATCCGCGACGAGATCGAGAAGATAAAGAAGCTGTCGGTAGCGGGGGACGATTAGGAAGAGACTTACGTTTTCGATAATTAACGAAGCGCTCATCATCGGCTAACCTACCGTCGACATCGTTGTCGCATGAAATTGCGGTTCCGGCTCACGATCCCCATTTCTCTGGTTCTAATTGCGTCTCTCGGTTTTATGGGCGCCTTCGTAGCGCTAAAAGTCGGTTCCGCGCTTCGACAAAACGCGCTTGACGGCGCCGAAGCGCTCGCGTTTGAAAACGTAGCCTTCATAAAAGAAGAACTGGACAGGGCTTGCGGTTCTTCGGCGGACGTCGCGAATCTGTTCTCCGGGCTTCCTAAGGGCGCCGTATCACGGGAAGCGGCAGCCTCGATGCTGTCCCGCTTTTTAGAGACGGAGCGACCGCTGAACGGCATCTGGGCAGTTTGGGAACCGGGCCGTTTCGATATGCTCGATGATTCGTACTCTTCGTACGCCTACCGAGCCGACGGGACGGTCCGAACGGGAAAAAAAGAAATCCGCGGAAAAGAAGGAGAAGAGGGTTGGGCGTACGCTGTACCGTTTTCCGGCGGAAAGCCGTATATATCCGATCCTACGTCGGCGGTGCTGACCTTTTCGTCTCCTGTTTACGGGAAAGCGGGAAACATCGGCGTTGTAGGCGTCGAATACCCGATTGAAAGACTTCTCGTCCGATTGCGGGCGATTAATCAGGCCGCGGGCGGAACCGGGTTCATAATCTCCAACGAAGGCATCGTAATCGCCCATGAAGACTCAGGTAAAATAAGAACGGAGGTCGGCCTATTGCTGGACGGCGTCCATTCAGTCGCCGCTGCGGCGGCGATCTATGAAGGAAAACGGTTCTCGTATATCGATTCGAATTCAGCTTTGTTCGCAGTCTTCGTCCCGATACGTTTTACGCAGAACCTCGCGCCGTGGAGCCTCGGCATCATCATGTCCCTGAACGAAGTCACTAAAGCTTCCGAAGCCGTCGTATTGATGGTCGCGACGATAATCGCCGCTGCCCTCATCATCTCGCTGGCGGCTATTTGGGTGATCGCCGGAGCCCTCAGCCGCCCTATTGTCCGCGCAGCCTCCGCCATGGGAGATATAGCCGGAGGCGGAGGCGATTTGACCCGCATACTGGCAGGAAGCGGCGGAGACGAAATAGGCGCCTTGATCGATAATTTCAACGGTTTTTCCACAAATCTCCGTAGCATGGTCCTTTCCGTCAAAGATGGAATAAATGACCTCGGAACCATAGGAGAAGAACTGATAATCCATGCCGAAAGCGCGGCGACGGCCGCCGCGCAAATCGCCGCTTCATCGGCGGAAACCTATACTCGTGCCGCAAGGCAGTCGGATGCGGCGGCTTCCGCCATGAACGCGGTCGAAAGCATCGCGGAGCACGCGGCATCGCTCGACGCGCTGGTCGGTGAAGAATCCCGTCTATTGGACGCTTCCGCCGTTTCTTTGGGAAAAATAATAGAAAGCGTCGACAGTATCGGAACGGGTACGGCAGGCGTTTCCGACAGCTTCAAAAAACTGGACGAGGCCGCAACCGAAGGACATTCGATCCAGGAGGAAATCAGCCGGCAGACAAAGACCGCGAAATCGCGCAGTCTCGCCCTTCAAGAGGCAAATGAAGCGATCGCGGCAATCGCGAGCGCTACGAACTTGCTCTCCATGAACGCCGCCATAGAGGCGGCCCACGCGGGCGAAGCGGGAAGAGGCTTCGAGGTAGTCGCGGATGAACTTCGCCGATTATCGGAAACAGCCGCGGCCCAATCCGGAACCATCGGAAGGGAACTCGGCGCCATTGAGTCGGCGATAAAGGAAGTCTCCGCGTCATCCGAACGCGCGGACAAAGCCTATGAAGTCATTTCCCAAGGGCTCGGAACGACTCGACTACTGCTGTCTTCACTAAAAGAAGCCGCCGCGCATCAATCGCGGGAATCAACGGGTATAGAAGAATCTATTTCAAAACTCCGGGGAATTTCAGGACAGGTCAAGGAATCGTCCGACCGCGTCAGGCTGGAAGCCAATCTGATAAAGAATTCCTCCGCCGCGTTGAACGATGCCGCGGTAGACATCGTCGCCGCGGCCGAGGCGGCCGGCGCCGGCGCCCGATCGATCTCCGCCTCTTCGGAGGAAGTCGCCGAACTCTCAAAAAGAACTAAAGAAGGCATCGAAGGTATCACTCGGAAAACGGATCTTTTCCTGGTGTAGCCGCCTTTTAAAAAAAACGCGCCTGTCACGGCGCGCTGAGGACTTCCCTATTTTTTGGAGGAACTTGCCGCTTTCTTTTCTTTTCTTGCCGCCGCGGCCGTTTGTTTTGCTATAGTTCTCGCGGATTTGTACGCTGCTTCCATAGCAGCGTGCGCCGCTTTCTTTTCTTCAAGCTTTGCGTTCACGACCGTTTTAAGTTCCTGAATTTCTTTTTTCACCGACTCGTAGGCGCCCACGGTCGCGTTCAAGACATCGGCCGGGTGTCCTGTTTCCGACAACTTGTCAACGTAGGTTTTTATGGCGATATATGTAGTTTTCTTCTTGCTCAATTTATACTCCTTGAACATAGTATCGTGCAACTTGGTTGAGTTTATTATTAGCTTACTGTTAGATATATATAAAAAAAGAAAACTTGTTCGATCGGCGTTACGAGAGAGCGTCAGACTCGGCGCTATTCATCGTCCTCTCATGTCGCGCTAAACAATTCTTTACACTGTTCAACTATCCTGGAGAAACTTGGATTGGGCGTGTCGGGATTCGACGCGGCTGCTTTTCACTCCCATATCCACCCCGAGGACTCAGCAATATGTACCGTTGTATCGATACTGAAATTAAAGCGTGGAAGGAAACGGAACAGCTTCTCCTCAAACAACTGGAGGAAGCAGAGCGGCGCTTTTCTCTTTCAGAATCGCTTCGGACTGCCGGGATGGTAGCTTCCACGTCAATTGATTCGGCTAAGGCAATCGATATAATATTGGAGCAAGCCCGCCAACATATCGAATTCGACGTAGCCGCTATCCGATCCGTCCGGAGAAGAGGCGCCGACCTTATTATGCGGTACCCGGCCGACGGACCGCCTTTACCGAAGCACGGAGCGGGAAGTCCCATCACGGAGGTCATCCAAGACAGGAGTCCCCGGATCGGTGACCCGGTCGGCGAAGGCGGAATCTATCGGTCATGGATGGGCATTCCCTTGATTTTGCGCCGAGAATTACTCGGCGTGCTGGAGTATTGGAGAAAGGAACCAGATGGGTTTCAAGGTAACCAGCTTTGGCCCGCCGTCGCTTTCAGCGATACCATAGCTGTCGCGCTCTCGAATCAACGCCGATATTTGTCCCTGCTTGAGGAAGCAAGAACCGATCCCTTAACCGGCTTATACAGTCGGCGGTATTTTGACGAACGCGCGCGAAACTCGCTCTTGTATCTAGGGGAAAATAATCATTTCGCGTCGCTGATCATCCTCGATATCGATCAATTTAAAAATTTCAACGATAAATACGGCCATCTGTGCGGTGATGAAGTGCTCAGAATCGTCGCGGAGGTATTCCGGCGGACGCTCCGACACGAGGATATAGTCTGCCGCTTTGGAGGCGAGGAATTCCTAGCGCTGATTCCCGGCGTACCGCTTAAACGAGGGGTCGCCGTCGCCGATCGCTTGCGCTTATGCCTTGAGGCATCCCGCATTCCGGGCATTGAAGAGAACGTGACCGCAAGCTTCGGCGTCGCGGAATTTTGTCCGACTGCTCCGGAGCCTCTTCAAGAGCTCATCATGCGCGCCGATCTAGCCATGTACCAAGCGAAGGACTCAGGCAGAAACCGGGTGTGCGCTTCCGAACGGAATCACCTTACGCGGAACCCCGATCAAACCACCTGACGACGCCGATCTTATTTCGGGCCTCGTTGTAGATCATGCCTCCATTCCAGTATTCGAGCGCGGCGATCAAGCTATTTCCTCCGTCCTCGTCATCGCTTCCGGCACCCCGATAACTAGCCAAGGCAAGAAATTCGTCAAAGTTTTCATTGAAAAGCGCGGTTTGGCGTTTTCGGTAGAAGGCGTTCCATTGATCTAGTTCGAGAAAACCGGCGCCTTCATCCTCAACTATAAAGCGCGCTCGTTTTCTGAGGTCGAACCAAACCCGGAGCTTCTTGGTCGGGTCGCATCGGTTCCCGTGCTTGATGCCGTTTTTGATGATTTCGGACAATTGCTGTTCGAGCAGATTGCCTTCCCGAAAGAGGGACGAACAATCCGCGAGCACGGTCGCGGTATATTCGCGAATTCGGGAGAACTCGCTGGGGAATTCAAGATACCGCATTCCTTGCGCGTCGAATAATTCGTTCAGCTCATCGGTGATGAGTTTCCTAATAATTAAGCGTTTCATTGCGCTACCGCACCTTCGTCTTCGTGTAATAGAGGGAGGATGTTGGACATTCGCAGCACTTTACGCGGTGAACCCGCTATTCCCGTAAAGCGCAGATCGATCAGTTCCCTCCGCGCGGTCTGTACGATTTTAATGATCGCTCCGACGCCTGAGCTGTCCAAATACGCGACACGGGATAGATCAAATCGCAACTTTCGGGTGCCGCCATTCATACGAGCGGTTATCGCCTGGGCGAAAGCCGGTGCGTGGTACAAGTCGAAATCACCCGAGACGACGACTTTTACGTATCCGTCTGCCTGTCCTTCCTCAATGTTCCATTCCATGACCCCATTAAAGGAGTCGCGCGTCAATAACCGGTGAGTACCGTGTAAGAAATTGATAAAAAAGGGGAATCTCACGAAAAAGAAATAATCACGTGTAATTATATGCTTGCCATGAAAGAAACAACGACAACCAAAACCGTTCTCTCTTTTGAGCGGCCGGGAAAGATTTATTCCAATTCGATCCTGCGCGTCGCGCGCCACTTCTGGAACGTTCGCCAAAACGCGCTCGTCCTCAACCTCGCCGATGAGCTTCTTCGTCATCCGGAAATTCCCGTCGTCGGGGTTATCGACGAGGAAAGAAAAGTCGTCGGTATTGTGCGCAGAGACCGATTCTTCGCTCAGGTGAGTAAGCCGTTCGGGAGAGAAGTCCTCAGGCGTAGCACGGTCGCTGAAGTCACCGATACATGCGAGAGTATCGACGCGAACTCGGATATCTTCGCCGTGGCGCAGCGAGTCCTCAAGAATACCAACGATGACGATTCGGCCTATTACCCTCTTCACGATGAGACGGGAAAGTGTATGGGCCTATTCTCCGTACAGGACATTTCCAACTACTTGTCCAAGATTACCCGCGACGATATTGAGCTTGCGGGCAGACTTCAGGAGCGCCTCTTGGCGAGCAACGAACTTTCTGAAGGCGACGGCTGGCGGATCGACGCGTGGTCGCGCGCGGCGAAAGGCGTCGGCGGAGATTTTTACTTCTCAAGCGAATTCGAGGACGGTAAGATATTCACCGCGCTCTGCGACGTTTCGGGAAAAGGAGTCGCCGCGTCGCTCATCGTTTCAATGGTGTGGGGAATGCTCCGGATGTACGATTTTCGCGGAGGACTCAGCGATCTCATCGTCCAGCTGAATCGATCCATCATCACTACCTTCCACATGGAAAAATACCTGACAGGCTTTTTTATGATTTACGATCCGCTTACGATGAGAATCGACTGCGCGGACATGGGCCATTCTCATATCGTCCTGATCCGCGAAGGGAAGGTACATCATATCCGCGGTAAAACGCTGAATCTGCCTATCGGCGTGGAAACGGTCATCACTCCCGCCGTGGACACCTTCCGTTTGAGAAAAGGGGACGCGTTGCTCGTTCACAGCGACGGCATCACCGAACAGGAAAACGCCAATGGTGAGGAGTTCGGAGAACCCCGGCTTTCGCGCACGGTGATTCACGCGCTTACGTCAAATACGCCGCTCCAGGAAGAAGTACCTGTCGCGGTGGACGCCTTCCGAGGATCCGCGCCGCAGCAGGACGATATGTCGTGCGTGTTGTTGGACCTTGGGGTGAAGGTTCCGGAATAGCTATCCGGCCATGGCGTTCTTTCCGGCCGCGGCAGGTACGCTTTGACGGGTGCGGGAACACAAGCCGATAAAACATTCATCCAGCCGATCCAGAAGCCGGTCGTGCGAATCTTTCAGGCAGAACATTGGCGGCAGGATTCGCGGCGCGCGATAATCCGTTAAACGCGCCAAGAAACGCGGCAATGCGGCAGGTAATTCGGCGACGGAACAATACATGCCTTTGCCGGTCAGCGCCAGCATCCGAGCGTTCAAGACTTGTTCCAATTGGCCTTCCTGCGGTAATGCGAGTACCGGTTTCCCCAGGCAAAGAGCCTCGGAAAGAGTCTGGTGCCCCGCTCCCGTGATGACGGCTGAACAGGAACACAAGCCTTCATCGAAGTCGGCGCCGGGCGACGGATAAAGCTTGTAGTTTAAGCCCGGCATGGAATCAAGCACGGGCAACACGCGCGCGCGTGCTTCATCCTTGAGGTTGACGGCAATAAAACCGGCATCGCGGACGCGATTGCGCCGCAAAGATTTCCGCAAGACCGGGCCGATATCGCCGCCGTAGAACGAGACGATCACACGAGCATCGCTCGGCCCCTCCAAAAAACAGGCGGAGAGCGCGGCAAGCCAGCTGCGCGGATCGGCTTCAAGGTATTTCAGCACGATGCCCGGATGATTCATCTGCACGACCGGGATTCCGGCAAGGCGGGCGGCAAAAGGCAAAAAGGGATCAAAGTCGGAAAGAACTACCTCGCACCGCAAACGACGCAGGTGCCGCGCCAGGCGAAACACCTCCGGAAGGAAGTCTCGCGCGAGCCGCAGGGCATTGAACGCGGTCGCGCCGTAGGCTATCCGGTTTCCCCGTTTTGAAAGCTCAAAGCAGGGAATCGGCTCGATATTGACACTATTCAGCCGTGAACGCACGAAGTTCTCGATTGTAAGGGGAACAAACAAGGAAACCGTATGTCTGACCGCAAGGTCGGGATACAACGCGGCCATTCGGGCCGCGTGCCCAAAACCCTCTCCGGCACAGGAATAAGCTATGCGCATGGCGGATCCTCCCGAGCTAAAATCATCGCCCGCACATATTGTTTTCAGGTCATAAACAAACGAAAAATCGGTTAAAAAACGCGCGCGTTATCGAACAAGCTTTTCGGATCCCTTCTTAGCGCTGCCGAAGATCAGTTAGCGTCCGAGATACGTGCGGGATATATCGAAT
>Ga0172379_10008779_pt1 | contig 12631 bp, 12 predicted proteins | sample GrowelOW334metaG_FD_119756 | JGI IMG/M metagenome (GOLD analysis project Ga0172379, IMG submission 119756) | Groundwater microbial communities from an aquifer near a municipal landfill in Southern Ontario, Canada - Groundwater well OW334 metaG | ecosystem: Environmental > Aquatic > Deep... | reverse complement strand
TTTGCCGTGAAAAGACTGCTGATGTTCTTCTCGTAATTGAGTATCCTGGAGATATAGTCGAGCGTCATGACAGGGGCGCCCCGCTGGGATACCCTTGTTCTTCCCGCGTTGTACATGGCCAGCGCCGACACTTCATTGCCCGATACATCGAGAATATGCTTGAAATACTTGATGCCTTCATTCGCGTTGCTCGAGGGGTCGAAGGCTTCCTTGTCGGAAAGATTGGGGAAGGTCGCCGAATTGAGCTGGAAAAGCCCCCTGTCCACCGAGGCGTCATTTTTGTTCAAAGCCTTGGGGTTGAAACGGCTTTCCTCATAGGCGATCGCGAAAGCCAGGCTTGCGGGCACCTGATGCTTAACCGCGTTTTCCAGAATGGCGACAGCGATATTGGCTGAGTTGGTGAGCATCGAGAAAAAATCAACGACATTCTGTTTCGTTCCGATATTCTTGTAGTAAGCGGCTATAGTATCGGTGCTGTTCTTTGCTTCGATGCTTGATGGCAGATTTTTTGAATTTGTGGCAAGCGAAAGAATCTCGCTGTCCATCTCCAGATTCGCGTTTTGCGATGGCGTGCAGGCGATGCTGAGCAGCCCGGCAAGCATCGCTAAAAACACCGCTCCTTTCGCGCGTAATGGTCGATACGAAAGCATTCTCAATAGCAACTCCTTGCGTGGAAAGGCGGTACATCCTTCCCAGCGCATTGCCTATCCATTGTAAGGATTAGGGCAATATGGTCAAGTGGTCGACACCGTACTGCATATTTTACTATATCACAACAAATTAAAAAAAACAGGTAGATTGTGTCGCCTGCGGCGCGGCGCGGCGAGGACGAGCCAGGCGCGCCGATTCTCTGCCTCCGCTCTTAACAAAACAATGGTTTGCCGCCATAATTACCGCCATGCGCAGCGAACCAATCCGCGTTATCGTCACCGGCGGGACCTTTGACAAGCACTACGACGAGATCAAGGGGGAACTCACCTTCAGGGAGAGTCATCTGCCCGAGATACTCACAAGGGCCAGGGTCAAAGTTCCCGTGACGGTCGAGATGAACCAGCTCATCGACAGCCTCCAGATGCAGGATGAAAACCGCATGTCCGTGCTATCGTCGTGCCGCGAATCCGCCGAGAACCTCATCATCATCACACATGGAACCGATACGATGACCACGACCGCCTCGCTTCTTGGCAAGGAAGGCCTTCCCAAAACCATTGTCCTCACGGGGGCGATGGTGCCCTATAAGGTGCTCGATTCGGACGCGCTCTTCAATTTCGGGACCGCATTCGCCGCGGTTCAGCTTCTGCCCCCCGGCGTCTACATCGTGATGAACGGCAGGGTGTTCGCCTGGGATAACGTGAAGAAAAACAGGGCTTTGGGAGTCTTTGAAGCGCTGGAAGAGACCTGATGTCCAGGAAAAAGAACGCCGACAAGCGGCAGCTCATCCTCGTCGAGGCCAAACGCATGTTCGCCTCGAACGGCTATGAAGGCACTTCCATGGGCGGCCTCGCCAAAAAGCTAGGGATTTCCGTTGGCAGCCTCTATACCTATTTCGATTCGAAAGAAACCCTCATGAACACGATCATCGAGGAAGGCTGGAACGAATTCGCCGGCTATCTGGAGGAGGGCCTCAAGCGCGAGGTTGGTTTCAGCCGCCCCGCCGCCAAGCTTTCCCTTTCAAAGCTCGCCTTCCTGCTGCGGGACGCGCTGCCCGCCTTGTTCAAGGATCTGGACTTGATCGCCATTCTTCTTGCGCAGGCTGATCGCAGCTCCCATCTGAAAGAAAAACTCCAGTATCTCGCTTCGCTTATCGCCGCGATCATCCTGGATCAGGAGGGTGGGGGAATGGCTCCACTCAAGCTTTCGACCTTGAAGGCGGGACTCGCCGTGATGCTGCTCGGAAGCCTTGAAACGCTCAGGCTCATCCATCGCGCCGGCATCGATATCGAAGCCGGGGATGTCATCGCTTTTCTTGTTTCGTCAGTTGAAGGCGCCCTGGGCTGTTCGCTGCCCGGCGCCTCCGATCCGAAGGCTTGAAGGGGCTTTTTCGGAGCAGCCATCGCTTGGCCGCAGGCCCGACCATGAAGACCAAGGGTTGGAGGAAGCGGGCTTCCCAGCGCACTTCCTCGTAATAGTCCTCGAGCGTCTTCCTTCTGAATTTCAACAGGGAATCGGCCTCATCGGAATCCGCGTACCATCCGCAGTGGAAATTGGCTGCGGCGAAGGCGTTTTCGGGGAGAAAGGTCGAATCGCCGAGGCCGAAATACCTGAAGACCCGGTCGAGATAGGCCCTGAAAGAGGTCCGGCAGAGAGAGCCGCCGCCGATATCGAAGGTGCGGCCCTTGGCTTCGGGCAGGGAGGCGGCGGCGGCGAAAGCGCGGCCCGCGTCTTCGGTATGGATGATCTCGAGCCTTGTTTCGGGAGGCATCGAAAAGAGAAGGGGATCGAAAGGCAACCACTTGGCCCAGACCACGTAGGAAAGGCGCAGGATGGCGAAATCCAGGCCGGATCCCCTCAACAAGGATTCGCCTTCGACTTTCGTCCTGCTGTAGATATCGGTAGGGCACAACTCGTCCGTCGTCTTTATCCAAAAATTGGAGAGCCTGTCCCCGTAGATCGCGATGCTCGACGCGAGGACAATGCGCGGTTTTTTCGTTGCCTCCTGGCAAACGGCGACGAGCGTTGACGTTCCGCCAACATTGATTTCCCATGTCCTTTCGCTGTCCCTGTCGGAAGCCGGGGGAATAATCGCCGCGAGGTGGATCACCGCGTCCGGTCCCGTGTCGAAGGCGGCAAACGCCTTGCGGATATCCGCGGCTGACCTGATATCCCCAAAGATAATCCGGCAGGCGGCCCACCTGGTGTTGAGAAGCCGCCTCAGGCTTGCGCTCGCCCGCTTCAAGGCGGAGGGGCTCTCGAAGATCGCGACCGCGTGACCTGCCGCCAGGCAGGCGTTCACCGTGCTCCGCCCGACATTCCCAAACCCACCCGTCACCAGGATGTTCATCCGTCACCTCCGGCAGAAAGCCCTTCTACTGCAAGTATACTATAAATGAACAATCATTCAATATAGAAAGTAACGAGAGCTCCCCATCTCTGCCGGCAAGCTTCTTATTGACGATAAACGCTGTCCTGGCGTACACTTCGCCCCATGATCACCATCCACGAATTGCGCGGCAAATACATAGATTTCTTCAAATCGAAGGGTCACGTCGAGATAAGTGGCAAATCGCTCGTTCCCGAGAATGATCCCTCGGTGCTTTTCACGACCGCCGGCATGCATCCGCTCGTTCCCTACCTCCTCGGCGAACCTCATCCCGCGGGCAAGCGGCTCACCGACTATCAGAAATGCATCCGCACGGGCGATATCGAGGAAGTGGGCGACGAGAGTCACCTCACGTTCTTCGAAATGCTCGGGAATTGGTCGCTTGGCGATTATTTCAAGAAAGAGTCGATAGCGTTTTCCTGGGAATTTCTCGTTTCGCCGGATTGGCTCGCCCTCGATCCCCGCAAGATTTCGGTGACGGTGTTCGCGGGCGATGAAAAGGCTCCCCGAGATGAGGTTTCCGCCGGCGCGTGGAAAGCCCTCGGCATAGCCCCCGATCGCATCGCTTATCTCCCCGCCGGAGACAATTGGTGGGCGGCGGGGCCAGTGGGTCCCTGCGGTCCTGATACCGAAATCTTCTATTGGACGGGGGAAGGTTTGCCTCCCGAAGGCTCCAACAAGGGAACCGATCCGAAACGGTGGATGGAAATTTGGAACAATGTCTTCATGGAATTCAACCGCAAGGACGAGACAACGCTGGTCAAATTGCCCGCCCAAAACGTGGATACGGGAATGGGTCTTGAACGAACCGTGGCCATGCTTCAAGGCAAGAAGTCGGTCTACGAAACCGAAGCCTTCACGCCCATCCTTGAAGCGCTCGGAAGGCTTGCCGGAAAGACGTATGGGGCGCCGGGCAATGATCCCGAACTCGACCGCAGTTTCCGCATCGTGGCCGACCATGTGCGAACGGCCACCTTCATACTGGGCGACCCAAAGGCCGTACTTCCTTCCAATGTGGGAGCCGGCTATGTTCTGCGGCGCATCATACGAAGAGCGGTGCGGCACGGCCGCAAGATAGGCATCGAGGGGGCTTTCCTGTCGGTGCCCGCGGAAGGGGTCGTGGAAAACTACGCCGCGCCCTACCCTGAGCTCGTTGAAAACCGGAAGCGCATTCTCGAGGAACTGCGCAGGGAAGAAGACAAATTTCTCGAGACGCTGCAAAAGGGTGAGCATGAATTCGCCAAAATGCTGCCCAATCTGCTCAAGAACCCGCAAAAAATCATGTCAGGCAGGCTGGCTTTCAAGCTTTACGATACGTATGGATTCCCCATCGAGCTCACCGAGGAACTAGCCCAGGAGAATGGGCTCGCCGTGAACAGGCCGGAATTCGACGAAGCCTACAAGAAGCACCAGGAACTTTCCAGGGCAGGCAGCGAACAAGTCTTCAAAGGCGGAATGGCCGATCATTCGGAGATTTCCACGAAATACCATTCGGTCACGCACTTGCTTCACAAGGCGCTCAGGATCGTCCTCGGCGATCATGTCGCCCAGAAGGGTAGCAATATCACCGCGGAGCGATTGCGCTTCGATTTTTCGCACCCGGCGCCTATGACCAAGGAAGAGCTCGCCAAGGTTGAGGAAATCGTGAATGAACAGATCCGCCGAGACCTGCCGGTGACCATGGAGATGATGCCCCTGGATGAGGCGAAAGCTTCGGGAGCGATCGCGCTCTTCGGCGAAAAATATGAAGCTGTCGTGAAGGTATACACGATGGGCGATTTTTCGAAGGAAGTCTGCGGCGGCCCCCATGTCGCCCGCACCGGGCTCCTTGGAAAATTCAAGATTCAGAAGGAGCAATCCTCCAGCGCGGGCGTGCGCAGGATCTACGGCGTCCTCGAATAGGAATCAGTCCTTGCTGATCATGCGGAGGCCCTGGTACGCCGTATCGCCGTCTTCGGCGACGATGCGGAGGATCCATGGGCCTTCGGTTTTTTCCCCTTCCCACCATACCTGACGAATGAATTCCTCGAAGCCTTTCTCAACCTGGGGATAGCTCGTTTTCCGCCATTGACTGAAGAGGTAATCGCCGGCGGGGAGGCTCGCTGTCGCCTTGGCGGCGCGCGGGTCGCTCGGTCCATCAGCCCACCTCGCCGTTCCGCTGGCGCGGGCCAGGCCCGAAAAGCGCGCCTGGGGCAAGGGAGATCGCAAGCGCGGGCCGGCTTCCCGGGACTCCGAAAGTAGTTCGCGGGGATCGAAGAGCCAAACGCATTCTTGGGCGGAGGGGCTGTCTGACAGGGGATCGACGGCAAGGGTAAAAGCTTCATAGCGAAGCGCCGAACCGAGGTGGAGGCGAAAGAGGGTAGGCTCGCTCATGATCCTATCTTGATGGAATTTCTTTTCCGCGGCAAGCGGGCTAAAAGCCTTCCTCTCCGACAGAGCTGGAAAAGGAGCGCTTTTAGTGCTATCCTGCGGAAACATGAGCCTTCTGGAAAGCATACAATCGCCCGAGGATATCAAGAAGCTCAAAGTGCCCGAGCTTCGCGTCCTCGCCGAAGAAATACGTCGAAAAATAGTGGGCACCATCCAAGCGAACGGAGGCCACCTCGCTTCCAACCTGGGAGTGATCGAGCTTACCATAGCGCTCCATAGGGTGTTCGATTCGCCAAAGGACGCCATCGTCTGGGATGTGGGGCACCAGAGCTATACGCATAAGCTGCTCACCGGCCGGGTTCGGCTTTTTGAGAAGATCCGCAAGAAAGGCGGGCTTTCCGGCTTTCCCAAGCGTTCTGAAAGCGCGCATGACATTTTCGATACGGGCCATTCCTCGACATCCCTCTCTTCCGCCCTCGGGCTTCTGGAGGCAAGGAAGCGTTCGGGCAAGGATGGACATGTCATCGCCGTGATAGGGGACGGAGCCCTCACCGCGGGCATGGCTTTCGAGGCGCTCAGCAATGTTTCCCAGCTCAATCTGCCGCTCATCATAATTCTAAACGACAATAAAATGTCGATCTCGCCCAATGTCGGGGCGCTTTCGCGATATTTGTCCCGTTTGGCGGCTTCCGTGCATTATCAAATGATCCGTCGAAGGATCGATTCGGTTGTCGGTTCCATCCCGCGCATAGGGAATCGTCTGCTCGATCTCATGGTCCGCGGAAAGAGAGCCGTAAAAGCCATATTTTTCAAGGAAAACCTGTTCTCCGACCTCGGCTTCGAATACGTTGGCCCCATCGATGGCCATAATATTCCCGTACTCCTGAGCGTCCTTGGCCAGGTTCGAAAGCTGGATCGTCCCGTCGTCGTCCATGTCGTTACCACGAAAGGCAAGGGCTATGATCAAGCGGAGGAAGATCCGGAAAGCTTCCATGGCGTCTCGCCCTCCTGTCCCGATTCGCCCCAGACTCGTCCCTCCTTCACCGAGGCCTTCGGGCAGACCATGGCGGAGCTTGCCTCGGAGCGATCGGATCTCGTCGCCGTCACGGCCGCAATGGCCAAAGGCACGGGCCTCGAAAAAATGGCGAAAAGATTCCCCTCCCGGGTGTATGATGTGGGGATCGCCGAGCAGCACGCGGTGACCTTCGCGGCGGGCATGGCCACCGGGGGCATGGTTCCCGTTGTCGCTTTGTATTCAACCTTCATGCAGAGAGCGATCGATCAGGTTCTCCATGACGTGGCCCTCCCGAATCTTCATGTCGTGTTTGCCCTCGACAGGGCGGGCGCCGTCGGCGAGGATGGAGAAACGCATCAGGGGTTCTACGATATTCCTTTGCTGAAGTCCATGCCAAACATGACGATGATGGCGCCTTCAGACGCGGGAGAGCTTGGCGCATTCATGAGGTATGCCCTTTCGCAAAAAGGCCCCGTCGTTCTCCGCTACCCGAAAGCGAGGGTGGAGTGCGGGGACGAGGCTTGCGCCGCGCCGGCGCTCGCGGGGCGAGGGGTATTCCTCAGGCGGAATGTCAAAGCAACCCTCCTCGTCTGCGCCCTTGGACCCATCGCCCATATAGCCGCGAGAGCGATCGATCGTCTCGCGGCGAAGGGAGTCTATGCCGACTTGTATTTGCTGCGCTTCGTTTGCCCTATCGATGAAGCCTACCTCGCCGAGCTCTGCGGCTGGTATAGGGAAATCGTTACGATTGAAGAGGGGGCAAAAATCGGGGGCGTGGGTGAATCGATAGCCTCGATCCTGTCGAGAAAATCGATCGATGCCCGCGTGACGGTGCTTGGCTTTGGCGGCGCGCCGCCAGCCCAGGCATCCCGGGACGAACTTCTCCGCGATGCCGGCTTTGATGAGGATAGTCTTTGCGCGATCATCGGGAGCAAGGCATCGGATATCAGCAAAGAGAGGTCATATGAAACGATTTCTGTCGCTGCCGGCCGGTAGATCGCTTGAGCTCGGCCTGCGCCCCGTCATCATGGGGATCGTGAACATAACGCCCGACTCCTTTTTCAGCGCCAGCAGGCGTTTCGACCCGCAGCAAGCCGCGCAAAGGGCTTTGGAGCTCTTGGGCGAGGGCGCCGATATTCTCGATTTCGGCGCCGAATCAACGAGGCCGGGGTCCGAGCCCGTGGACCCCGAGGAAGAAAAGCGGCGGCTCATTCCAGCGATACGACGTTTCAGGCAGCAGTCCGACGCCATCATATCGGTGGACACGCGGCGCGCCGATGTCGCCCGCGCCGCTCTGGAAGAGGGGGCCGACATCATCAACGACATCGGCGCGCTCGGCGACCCCGGGATGGCCCCGGCGATAGCCGCGGCCGGAGCCGCCGTAGTGCTTATGCATATGCGCGGGGATCCTGCCACCATGCAGGCAAATCCAGAATACGCCGATTGCGGCGCGGAGGTTAGGGACTTTCTTTTCGACTCGGCCAGGAAAGCTTTGGCCGCCGGCATTCCGCGAGCCGGCATACTGCTCGATCCGGGCATCGGCTTCGGCAAGCAGTTGTCCCACAACGTGGATTTGCTGCGGAGGCTTTATCTCCTCACCGAATCCGACTATCCTGTGCTTGTTGGGCTTTCAAGGAAGCGGTTCATCGGCGAGCTTACCGGCAAAGCGGTAGAGGAAAGACTCGCGGGCAGCCTGGGAGCTGCATGCGCGGCTTGGATGCGAGGAGCTGATATCTTCCGGGTCCACGATGTGGCCGCGACGAAAGACGCCCTCAATGTTTTCGAAGCCTCAGGCTGGCAGGAACGTCGTCCGGAAAAGGGGATGAGGAGAGACAATGGATCTTAATGCCCTAGCCTCAATTTTCTCGACCTACATCAGGCCGATCCTCGATGTCCTGCTTCTTGCCTTTCTCATCTATAATACCTACCAGATACTCGTCAAAACGCAGGCCATCCAGCTGGTGAAAGGAATATTGCTTCTCGCGGGCATCTATGCGATCGCTTTCTTCCTTCAGCTGTCCACAGTCACCTGGATCCTCGGCATTGTCGCCCCCGGACTTGTGATCGGTCTGGCTATCATTTTCCAGCCCGAGTTGAGGAAGATTTTTATGCATTTGGGGCAGGGCAGGCTTTTTCGCTCCAGCCATCAGCCGAGGGCAAGCCAGATCGAGGCTTCCGTCACCGCCTGCGAAATCCTGTCGCAGATGAAGCGAGGAGCCCTCCTAGTGTTCAGCAGGAATGTTGGCTTCAAGGAAATCATCGACAAGGGGATTAAGCTCGATGCATTGTTGACGACGAGCTTGCTGGTAACGATTTTCGCGCATGACAATCCTCTCCATGATGGGGCGGCAATAATCCAGCAAGGGCGGATTTCCGCCGCAGCCTGCTTTCTCCCCCTATCCGACCAGCAGGACATAAAGAAAAGCTTTGGAAGCCGCCATCGCGCGGCGCTCGGGATCACCGAGGAATCCGACGCCGTCGTGCTCGTCGTGTCCGAGGAAACCGGAGCTCTCTCCCTGGCATACGATTCAAAGCTCTATTATGGTCTGTCGGGCGAACAATTGAGGATGCGCTTGGCGCGGCTTCTCGAGGGCGACGCGATCGAATCGGCCGAGGAGGAGAAGCATTATGAAGCCTGAACGCTTCTTTAAGGCGATGTTCGCCGACTGGCCCGCGAAAGTGCTTTCGTTGGCGGTCGCCCTCCTCCTCACGCTTTTCTTCAGCCTTACCCGGCTCGAGCAGCGGACGATCAGCATTCCCCTCACCATTTCCCTCAACGATGAGATGGCCCCCTCGAGCCAGTACCCGCGGATGGTGAGAGTGACTTTGCGCGGAGAACGCGATGTCATTTATGGCATTCGCGAGGATGAGATTTCCGCCTCCCTGGATCTCGCGGAATACAAAAGCGAGGGTGTCTACAAGGCTCCTATCCGCCTCGAAAAGCGAGGCAGCGCCCTGATCGCCGACCCGCTCGAGATTCGCCCGGAACCTTCCGAAGTGGCGATAGGCCTTGAAAAGCGCGTGGCGAAAAAGGTGCCCGTCACGCCCTCGTTCAAGGGCTTTCTGGAGTCGGGCTTCGAATTGACGAGTTTCGATATCGCGCCTCCCGAAGTCACGATTTCCGGCCCTGCGGGGCTCGTCGCGCGAACCACCGAGATTTCCACCGACACGATTGAGTTGAGCGGGAAGAAATCCGATTTCACCGTCGATGTTCGCTTGCTTATGAAGGAAAGCCTCCTGTCCCTCGAAGGCAAGGAATCGGTTATTTTTTCCGCGAAAGTGCGGCGGTCCCTCGATGTCAAGAATTTCGTGAATATAAAGATCCTCCCCGAAGGGCTTCTTCCCTCGCTCGCGCTGGCCGACCTCCTGCCGACAGGCAATGTGCGCATGCATATTCCCGAGGAATCGATGCAGGGCTTCGATCAGGACAAGCTCCTCTCCATAGATCTCTCTCCCTTCACAAAGCCGGGGACCTATTCTGTCGATGTTATCGTCGCAGCCCCGGACGGGGCGATCGTCGAGACCTATGAGCCTCAGACGCTTACCGTGCGGCTTCAAAACTCAGGGGCGGCCGGAATGGGCGGGCGCCTCTCGGGGTCCATCGCGCCATCGGTGACTTCGATCAACGGGGCCGGCAACTCAGGCGATGTGAAACCCTGAAATGGCAAGCGAAAAGCGCGCGAATCGAAAAACCAGGAGTTGATGTGATCACGGGAATAGGAATCGATATAGTCCATGTCGACCGCATAAAACGATGGATGGCCATACCTGGCTTGGTAGGAAGATATTTCCATCCCAACGAGATCGCTGACGCGGAATCGCGAGGTTCCAGCAGCGCGCTTTCGCTCGCGGCCCGATTCGCCGCCAAGGAAGCGTTCGGGAAAGCTTTGGGAACGGGACTCGCCCAGATGAAGCTGAAGGATATCCTCGTCAAGAACAATCACAATGGCAAACCCTTCATCATGCTCGAGGCGACGGCCGTGGCCCGCTTCGAAGAGCTGGGTGGAGGGATCATCCACTGTTCGCTCACGCATGAGGGAGAAAACGCCGTCGCCATGGTCATCATAGAGAAAAGGGTCCGGGGCGAATGACGCGGAGACCCATTCAGCTTGTCATTTCCTATGATGGAACGGACTTCGGCGGATGGCAGCGCCAGAAAAACGCCCGCTCCATTCAGGAAGAAATCGAAAAAGCCCTCGAGAAAATGCATGGCCATCCGGTGCGCCTGACGGGAGCCGGCCGAACCGATGCCGGCGTCCATGCCACTGGACAGGTGGCGGGCTTTTTCACCGATATCGCGTCCATCCCCGCCGACAAGTTTCTGCTCGCGCTGAACAAGCTTCTGCCGCGCGATATCAGGATCATCTCCTCGGACGAGGCGACAAAGGATTTCCACGCCCGCTTCGACGCATCGCTGAGGAAATACCGCTATTTTATCCGCTGCGGGGGCAGGCAGGACGCGTTTGCCCAGCGCTATGCCTGGTGCCTTCCCCATCAGCCCTCCATCGGAAAGCTCAATGCCATGGCATCGGTCATCTCGGGCGAGCATGATTTCTCGGCCTTCGCTTCCGCCAAGGATATTAGCGTCTCGAAATCCAGATTCGTGCGGGATTCCAGTTTCTGGTTCGAGGGCGAAAAGCTTGTGTATCAAGTCTCGGCAAACGCTTTTTTGTGGAGAATGGTACGTTCCCTTGTCGGCACGATGGTGTTTTTCGAGCCGAAGGCGGCGACGGAATCCGAGGCGCGCGATTTGATGCGAGGGATCCTCGAGAGCGGGGATCGGAAAAGGGCGGGGCCTACCGCTCCTCCGTATGGCCTTTTCCTTTGGAATGTCGAATATGGCCAGCGTACCCATGGCCATCGGCGGCGCTCCGAAACGCCACGGCCTGAAGAGGAGGATTTAGGGGAAGCTTGCGGTTCGCGGGAACCGTCGATGGAGCCTCAGCCGCTTCGGCTTGTCCCTGGAATCGGATTTATCGATGAGACTTCGATTTTGCGAGATTGAAGCGGTATGCCGTTTTTGGCCAGGCTTTCTATGATCGCGGGAATGAGGCGGGATCTTTGAGCGCCAGCGGTTCGAGCGCGATGGCTTTTTGTACCGCCATTGAGGCGGCGGCAAAATCGCATCCGGCGGGCAGGGTGAGCCACAGAGATGCCTGCTACGGTATCGATTTGGAGGACGTCGCCTATCTTGAAGGCATGCTCCGAAAACAGGAAGAGGCCGGATATGACATTGGCGACGGAAGTCTGGGCGGCGAATCCGAGCGCTATCCCGGCGATGCCTGCCGCGCCAAGGAGGGCTGATATGTCCAAGCCCGCCCTTTTGCTCGCCGTTAGCAAAACGATGGCATAGCCACCGTATTTTACCAGGTTTTCGAGGATCATCGCGCTGCGGCGCGGGAGCCCCTTCCTTGAAAATCTTCTTATTGCGTTGAATAATAGACGAACGATGCCGAGGCCGACGACGAGAATGAGGATCACGGCGATCGCGGTCGAAACCGTTTTCACCGAAACCAATTCGTTGAATGCCTCGGGAATGGATTGAATCAGGTTGTTGACCTTCGCGTTCATAAGGGAACTATAAATCAGCCGCGATGTGAGAGGAATAGTGTCCGATAAAAAGAAAAGGAAAAATATCGATAGCTCATCGCCATTCTCCGGCAAGAAAACCTTAGGGCAACCATCCCCTTCGCTCGAGCGATCATGGCTAGGCTTGGTAGGTAATCCGGGGGGGGCTCGCGCGGACAAGTATATCGCCGAAATCGCGGGAATCTTAAGTCGTTCACAATTGAAGGCCCGAGGGGCGAGAATCTTCGTCAATGGAAGGGAAGAGAAATTATCCCGTCGGCTCTTGGCGGGCGAATCCCTTGAGGTTCGATGGAACGATGAGCCGGATCATGGACTGGAGCCAGAAAAGCTGGAGGTCAAACTCCTCTACGAGGATGAGAATGTTTTCGTATTCGACAAGGCCCAGGGCATGGTTACGCACCCCGCCAACGGCAATTGGAGCGGGACCTTGGCCAACGCGGCTTTGTGGTGCGACGCGGAACGGAAGGGCAAGGGAGCCGCGCCTCGGGGAGGCATCGTGCATCGTCTCGACAAGGATACTTCGGGCGTGATCATTGTCGCCAGAAACAGCGGAACCCACGAGTACCTGGCCTCCCAATTCAAGAATCGGACGACCCGCAAGGAGTATTGGGCGATCG
>Ga0172379_10008778_pt1 | contig 12633 bp, 6 predicted proteins | sample GrowelOW334metaG_FD_119756 | JGI IMG/M metagenome (GOLD analysis project Ga0172379, IMG submission 119756) | Groundwater microbial communities from an aquifer near a municipal landfill in Southern Ontario, Canada - Groundwater well OW334 metaG | ecosystem: Environmental > Aquatic > Deep... | reverse complement strand
TGGTTAATTATTTTTTTGTACTCGGCTAAAATTATTTTTATGGCGCGGCTGACTTTATCTATGGGCACGCCGGCCTGGGTTGTTAAGTAGCCGGTGTCGGTGTACGGTTCATCATGAGTCCGGACGTAATAAGCCAATCCCTGGCGCTCGCGCAACTCGGTAAATAATCTTGAGCTCATGGAGCCGCCTAAAATCAAAGAAATAATTTTAACGGTCAATTCGTCAGCGTGACCGAAGGGCAGGGCTCTGACGCCGAGCGAGAGATGAGCCTGATCGGTTTTTTTATAATGCAATTTTAATTCGGGTTTACTTTGGACGTCGGCGGTAACCGGTTTATCCTCGTAATTTTTAGAACCGAATTTGGAAAAATATTTTTTGGCCAGCCGGATTTCTTTTTCCCCGGCCTGTCCGGCCAGACAGATGATCATTTTAGAGGCGCTATACTGGGAACCGGCATAAGCTAAAACATCCTGCCGGTTGAAACTTAAAATCGTTTTTTTAGTACCAATCGTGTCGCGGCCGGCCGGCGTGTCGCCGTAGAGGCAAGCTTCAAATAAATCTTCTATATGAACAAGCGGGTTGTCTAAATACATGTTCAGCTCTTCTATAACCACGCCTTTCTCGCGATTGATTTCCTCGGTTTCAAATTTAGAATTTAGAAGCATGTCGCTTAAAACGTCCAGCGCCAGCCCAAGCTGTTCAGCCGCCACCTTAACATAATAGCCGGTATATTCTTTGCCGGTAAAAGCGTTATATTCTCCCCCGACTTTATCCAATTCCGAAGCGATCGCCATGGTGTTGGGGCGCTTGGTCGTGCCTTTAAAAAACAGGTGCTCTAAAAAATGGGATAGGCCGCTCTGCGCCCGACTTTCAAACTTAGAGCCGGTCGCGACCATAACTAAGGCGGTTATGGTTTTTACGCCCTTAATCGGCGCGCTTATAATTTCCAGATGATTGGTTAATTTATTTATTTTGTACATATAGTTTATTGATAAGCTAAGAGTTAATTATAATCTATCTTTAGATAAAATTCAACTAGCGGCTTATCATCGCGCGGCTAGTTGAGTTTTATTGTTTATCTTAAAATATTTACTTCCAGCATATGACATATTTTCTCTTTATTTTGATAAGCAAATGATAAGACAAATTGATTATTTTATTTAATATTAGATTTAATTATTTTTCATACTCTAATATTGCTTTTAAGACTTTTGAATCGCTATTTAACGGCTCCATCAAGCGAACTTGAGATCTGATTATATCCATGGTACCGTCAGGGCCATGGGTTTCTTTACCCCGCTTTACGAGGATTAGACTGCCGGTTTCATCGGCCGGTTTTGAGCCGGTTTTCTCCTTAGTTTTTTCATAATTATAATAGACGTTTTTAATAACTACCGGATCAGCGGTCGTATCGGAAATCTGGCCGTAAAATACTTCGTCGTTGACTAATTTGACCGCGTACCAAACCGGGGTTTTATCCGCTCGGTTAAACCAGCCGCGGTCTTTTAAAAATAAATTATAAACCGTAAAACCAATTATCAAAAAAGCTAAAATAAAAATTCCAAATTTCACCAGCTCTGGGCGAGGTCGGGCGATTTTTGGCTGGTTGATTTTCCTAAGATCTTTTTCCGGCGCCTTGGTCTCTTCCCGGTAAATTTTTTCTAACGGTGTCGCGGCCTTTTTAAGCGGCGCCTGGGCGGCGAATTTTTTCCGCTTTTCCATCTGCTCTCTTAGATCCACGGTTTGTTTAAAATCGTCTGGCATAGAAAATGAATCAAGAATCAAGAATTATGAACCTGCCTACCGACAGGCAGGTTATGATTTTTGATAATTTAATTAATCCGTTTATTGCGCTGGTTCAGCCGTCGGTTCAGGCGTTGGAGCGGGAGTCGATTCCGGAGCGGGCGTAATTTCCGGAGTTGGAGACGGCTCTGATTCTGGGGTTGGCTCTGGCGTCGGTTCCGAAACCGGTTCCTCTGCCACCGGTTCGGTCGCGGGCAACTCAATAATGTCCACGCTGGTCGGTTCCGGAATGGTCGGAGTCTCTAATGAGTCCGGAGCTTCAGGCGCGGCTACATCGGCCGGCGGCGTCTCGGTTGAGTCAGCCGGCGTCTCGGTTTGCTCCGGCGTGGAAGTCGCGGTGTCGCAGACGTCGCCTAGGCCATCGCCGTCGCTATCAAGCTGATCGGCGTTTAATGTCTCCGGACAATTATCCGCCTGGTCCAAGATTCCGTCAGAATCTTTATCATGCGAAGCCACGTAATCATTATAGACTTTTGTTAAACTATCCTCACCGCTTTGAGGAGAAACTAACGGCTCCCCTTCTCCCACTTTTGCCAGAGGGGCGGGAAGGTCGGGCGCGGGCAATTCTCGTTTCACTACCGGTTCGTAGCCGGGAAAAACTTTTCCGGCCAGGTCTAAAACGCGCCCCACCAATCCGCTATATTCGGTAACCTCAATTCTTTTCTGCTCGCCTTGCGCCTGGGCTAACTCTTTTTCCCGTTTTAACTCTCTGGTTCTGGCTTCATAATGTTTAACCAAAAATTTAGCCATATACGCGCCCAAATCCTGGTTAGTTTTTTTGGAAATTTTCTGCGTTCGTTGGCTTAATTGATACTGCCAGGCATTATCCGGCGCGGCCAAATCCAAAAAGCCGTAAGTTACGTAATAATATTTTTCATCCTGTTCTATGTTCTCAATTTTAAAATCCATGTTGAATTTATCCAAATCAACCGAGAGCAGGGCGGTATTGTCGTAACCCTGAACGGAAGTTTGTTTCTCCCCGATCGCTTCTGGTTCGGCCGCGAAAACACCGCCGCCCAAAATTAAAACCAGCGCCAAAATAATTACCGTGGCGTTATTGTACTTAATGAAATGGATAAATTTTTCTAACATATTATTAGGATTAATTATTATATTATAATCTTTATTATTTGAGTTAGCAACTTAGTTCACCTTAAATTTTCAGTCTTGACAGAGCCTCCTGAAAGGCCTACCCGCCTGCCTGCCGGACAGGCAGGCCGGATTAGGCGTGGACTCTGCTGTTTTTAAGCGCGGCGCCTCTTGACTTTTTAAAATGTACCTGCTATTATAGTATTATCCATAAAAAAACGCATCTTGCAGTCTTTCGTGTCTGCGCGGTGCGTTTTTATTTTACCGCGCGACCGATTTTAAAACGCAAATTATTCATGTAATATATTTTCTCTTTCCTCTTTTTTTAAAAGTTTGGAGCAAGTGTCAATATATGGGCTTAAAACCACGAACAATTTCCGTCGTTCATACAAAAAACGCGTTAATGAATAAAAATCTCCGTCACTCGTTATGAGCACCGCTTTGTCGTAATCATTCACTTTGGTCGCGGCATAAAGCACCAGGTCGGCATCACAATTGCCTTTGACCACACCGCCATCACCGTAAATCAAAGGTTTAAAAACCAGGACGAAACCGCATCTCTGTAAATGCTCATACAGTTTCTGGTTATCCTGCATAAATCCCAAAAACATATACGCCACGGCAACATCGTAGGTATCTTTCAAATGCACTCTGAATTTTTTCCAATCTATTTCCCAACCCAAAGACTTAATGCCTTTGTGGACATTTTGGCTGTCTATGAACGCATAATTGTTTTCTTTCTTTATCATAATTATTTTTACGATTTTTTGCTTTCCAACTCACTTCCCTCCCATCCTCTCATAATCCGCCTCACTAATCCCCAACCCCAATTTTCTCATGGCGTTAAAGGCGTCCGCCGGCCGGGAGAGAAAATATCTCTGGCCATTATTTGGGTTAACATACCAAGCTTCGCCCTTGCTCTCAACCTGTAAGAGTATCTTGCCTTTCTGTTTATCAGCGAAAGTTTGATTAGCATTGGTTTTCTCTTTGTCCGCTATCTGGATTTTAGCTAAATCAGCGTTCGTTATGCCCAAACCCTGCTCGCGCATGACGCGGAAAGCGTCACTGGGTCTGCCTAGATAATAGGCGATCTTTTCTTTAGGACTAATATAGTAGGCTTCACCCTTACTTTCTACTCTTAATATAATCTTACCCTTTAATTTGTTGTAGAGAGCGGTGTTGGTCACCGAGAAACTGACAATGGCATTTTGCCCCCCTTGCATTTGTCCCCCTTCCAAAGGGGGATTAAGGGGGTTAGTTTGGCTGGCCGCAGCTTTTTTGTCCGCGGCCAGCTTGGCTATGACAGCGGCCGAGTTTAGCGGCAGAGAGCAGAACGCCGTATTACCCCCGTTTGCGCCCGCGCATTTCCAGCGATAGCTGGTCGTAGTATTATCAATCTTGCTAAATACTCCGCTCGGGCAACTATCCGGGGTAAACCCGCAGAAACCCACCACTACGGCGTTAGTCAGTTCTTTGTCCGGCGCCGTATAGGTACAATTCTGGATTAGAATATCGGCCACGCCGCCCGAACAGCCCTGCGGGCCGCGGGACAGAATGTATCTGGATTGAGTTTTAGAGGGTTCGCAATTAGTCCAGGTTGAATAGTTAAAAGTAGTACAGACAATATTAACCGGGGCGTCAGCATTAGCTATAGTAACCGTAACGATCTGCGAAACCTGGGTATTGCCGGCTCCGTCTCTGGCGATCGCGTCCAAACTATGCGTTCCATTAGTCGAACCCGAGGTATCCCAATTGATGCTATACGGATAATCCGTGTCTTCCTGACCTAAATTCACTCCGTCTAACCTGAATTGCACCCCGGCTAAACCTGAACCGACTTGGCCGGAGATAATCGGATCGCCGGCGCTGGCGCTAATCACGATGGTTTTGGAATGATTGGCGCCGGTCAGAGGCGCGGTCAGACTAATCGTGGGTTTAGTCGTGTCGGATGAGGCCTTGGTTAGGGAACAGGCGGCGGCAGAGCCGCCGTTCAGCCCCGAACAACTCCAGAGATAGCTTTCGGCCGTATCGGCCACGTCCGCGAATGTGCCGGCAGCACAGATGTTTAGAGAAGTGGAACAGGAACCGTTTACCGGGGCATCGGTCGGAGGCGTAACTGGAATAATCAAAGAACAATTAGCCGTAGAGCCGCCATCACTTCCCAGGCAATTCCAGAGATAGTTGGTGGTAGAGTCGGTAGTGTCTAAGAAAGTACCGTTTGAACACGTATTTAGAGAGGTGGAGCAGGAGCCGTTTACCGGAGTCGGGACGGTGGCACTCTGGTATTCGTAAGCGCCCATTGACCAGTTGATTCTAAAATTACCCGAAATATCATAGGCGAATTTGTTGGGATCGGAACTATAGCCGTGAGTAGAATCGCCCGCCACCCTGTTGCCCGTTGAGAGAATTAAAGGATCTGTAGCTGAAGTTAATTTAAAGTAATCGGTATTAGGTTGGTAGTTTTGATCAAGGCCGGTCGGCATGGTCCCGCCCAGAAAGTTGGGGTTAAATTGGACGTTATTCAAGGCGACGTTTCCGTTGGGGAGAGAAATGTTATTGAAATCTGAGACGGTGTAATCGGTGATTACTCCGGCGCTAGTTTGAGCTTCCATAACTTTATTGGTGATATTCTGATAGAAGAAATTGTTGAATTTTATGCTGTTATTTGAAGTCCCGGTATTTAACCAGAGTTGTATGTTCTTGTCATTTCGGCAATTATAGGTAAGGTTGTTTTCAAAAAAATTATTGCTGGCGCCGACGCCGGCGATCAAGCCTTCGGCGCCGATGGCTATACAAGGGCCGTAACGGCCGCCGTTAGCCGTAACGGCAAAATTGTAAACTGTGTTGTTGTAGAAACGGTTTCCCTGCAAATCAAAAACGCCGATTCCTTGGGAGCGATCATAAGAAGGAGACGGCAGTTGCGGGCCGCGATGAAAAACTATGTTATTCCAAAAATCGCTGTACTGCCCGCCGTCGGCCTTAAAAGCGTAAACCGTATCGTGGACAAAAGGCGGAATCATTTCAATGATGTTATTATAAACATCACTTCTGGCTGAACTGATAACCATTCCATGGTCGCCCGAACCGCTAATGAAATTGTTTCGCACGATAGTGTAATCGGTATCGTAAGACTCCACGCCTTTGGTGCCGATACGCGGACCGATCGTGTTGTACTCAATGATTAAATGATCGCCGTGCCCGGTTTCAATCCCGTGGCCAGTATCATCAATAGAGCGGAGAGTGTCATGGATGTATGAACGTCTAACGGTTGTGAACTGGACGAGACTGTTGCCACCGATATCAATTCCAGCGCTGCCGGTTCTAGTATCAAAACCCGGGCCGACCGCGCCGGCCATGGTATTTTTTATTTCCAATCCATCAATGGTAATTCCTTTGGCGCTGCCCGATGAGCCCGGCCAACCCACCCAAAACCCGAAGGTTCTCACCCCCTCTTCATCAAAGATTGGCTTGTTAGTTCCCCAGGCCGGATTGGCGAATTGACCACCTATGATCTTAATTGAATCGTACTTGGGACTGCCGTTATAATATGAAGGACCGATGCCGACCTGGACCGGATTAATCGTATCGCCTTTGACATAAACAATATCGCCGTCTTGCAAGACTCTCCAACCCGTTCCGGTAAAACCAACTGTCCCGGGAAGATGCTGCCAGGGGCCGACGCTGTTTCCGTCATTAGTTCTGGATTGCCCATTAAAGCTGTCGTCGCCCGTTTCAATATCAACATAATATATAATTCCTCCCTCCGCCCGCGCCGTTTGGCTATTAGTATGAGATAGGGCCGCGAAACCCAGAACGAAACAAGCGATTAAAATAATTTTTATGGTTTGGTTCATATTTTTGGTTTGTTATTTGTTATTTTATTCCTACTTCCCTCCCATTTTAGCATAATCCGCCTCTTTAATCCCTAACCCCAATTTCCTCATCACGTTAAAAGCGTCCGCGGGCCGGGAAAGAAAATATCTCTGGCCATTATTCGGGTTAACATACCAGGCTTCACCCTTGTTCTCAACCTGCAGTAATATCTTGCCTTTCTGTTGATTAGCGAAAGATTGGTTGGAATTAATTTTCTGACTATCGGCTATCTGGATTTTAGCCAAATCAGCGTTCGTTATGCCCAAACCCTGCTCGCGCATAACCCTGAAAGCGTCGCTCGGTCTGCCTAGATAATAGGCGATCTTTTCTTTAGGACTAATATAGTAGGCTTCACCCTTACTTTCCACTCTTAATATTATCTTACCCTTTAACCTGTTGTAGAGAGAAGTATTGGTAATGGAGAAGTACATTGTGCCCCCTTGATTTCCCCCCTCTCCTTTAGAAGGAGAGGGCTGGGGTGAGGTATTAGGGGGGTTTGCCGCGGCCTTAGCCTTGTCCGCCGCCAGTTTGGCGGAGACGGCGGCTGAACTTAGTGGCAGAGAGCAGAACGCCGTATTACCCCCGTTCGCGCCAACGCATTTCCAGCGATAGCTGGTTTTTGTATTATCTATTTTAGCGAAAGTACCGCTGGGGCAGGCATCGGGCGTAAAACCGCAGAAACCCACGATCACGGCGGTAGCGTCTGTCCCGAGCGAAGCCGAGGGGGTTTTCTCACCGGCCGCTGGCGCCGTATAGCTGCAATTCCTAATCAGCGCCTCGGCCACGCCGCCGGAGCAGTTTAGCGGCGAACGGGATAATATATATCTGGATTGGGTTTTAGACGGTTCGCAATTACTCCAGGTTGAATAGTTAAAAGTAGTACAGACAATATTAACCGGAGCGTTGGTATTGGAAATAGTGACCGTGACTATTTGCGAAACCTGGGTATTGCCGGCTCCGTCTCGGGCCACACCGTCCAGGCTATGATTGCCGTTAGCCGAACCTGACGTATCCCAGTTGATGCTATATGGATAATCCGTGTCTTCCTGGCCTAAATTAACTCCGTCTAGCCTGAATTGCACGCCGGCTAAACCAGAACCCACCTGGCCCGTGATAATCGGATCGCCGGCGCTGGCGTTAATCACTATTGTGCCTGAATGCTTGGCGCTATTTAGAGGCGCGGTTAGGCTAATCGTGGGTTTAGTCGTATCGGATGAGGCCTTGGTTAGGGAACAGGCGGCGGAAGAGCCGCCGTTCAGCCCCGAACAACTCCAGAGATAGGAAGAGGCGGTGTCGGCCATGTCAGAGAAAGTACCGGTAACGCAGGCGTTGGCAGTACTGCCGCAAGAGCCGGTAACAGAGACGGGGGTCGGCGGGACATAGGCGGAACCATCACTGTCCGGAGTTGAACTGGGCAAAATTATAGGGGTGGGATTTTGTGAACCGTTGTCTATTTGAGTTAGAGACAAGACGCCATTCACAATTCTGGCATCATAGAGAGATCCTGAAGGAGTGGCCTTTACCGAAACAGCGCCTAAAACCGGGATGGTTACTGAAACGGTTCGAGTAACGTTGTCCGCCGCCCAGGCCGAAATGAGCCAGCGTTTTTGACCGCGCATCTTCCGGGCCAGGACGCGGGTGTTGTCAAAGCCGGTGCGAAACTCGTAGGCGGGCTGATCGGAATTCTTAGGATTCATATCTTCGCCGGGCAGTAAGTCGCCGTTCCGCAAGATATCTTCAAGATAGCTGAATTCGGCGTGAACCTGGCCGAGCGTCTCTATTTGCCGTATCCAATCAGGGGGAAAATTGGAATCAAAAGTAGCGTTAAAACCTCCGGTCGGATAAGCGAAATATCCGGCAACGCCGCCGATCATGCCGGCTGTGTAATAACTTTTCAGAAAACCAAAGTAGCGTTCCATATCGCCGTAACCGTGTCCTTCCCAACCGGGACTTAACCAGTTGTATGACAAAGGTTGGCCGAACTTCAACTCATAGCCGATGGCATTCAAGGCGTTGGACAAAATATCTTCATTGCTGGTTCCCAAACAGCCGGTCATATTCAAATGCCCGGTCCAGTTATTGTCCCCGGAATTCCAATAGGCTTCCGAAGAAGGATAGTCTTGGATGACACGCATATCCTTATAATCCCAACCCCAATCTATCCAATTTGAACATGATTGGGCTCTGTTAGTATTACCGGTTGCATACCAAATATATTTGGCATTATTGGCAGCGCCGCGAATGGCATTGGCAAAAATCAATTCCTGATGGGCTTTTCTTTGCGAAATATATTGGCCCCAAATCAAACTTCCTTTGGCGGCTATAACTTTAGGATCCAGCTTCCATTTTTGACAGTCCCAACCGCAGACGCCTAAATACCGTTCCCCGCCATTTAATATGACGGAAATGGGCACTTTACTCGCGACCTGTCGAAAATTACCGGCAAGATATGAGGCCATTTCGGACAAAACGCTATCGGGCGCTTCCGGACTCCAGGTTGTGGTGGGGTTTCCGGAAGAATCAACGACATAAGCGGAAGCCGGAATCCAGCTGCTCGGAACTCTCGGGACACTGACAAATAGTTTATACTTGGATGGATTGCCGTTAACTAAAGCTACTAATTTTGACTCATTGCTGTTCGGGTCGGCTAAACGGGAGACAGTCACGTCGTCGGCATCACCGAAATCCAAAGCGTAGCCCCAATCGGCCATCGCCACTTTCATTTCAAAACTGTAAGGCCAGCTCCATTTTGTCAAAGGCGGGAGAGTATTTCCGGGTTTAAAAATCGGATGAGGCAACCCATTTAAATATTGGCCGGGAGTGGGAAAACCCGGTTCTTCAACGGTGGACATCACGGCTGTACCGGCGTATATAACCGAACCTGTTGAGGAAACGGAATTAAACGGCACGGTCAGCGTACCGGGTAAAACGTAATCCCATTTCCAAATTCCGGCAGCCGTGTTTCCCGGGGCGACAGACAATCGTACGATAGAGTGATTTATATAATAGATTGAATATCCCCCGCCTTCGCGAGTCCAAACCGGCAAGCCGTTATAGGTGGTTGATTGCAAATTATAAATTCCGGTCGCGTCCGGGGAAAGAGTGCCGGTTACCCGCAATTTAGAAAAAGTTGCCGGCACGGGCGAGGGCGCCGGTATCGCGCCGGAAGTGCTTACAGCCAGACTGGCCGTTTTGGGACTTTCCATATTCATGGTATTCAAAGCCGACAGACTGAAGTTATAGACCGTGCCGGCGGTCAAGCCGCCCGCGGTATGCGAGGTGGTATTGGCGGCGATAACGGCAATCAGGCTATTGTCTTTGTAAACCTTGTAGTTCAACAAATCAGCTTCAGTATTGGCGTTCCAAGACAAAGAAATTGAATCTGCCGTTTGGGCGGAAGAAACCAAACCCTGGGGAACGGCCGGAGACTTGAGCGGAGCCGTGTCAAAACTGGTTGAGTTGTATAAAGCTTGAATTTCAGAGACGGAAAGGGCGCGGTTGTAAACACGAACTTCGTCCAAAGCGCCAACAAACGGATAAGTTGTTCCTCCGGCAATTTTGTAAACGCCGACATTCCCGACTGTTCCCGTGGTCGTAGCCGTGCAGGATGAACAAATAACCGCTCCGTTTATGTAAATCGTGTTGCGCTCTCCGTCAAACGTAGACGCCAAGTGAAACCAGGTTCCAACCGAATTCGTAGGGGAATTGCCTGGAGTATAGGCAACCAACTGTTGAGCGGTTCCGCCCGGTTTGAACAAAATCAGCCCGGATTTATAAATCTGAAGTCCCTGACCGCTATTAGAAATAATCGGCTCCCAGTTTACCGGCGCTGAATCCACCCTGACCCAGGCGGCGTAAGTTAAGGAGTTTGTAATGCTGGAGGTCAGTGTTTGTGAATATGGAATGTTAATATATGTGCCGGCATTTTCAAATTTCAGCGCCTCTCCTATTTTTCCGGTTATTGAACTTGCAGCCGAAGTTAACCCCGTCAATGTCCCCTTGTTTCCGGTTCCGGAATGGTCAATAATGGTATTGTTCGTCCAATCTATATCCGCCGAATCCATATTCCAATACCCGACAAGCCCGTCATCTATGGCGGCTTGGGCGGTTTTGTCCCAAATTAAACTAGTAACCGAGACAAACTGATTGGCGATTATAACCAAACTAAATAGAAGCGAGCTGACGCCAAGATAAAATTTAACGCGAGTTGCCATATTAACCGGGTTTATGAATTAAAATTAATAACATTTCCCGCTCAGTCGTCCGTATGGCCGAATCGCCGTAACCGATGGATGTCTCCGCGGCTTCAATCGCTTAAACTGTCCTTTTGTAAAAAATTATTATCCACCGACAAACTCCAAGGCAAAAAATTTAATCAGCAGCAAATAATCTCGCCGGCGTTACTCGCCAGACGCTTTAATTCTTCTCGCACCACAGTTCTATCGTCCCAGGGAATTTTTTTGCCATCCGCGGCGCAAATCGCCTGCTCCGAGCCTTTTCCCGTGACTAAAACAATATCATTCTCTCCGGCCGAGGCTAAGGCCTTCCTAATCGCTTCTCTTCTGTCGTCTATTTTAGATAAATCCTTGTTTAAAACTTTGCCGGCGTTTTCCGCGCCGATCGCCACCTGATCAATAATCAATTTCGGGTCGTCGTCATAAGGATCTTCGTTGGTGACTATGACCAAATCGGCTTTTTCGCCGGCTAAGCGGCCCAGTTTCGGCCGGCGAGCGATATCGCGGCCGCCGCCGGCCGAGCCGAGAACCTGGATAACTTTGTTATGATCCAATTTTAAAACCGTCTCGTATACTTTTAATAGCGCGTTCGGCTCAAAAGCGTAATCAACTATTACGGTAAAAGCCGGGTTGTCGTTTCTGATCAATTCCATGCGGCCGGGCATGGGCTTAACTTGGGCCAAACCGTTTTTAATCCGGGCCATGTCCAGACCCTGACTTAAACCCAGGCTGACCGCGGTCATGGCGTTAACCGCGTTATATTCGCCTAATAAATTTAATTGTATTTCAGTTTGACTAACTTTAAAACTGACGCCGTCTTTATCCGATCGAATATCGCCATATTCCACGATTTGCAATTTATCATTCGTTAATTTCGTTCCGCCAGCAGGCGGACATTCGTTTTTATTCGTGTATGCATACTTACTCTCGGCCCAAAAAGATAAAAAGAAATCAGCCTGTTCATCGTCGCCGTTAACAATAATAACTTTTTTAACACGGTTGGCGGCAATTTTTTTAAAACCATCGTCAGCCTTAACCACCTTCTTTTTATCGTCGGCATACTTGGTTTTGCATCTTTTCAAATGAGCGAATAACTTTCCCTTAGCCTGTTTATAATTTTCAAAGCCGCCGTGCGCTTCAATATGTTCGGGATAGAGGCCGGTGAAAATCAAGATGTCATAATTTATAAAACGGTGGCGGAATTGTTCTATCCCTTGGGAAGTGGTTTCAACTATGGCGTACTGGCAGTTGTTTTTCACCATTTTAGAAAGCATCCTTTGAGTGAAAAATCGCCCGGCCATGGTCATTTTTTTGTCATTCAGCCATTCATTTTTTCCATCATTATATATGGCGGTTGAGGTAAAACCGACTTTAAAACCGGCCGCGGTTAAAAGTCTGGAAATTAAATAGACGCTGGAGGTTTTCCCGGTCGTGCCGGTAACGCCGATAACGATCAATTTACGGCTGGGCCAGCCATAGCGGGCGGCGGCCAAAGCGCTAAGTAGGTAGTGGTAAGAGGGTTGTAGGGCGTTAAAGAGTTTAGTCGGGATATAATGCTTAATCAAATGAAAAAGTTTTTCCATAATTTTCAATTTCTAATTTCTAATTTCTAAACAATTTCTAATGATTAAAT
>Ga0172379_10008777_pt1 | contig 12633 bp, 11 predicted proteins | sample GrowelOW334metaG_FD_119756 | JGI IMG/M metagenome (GOLD analysis project Ga0172379, IMG submission 119756) | Groundwater microbial communities from an aquifer near a municipal landfill in Southern Ontario, Canada - Groundwater well OW334 metaG | ecosystem: Environmental > Aquatic > Deep... | reverse complement strand
TATCAAGACCACGATACACCTGGCGCGAATCCACCGAGATTATCTCCCCGTTTCGTGCGAGCGCCTCCTCTACTGCGCGTGAGGATTTGCCCGAAGCCGTCGGGCCTGCGATGCAGAGTAGTGGCGTTGTCATTGTCCGCGATGGTATCATGGTCGAGCCATAACCTATACACCCTATGAAAGAAACCAAGAGTAACTATTGCGAGCATTGTGGCGAGTTCCACGATCCGGTGCGCGACTACACCTCACAGGTGAAGGTGGGGGAGACGATACCTGATTTTGAGTTCGAAGTCTTCCAAGAGGACGTTATCAAGACGATGAGCTTCTCGCAGTTGCGCGGTAAGTGGACGGTGGTCGTCTTCTATCCCGCAGACTTCACGTTCATTTGTCCGACCGAGCTTGAAGAGTTTGCGAAGCTGTATCCCAAGTTCCAGGCTCTCAACGCCGAGGTAGTGTCGGTGTCTTCCGACACCGTGTTTACCCACAAGGCGTGGCACGACGCGTCTCCGGGCATTAAGCAAATCAAATACCCAATGGCGGCTGATCCGTCGGGCAAGCTCTCGTACGCCTTCGGCGTCCTCATTGAGGGCGGCGAAGCGACTCTTACGCCAGACGAAGGTCTCGCGCTCCGTGGTTCATTTATCATTGACCCAGCGGGTGTCCTGCGCGCTATGGAGATCAACGACAACTCTATAGGTCGTAAGGCGGCAGAGACTCTGCGCAAACTCCAGGCCGCGCAATACGTAGAGACCCACAAGGGACAGGTGTGCCCCGCATCGTGGGAACCGGGAGACGACACACTCGAGCCCGGGCTCGACTTGGTAGGGAAGCTATAAAAGTGCCGGGGGAGAGAATCGAACTCTCATGACTCGCGTCGACGGGTTTTGAATCCGTTGCGTCTACCAATTCCGCCACCCCGGCAGATAAGTTGCACGATACCATATGTTAAAATATCCGCATGAACGATGATGCGCGATATGTGCCGACCAAGTACGACTCGGTCTTCTGGATCGATGTTGACCGTATACAGCCGAACCCGTATCAACCGCGCAAGGATTTTACCGAAATAGGCCTCAAATCGCTTGCCGAGAGTATCCGTCAGTACGGTGTGCTCCAGCCGCTCGTGGTGAGCCGTACCGACGTGGAGAAGCCGGAGGGAGGTCTTGAGAGCGTATACGAGCTCATCGCGGGTGAGCGACGCCTACGCGCGAGCAAGCTCGCCGGTCTCAAACAGATTCCCGTCGTTATCCGCTCGGGCGAGAGCAATCTCACGAAGCTTGAGCTCGCCATCATCGAGAACCTTCAGAGAGAAGACTTGAATGCGATTGACCGGGCGAAAGCGCTCCAAAAACTGATTGAAGAATTCGGTATCTCACACGCCGAGTGTGCGGCGAAGATCGGTAAGAGTCGCGAATACGTTTCAAACTCGCTTCGTCTCCTCTCGCTTCCGGAACACATGCAGGACGCAATCGTGGGCAAGGAGATGAGCGAGGGTCACGCGCGCACTCTGCTTGCGCTCAACGATCGTCCCGAAGAGCGCGAAACCCTTTTTAAAGAAATAGTGTTGAAGAAGATTTCAGTCCGTGCCGCCGAGCGTATCGCGCGCTCTATCGCGCAGGAACGCGTGCGGAAATATCACCGCAAGACACCCGAGATGGTGGAGCTTGAGAAGTCGCTCACCGAGACACTCGGTACTCGCGTTATTATTGAGACAAATGCCGAGGGAGGTCGTCTTCTCATAGATTTCTTTTCTCCGGAGGATCTCTCAACTATTGCGGCAGTGCTTGCCGCGCACCCGACGGGAGAGATACCAGTATCATCAACAGATGCCGAGATGCCGATATTTGAGAACACCACACAACTCGACGACATAATCCCGCCCGCCGCTCCGGAAGAAAAACCGGAGGACGATGAACTTTATTCAGTTAGCAACTTTACGGTTTAGCACTCGGCGTTGAGTGTTCGGTTTTTTTCTTTCCGGGGCGGCGTTTCCGCTCTCGGGATGGTTTATGTTGCTCGGTCATACCGAGCGCAGTGCGAATATGTCGGCGGGCAAGCGAGGTGCGCGCGATCTCAAGCCACTTCGGCGACGGATGTGCCGAATCACGGCGTAGTATCTCTACCACCTCACCGTTACCAAGCAGAGTGTCAAATGAGACAAGCTTTCCGTTCACTTTTGCGCCCTGGAGATGATCGCCCAAATCACTGTGTATCGCGTAGGCGAAATCAATGGGTGTGGATGCCGCCGGCAGATCAATGACGTCGCCCTTCGGGGTGAAGACGAACACGCGGTGCGAGAAGAAATCCTCCTTCAAGCCGTCAACAAATTCTTTTGAACCGGTGGCATCAGTATGGGCTTCGGCAAGTTCCGCAAGCCATGGTGGAATCTTTATCGTACCTTCCATACGACCACCATCCTCTTTTTTCGAAAATTTCATGAGCGACGGAATGAGCGAACGAATCCAAGTAAACGAGAGAGATGAAAACATTCCTTTTTGGACCTCCTTATCAAGTAGTTCCACTTCTTTCCCCAGTTGTTTGTAAGACATGTGCGAGGCGATGCCGAACTGTGCGCGGCGATGCATATCCTCGGTGCGTATTTGTATTTCTACAATACCCGCTTTCGGCGTCACGACCGTGGTGTGGAGTGACTGGTACCCATTCGGTTTCGGAAAGGCGATATAGTCTTTAAATTCGCCCGGGAGCGGCCTGTAGAGCGCATGGACGACTCCGAGCGTGGCGTAACAATCCTCCACCTCCTGCACTACCACGCGGAGCGCCGCGATGTCATGGATAAGATTTATATCGTCATGTTTCCGAGCAAGTTTCTGGTGTAAGCTCCAGAGCCCTTTCATACGGATATCGGTGCGGAAATCTTTAATATCCTTTTTTGCCAATTCCTGTTTCAACTCCTTTTGCATTTTCGCGAGACCGTCCTCGGTCTCTTGTGTTTTCAATTTACGTACTTCGGCGGTGTGTGCGGCGGCGTCCGGGTCAACAAATGGAAAAGCGAGGTCCTCAAGCGTACTTTTCATCTTTCCCATCCCGAGACGGTCGGCGATAGGCGCGTAGATCTCAAGTGTTTCAAGAGCAATGCGACGACGCTTGTGTTCCGGCACATGTTCCAACGTTTGCATATTGTGTTTGCGGTCGGCGAGCTTCACGATCAGTACGCGAATGTCGCTTGCGGTGGCGACGAGAAGACGCCGGAGACTCTCCGCGTGGCGTTCCGCGCCATGATACCTGTGCGTACCAAGCTTCGTCACGCCGTCTACGATGAAGAGCAATTCCTTACCAAACTCTTTTTCCATTTCTTCGCGGCTCACGCGCCCGTCTTCAACCGCGTCGTGGAGAAGGCCGGCAGCAATCGTGGTCGCGTCCATACCGTATTCGGCAAGCGTTTTCGCAGTTGCCTCTGGGTGGATAAAGTAGGGCTCGCCCGAGTAGCGCTTCTGTCCCTCGTGCGCTTTCTTAGAGAATTCGTATGCTTTTTCTACGACGACAATATCTTCCGGCGTCGCCCCGGTCATCTCACCGATAATCTCCTTAACGGCGGTCATAGACAGCCACTATACACCCGAGAACGAATTATTTCAGGTATTCTGCAGCGTCGGCGGGAGTGAGTGTATCGGGCGAGGTGTTCTCCGGAAGGTAGATACGTCGCAAACCTTTTTTAAGAAAGAGTCCTTGTTTTGATTTATAGAGTACGAGATTTTTACCGGTGCGCGGATGCTTACCGATTTCCTTCACGATTTCTACACCCTTCGGCGGGCGCTTCGGTTCGGCGAGGATAGTGAGTGCTTCATCAAGTGTGATGGTGTACGGATCACCCACCTTCGCTTTGAGCGAACGGAATTCTCCGTCACTGCCGACATACGGACCGAAGCGTCCGGTGGAAGCGAATACGGGCTTACCGGTTGACGGGTGCATGCCGAGCTCTCGCGGGAGTGAAAGATATTTCACTGCGTCAGCGAGCGTGATGTCTGCGATAATAGTCCCGGTCGGAATACTGGCGCGCTTGGCGGCGATGCGCGGCCGTCCGCGGCCGCGTTTTGATTTCTTTTTCTCCGTGATTTCCGGTTTCGGCTCGTCGGTTTCTAGGAGTGCCATTTCTACATACGGACCGAAGCGTCCTGTCTTTATATAAATCGGTGCGCCGGTGTCGGGGTGGTTGCCGATCGGTTCGTCACTCTTGAGTTCCGTGCCGTCCTCCATACGTGCGCCGAGACAGTCCGGATATTTCTTACAACTCATGAAGACGCCGCCGCGGCCGAGCTTGTTCTCCATCGGGCTACCGCAGAGCGGGCAGGGGAATTCCTTAGGTGCATCCCCGAGTGAGGTCGCCTTCGGGAGTTTGTCCTTCGCACGAACCGCCTTCTCAAATGGTCCGTAGAAAGCGGTTAGTGTCTCGGTATATCCGCGTTCTCCGCGTGCGATTTCGTCGAGCTGGTCCTCCATCTCTGCAGTGAAAGTGTCGCTCACATACTCGGGGAAATTCTCTTCAAGCCATCCGGACACAACCATACCGGTCGCGGTCGGCTTCAGCGCGCGAGCGAGCTTCTCCACATAGCCGCGATCCTGAATCGTCTTCATGATAGAGGCATAGGTTGAAGGGCGGCCGATACCGCGTTTCTCCAGTTCCTTTATCAATCCCGCTTCCGTGTAGCGATTTGGTGGTTCGGTCTGTTTCTCCTCTGCGGCAAGTGAGAGAAGGGTAAGTGGGTCGCCGACGGCAAGCTTTGGCAACTCCACATCCTCACCGCGTGCGGTCGTATCAAGCGCGAGCCAGCCCGGGAAGATGACGCGCGAACCGGTTGCGGTGAAGAGCGGAATATCTGCAGCTGCCTTCGCGACAATGCCGGTGCGCATAATCTTCGCGGGCGACATTTGCGAGGCGAGTGCGCGTGTACGGATGAGCTCATACAGCTCTACTTCATCCGGTGTCGCACCGGCGCGTTCGCGGGCAGAATCAGTGGGACGCACCGCTTCGTGCGCCTCTTGCGCATTCTTGCTTGTCGTCTTATACGCACGCACCTGCAGGTACTCCTTGCCGAACTCTTTTTCGATCACACTTGCCATCTTCGCGACGGCCTCCTTTGAAAGATTTACCGAGTCGGTACGCATATAGGTGATGTGTCCGGCTTCATACAATTTCTGTGCAGCGCGCATACTGCGCGACGGTGCGAAGCCGAGCCGGGTAGAAGCGGCTTGTTGCAATGTTGAAGTGGTAAACGGGGGACGCGGATTTCGTTCCTCCGCTTTTTCAGTAACGTCGCCGACGCTCCATACCGCACTTCTCCCGGCTTGTACGATACGGTCCGCTTCTTCACGAGTCGCCGGCTCTTTCGTACACGTCGTAGCGACTTCGCCCGCCTTTGATTTAAATAGTGCCGAAAGTACAAAATAGGTAACCGGTATAAATGCCTTAATCTCGCGCTCACGCTCGGCGAGGATGCGAAGCGCCGGCGATTGTACGCGACCGGCAGAGAGGCCGTAGCGTACCTTCTTCCAGATAAGTCCCGAGAGGTCATAGCCGACGATACGGTCGAGCACCCGCCGCGCTTCTTGCGCGCGGCGCAAATTCTCGTCAATCGTGCGCGGATGAGCGAGCGCCTCCTCAATCGCCGCTTTCGTGATCTCGTGGAAGACGACACGCTTCGGCTTCTTCAGGTCGGCCACCTCCTTTATATGCCAGGCGATAGCCTCGCCCTCGCGGTCCGGGTCGGTCGCCAGATATATCTCTCCGGCCTTGCCCGCGGCACGCTGTATCTTCTCAATCACCTCGCGTTTGTCGGCGGGGATCACGTAGTGGGGTATAAACCCGCCTTCAATATCAACCGCGTCTTTATTGCTCTTCGGCAAGTCGCGGACATGACCGACCGACGCAAGGACGTCGTACTCCTTACCGAGATAGTTCTGGATTGTGCGCGCCTTGGTCGGCGACTCGACGATAAGTAATCGTTTGCTCACGTTCTAACTCATAGCGCGTATACCTATATATGGTCAAGTGAGTTCTACCCGTATCGGGTGATGGTCGGAGCCGATTCGGTCATACACAACCTCCGCATTTTTGATTGAAAGTGAAGTGGAAACAAGAATGTGATCAAGCTGTGACTGCGAGAGCGGGTGCGTGTTCGTGCCTCGATGCGGATTGGTGAGTTGATACTCAAAAAATCGCCGTTCAATCTGCGTGCGCTCGCGAGAGTAGAGGAATGCATCGGTCACGCGCCCGCCCATAAGAAAGTTCAACGGAGTGATATGCGGCGATTCCAGAATGTTGAAATCTCCGCACACAATAGTCGGCCGAGAGGGGTCGTGTGCAACCATCGCCGCCTCAAACTCTTTCATACGCAACATCGGTTGTGCAAGGATAAGGTGGAGGTTGAACACACGCATTACAATCGATGCGTTCGGGACGCGGATATCGGCAAAAATACCGCCGCGATTGCGTACTTTTGAAAAACCGAAGGGCCGCATACAAGTGACGAATAGGCGGGTGTGGAGTGGCAATGACAACCAGTATTCGGGAAAGGGTATCTCGCCCTGCATCTCGATAGGGTGTTTTGAAAGTATGACGACGTAGTTGTGTACTGTACCGCCGGAGAAAAAGAGACGGTCCACATCAGTGCGGAAAGCGATAGAACACGACAATGTTTGTAATTGTTTGAGAAAACCTTCCGGCACTTCCTGCAGACAGAAAATATCCCAGTCGCTCTCGCGAATAAAGTCAAACACGCGGTCAAGCTTCCGGTTGCGGAACAACATGTTCCACGAATAAATCTTCATTTCATATACGATGCCACGCACCGAACTCTTCGCGAATCAGGCCACGCAGTTCGAGTGCAACCAGTGCGGTCAACACTTCGCCAACCTGCGTGGGTGAGCTCCCTCGCAAAATCTCGTCGCGCGTTTTCGGTTCTTCAAGCATATTCCAGATAACCTGCTCCGCGCCCTCAAGGTCACTCGGCGCCGCCGCGGTGCCCGCCTCGCGCGGCGGTATCTTCAGCGCCTCAAGAATATGGAGCGGTTCAGAAACGAGTGCGGCGCCGATGCGGATAAACAGGTGCGGACCAAACGAGTGTGGGTCGCCGATACGGTGTGGGACGCACAGGAGCTCGCGATTATACTCGCTCGCCAGGCGAGCTGTGATGAGTGTTCCGGACTTTTCTCCCGCCTCAATCACGAGCACTGCGTCGGCGAGCCCGACCATGAGGCGATTGCGCTCGGGGAAGAAGTACACTTTTGAGGCCGTGTCGGGTGCGTACTCGGAAAGGAATCCGCCCCCGGCCTTTAAAATCTCTTTTGCAAATGCCCGGTTGCTTCTTGGATAGAGAACATCGTCTCCGAGCCCCGAGCCGGGTACCACGAGCGTGTGGAGTCCGGCGGCGAGCGCCGCCTTGTGTGCACAAGTGTCCACACCGAGTGCGAGACCGCTCACGATAGAGACAGGGTAGCCCGCAAGTCCGGCAATAAGTTTCTGACACGCTTCTTGCCCGTAGCGCGTCATGGCGCGGGAGCCGACGACAGCGAGAAGCCGTGTGCCTTTCTCCGGCAATGTTCCTCGGACCCACAGCCGCTCTGGTGGTTGGGGTATCTCTAATAGTTGTGCAGGCCACTCCTCGCGCGGGAGTTCGCGTATCTCCATGTGTGCAGTATACCCCGTTAGATAGTTTGACAATTTTGTCGGTAATACACTTTTAAGAGAGTGTCTAACGGGGTATACTATTTGATACATGTTAGACATACATTTCATCCGGGAGAACGCCGATGTTATCAAAGCGGGTGCCGCGAAGAAGCACATTGTTGTAGACATTGACCGCCTGCTTGTGGTAGACGACGAGCGCAAACTGCTCCGCCAAGAACTTGAATCAAAACGCGCAGAACAGAACCGTCGCAGTAATGAAATCCAGATTACGAAAGATCTCGAGCGCGAGAAGATTATTGAGCAGATGCAACACCTGAAAGCGGGTATGGCCGAGAGCGAGGAACGGCTGAAATTGGTGATGGAGGAGTGGCAGAAGCTGATGCTCACCGTGCCGAACATCCCGGATATGTCGGTACCCGACGGCGAGAGCGACGCGGATAATCTGGAGGTGCGTGTGTGGGGTGAGAAGCCACAATTCACATTTGCTCCAAAGTCACATTTCGAGCTTATGCAGTCACTGGGTATAGCCGACTTCGAGCGAGGCGCGAAGGTCGCTGGGTTCCGCGGCTATTTCCTCAAAGGTGATGGTGCTCGACTGTTGTGGGCGGTCCGACGATTTGTTGAAGACCGTTTCATGAATCGAGACGGCTTTACACCGATTGTTGTGCCGTCGCTTGTGCGTCGTGAGCCCTTCGTCGGTACTGGCTACGTGCCGCAGAGCGAAGAAGATCTCTACAAGACTCAAGACGGTGAGTATCTTGCCGGTACTGCAGAGGTCGCGACGATGAGCTATTACATGAACGAGACAATTGATAAGACAGCACTGCCGATCAAGTTCTTCGCATATTCGCCTTGTTTCCGTCGAGAGGCAGGGAGTCATGGCAAGGACGAGAAGGGAGTTTTCCGCGTACATGAGTTTGAGAAATACGAGCAAGTTATGCTCTGTGAGGCCGATCACGCCGAATCAGTGCGCCTGCACGAAGAGCTTACCGAGAACGCCGAGAAGCTCCTTCAAGAGCTCGGGCTCCACTATCACGTCGTCGTCAACTGCGGTGGCGATCTCGGGCTTGGGCAAGTGAAGAAGTACGATATTGAAGCGTGGATGCCTTCTGAAGGCCGTTTCCGTGAGACACACTCGGCTTCTTATTTCCACGACTTCCAGACACGTCGACTCAATATCCGGTATCGTGACGAAGACGGCACACTTCGTTATGCGCACTCGCTGAATAACACCGCACTCGCGATGCCACGCGTCCTTACACAGATTGTTGAGAACTATCAGCAGGCCGACGGTACGATAAAAGTGCCTGACGTCCTCGTCCCGTATGTTGGCAAGAACGTCATCGGCACCCCGGAGTAGCGAGAGGCTTGCCGAGCGGCGCCGGGTACGGCGCCGCCGCGCACTCATAGCGTTTGGCATATTGCTCATCAGTATTGCTGTATCGATCGTCTACGGTCTGCGGCAAAGCGCGGTGCGCATCTCACACGTAGAGGTCTTCGGCGCGGACGCTTCGTTTGCGACGTACGCAAGCGATGCGATGCAGGGATATTACCTCGGTGTGATCCCGCGTGACTCCATATTCTTTTTCCCGGAAGGAGATATTCGCGCCGCGATTCTCGCCGCACACCCAGACATCGCCGCCATCTCAATATTTAGAAGCGGTCTCACCGGTCTCTCAATCAAGATCGATAGTCGCGCACCTATCGCGCGCTGGTGCGGGCTCGCGCCCACCCCCAGTGTAGATGAGTATTGTTACGTTTTTGATGCAAGTGGAATTATCTTCGCCGCGGCGGCGAGTACGACTCAGACCGTGAACACCTTCTCGCTTTACGCGCCGCTTGTTGGTGACGCGTCTGAACCACTTGGTGCGAGTATCGCATACGCGGAGAAACTTCCCGGGACGTTTGACTTCGCACGGCAGATCGTCACGCTCGGTTCCGCAGTGTCGTCTATCGTGATTCACGATGGGGAAGTGGACGACATTTTGACCGACGGCGTGCGCCTCACCTACGTACTCGGGAATGAGCAAAATGCATTTACCGCACTCATCTCCGCGCACGAGAATTTCAATCTCACTGACGGTTCGGTGAGCTACATCGACCTGCGCTTTGACGGCAAGGTGTATGTAAAGAGGAAAGAGTGATACGGTTTCTTTATGTCATTTTGGAATAATCTCCCAAAACCCTTTTTCGTGATGGCGCCGATGGCGGATGTGACCGATGTCGCCTTCCGCACACTCGTCGCGAAGCGTGGTGCGCCTGACGTCTATTGGACAGAGTTTGTCTCTGCAGACGGTCTCTACCACACCCGCGAGATACAGAAGATGTCTGACGCAGAGAACCCGCTCATGCGGGACCTCTTGCGGGAGGAAGGACAAAGGCCCATAGTCGCGCAGATATTTTCAAGCAAGCCCGAGATGATTACCTATGCGGTGAAGCTGGTGAAGCAACTCGGTTTCGACGGTGTGGATATCAATATGGGTTGTCCTGACCGCGCGATAGAGAAGCAGGGGTGCGGTGCGGCGATGATCAAGAGTCCGAAGCTTGCACAAGAGATTATCCGCACGGCGCAGGCAGCGAGCGACTTGCCGGTGTCAGTCAAAACGCGCGTCGGCTACAACAAAGAGGCTCTTGAAGAATGGCTTCCCGTCTTGCTTGAAGCGAATCCTGCGGCTATCACACTTCACTTACGCACGCGCAAGGAGCTCTCGCTCGTACCCGCTGACTGGGAGCTGATGAGAAAGGCGGTAGAGATTCGCAACCGAGTGAACCCGCACGTGCTCCTTATCGGCAACGGCGACGTGCAAGATCTGGAGGACGCACGAAACAGGGTCGCGGAATCCGGGTGCGACGGCGTGATGCTCGGACGGGGGATGTTCGGCAATCCGTGGGTCTTTGCCGGAAGGAAGCCAGAGGACACGCCGCTTGAGGAGAAGCTCTCGGCACTCCTTGAGCTCGCGCATGGATTTGAAAAGATTTCTCCGCCGAAGAATTTCGCAATATTGAAAAAGCATATTAAAGCGTTTGTGACAGGCTTCCCGGGTGCTGCCGAATTGCGCGTGCGCCTTATGCAAGCTGAGAACGCCACCGAGCTCGAGCGCACCATAAGCAGCGTCGTATAAAAACAGAAAAGCCCCACGCGAGAGGCTACGCTTGTAGCTTTTCCGTGAGGCTCCTTTACCTCCAGTTGTAGACGACGATGGACGCTGTCATGCCCGCAACCGCGAGCCACTGACGCGTGGCAAGCGGCTCGCCCATGAGGGCGAAGAGAATGCCTTGCATCGGGAACGAAAGTCCCGCGACGAGCAGAACGAGAACCATTCCCCTCGTCCCCGGCGCCAAACTAAGCGCAGTGAGGAAGAAGTAGAACCCAAGCGCGGACCCGAGACCCATTGCGGTCCCGAGTGCAGCGCTCTTGAGCGTCACCTGGGGAAGAGCGGCAAGGATCTTGCTGCCGAGAAGCATCGTTACGAGAATGAACGCCATGGTCTCGAAGGCCATGTTCACGCCCACTCCGTGGATCTTTTCTGCCGCATTTCCAGGGAGCGCGTAGACGCTCCAGAGCACGAAGCAACTCAACAACGCGACTGCGTATGTCATGGTATTCCCTCTACAATATGGATGGTTTGGATTGGCGCAAAAGCGCCAAAGACGAAATCGGCTATCTACTATGTTAGCATAGTCAAGGCTATTTGTCAATACCTCCTGTTTGGCACCGGGAATCGATAAGGAGAAGTTTGTTATACTTGGGGCCTATGGCGCACCAATCGCTCTATCGCACACACCGTCCCGCAACCTTTAAGGATGTGGTCGGGCAAGAGCAGGTGACGAAGCCCCTGGAGGAGGCGGCCCAGGCAAAGAAGATCGGACACGCCTACCTCTTCGCCGGCAGTCGCGGGCTCGGGAAGACCTCGGTCGCGCGTATCTTCGCTGACGCGATTGGATGCAAGGAGAACGACCTCTACGAGATAGACGCGGCAAGCAACAACAGCGTGGAGGATATTCGCACACTTACCGAGGGGGTGTACACGCTCCCGTTTGAGTCGCCCTACAAGGTCTACATTCTGGACGAGGTGCATATGCTCTCCAAGAGCGCATGGAACGCATTTCTCAAAACGCTTGAGGAGCCACCGGCGCACGCGGTGTTTATCTTGGCAACGACCGAGCTCGAGAAGGTGCCAGAGACCGTGCGCTCGCGCTGTCAGGTCTTTGAATTCAAGAAGCCGACTCGTGCTGTGCTCGCACAGATGACGATGGCGGTCGCGAAGAAGGAGGGCTACACACTCGCGCCCGACGCCGCCGAGCTCATCGCGATGCTTGCCGAGAGCTCGTACCGCGATGCTCTCTCGGTATTGCAAAAAGTGTTTTCGGGCGCAGAGGGGAAGACACTCTCGCGCGTCGCGGTGGAGGCGGCTACCGGCGCCCCGCGACGGGAGCAGGTGCATGCGCTCATAAGCGCGCTCGCCCTTGGCGAGCAGGGTTCGGCGCTTGTTGCGATTGAAAGTGCGGCGAAGGCTGACGTAGATATGAAGCTCTTCTTGGAGCTCGTGCTTGAAGCGCTCCGCGCCACACTTCTCTTGCGCTATGCGCCCGAGCTACGCGCCTCGCTCTCTCTCGAGCTCGGCGCGGACGAGTTCTCGGCGCTTCAGAAGTTTGCAGAGGGGAAGGGGATTACGCACGCAGTAATGCTCGCCTTCCTCAACGCCGCCGACCGTATCCGCTACGCGCCTATCCCGGCGCTCCCCTTAGAGCTCGCAGTACTCGAACTTTTTCCGGAATAGGTTAGAGTACAAACATTGCCCGATCGTCTAATGGTAGGACAGCGGCCTTTGAAGCCGTTAATTGGGGTTCGAATCCCTGTCGGGCAGCAAATCACAATGAAGTGGTATATTAAAAAAATAAATATAGAGAAGGTTGGATCGTGGATGACCGTTTTTGGTTTCCCTCTAGTAATTCTTGCTGGCCTTGTTGGATATTTTCAGCTTAGT
>Ga0172379_10008776_pt1 | contig 12634 bp, 13 predicted proteins | sample GrowelOW334metaG_FD_119756 | JGI IMG/M metagenome (GOLD analysis project Ga0172379, IMG submission 119756) | Groundwater microbial communities from an aquifer near a municipal landfill in Southern Ontario, Canada - Groundwater well OW334 metaG | ecosystem: Environmental > Aquatic > Deep... | reverse complement strand
TGGGAAAAGAAAATAATTTAGCTTTTATAGATGGTCAAAATTTTTATTTAGGCACAACATTGAGCGATAAACCATGGAGAGTTAATTTGTCCAGATTTAAGATATATTTAGAGAAAAAATATAGTGTTGTGGAAGCTTATTATTTTCTCGGGTATGTTCAAGATATAAATCAAGAAATATATTCTGAAATTCAAAAAGCCGGATTCATTTTAGTGTTTAAACAGCACAATCCTGCGATGCTTGGTAAAAAGAAGGGGAATGTAGATACTGATATTGTTTTTGCAATAATGAAGAGGTTACATAAGAAAAATGATTTCAATAAAATAGTACTAGTTTCAGGAGATGGGGATTATAAATTATTGGTAGACTTTTTGATTGAAGAAAATAAATTAAAAAAGATATTATTCCCTAATAGAAAATTTGCCTCATCTTTATATAAAAGTTTAGGTGGAGAGTATTTTGATTATCTAGATAGTAAGGATGTTAAAGATAAAATTAGTACATAAAAGAAAAGGGCTCCTTAGGTAGTTAGCCGTTTGGATCCCTTTTCGTATTTATATTATTATTATATCACCTTCATAATAAAATGCAAGCAAATATAGATTTATTATAAAATCGATATCCACAGATACAAATGACAATTTAAATGATATAATTATAGACGATACACAATAGTATGATTTCAATACTTAAAAAAATCTCAAAATATATTTTCATTCTGATTTTAATCGGAGGAGCTTTTCAAGCTTTTGCCTCCATCGATAATGGATCATTAACCACGGCTAATCATAGTGCACTTTTGTGTATGAATGATACTTGTACGACTACAACCCAGATTAATTTCTCTACGACCAAAGGGCGAGCAGTGAGGATTGTTGACAATGGACTTATCGGAGACATCTGGTCAGAGACAATGGGTTAGATAAAGCTAGACCCAGGTAATGCCGGTGTATTGAATACTACCGAAGGAGTCCTGAGCGGTTATGCATGGGGCGAGAATTCTGGCTGGGTAAATTTTGATCCGACGCATGGTGGAGTCACAATAGATGGTAATGGAAAATTTGTTGGCTGGGCTTGGGCACAGAATTATGGATGGATCAAATTTGATTGTAGCGTCGCAAATGCTTGCGTAGAAACAGATTGGCGTCATTTTGGTGATCGAGGGGGAAGTAGCGGAAGTTATTCTCCTTCGGCTTGGAAAAAGATAAATAACCCCGACCCTATAGTGATCGCTCCTCCATCGGATTTATCAGTAGTTCCTCCAGCTCCTCCGAAGTCCGAAGATATTCCTCCAACTCTCCCAGCGGATATAGATAAAGAGACTCCCGAGGCAGGTCCAGGCATGCCAGATGAAGAAGGTAAAAGAGATGAAGGAGGAGAAGCTCCAGTACTAAATTTACCGACAGTTCTTGAAATTTTTTCTAATACAATAAATGATTCACAAGTTGTCGTCAGCGAAACCCTCCAATATATGGCGGATGCTTTCGGTGGTACATTTGATATTGTCGTCGCGACGAATCAAGCTGTGTCTAAGGGTGTCTTTGATTTTGTGAATAGCACTTACAAAAAGGTAACTCTCGTGATGATGGAGAAGACGGGTGATATAGTGGTCCTCGCGAGGTCCAATGTAAAGAAAGAAGTAATGAAGGTCAGAGAGAGTTATAATAATAAGAGAACCATCGTGAAAGAAAAAGTGGCTCTGATAAGGGAGATTATTGAGGACCAAAAGAAAGATATTCTTTCGAGAATAATGGAAATACTTGATTTGATATTCAATATTTATAAAGATACAGGTATTTCTCTCTCTGAAAGACCTCTATTATTTAGGCAAGTATCCCTTATCCCTATCCAAATATGGAGTATTCCTTTCCTTTCTTTCCACTTTTAAGGGGTTGCATTTTTATATGTATTATAGTAAAGTATTCTAACTAGTCAGTTATTGGCTATTTTCGTTTTAAATAAAACATGCCTACAATTAATCAATTGGTTCGAAAGAGCCGTAAAACAATAAAAAGAAAATCTAAAGCCGTAGCTCTTGCTCGCGGTTTTAATACGATTAAAAATAAACCAGTATTTTACCCTGCGCCATTTAAGCGTGGTGTCTGCACGAAAGTTTCTACTACGACTCCAAAGAAGCCAAACTCAGCTCTCCGAAAGATCGCTCGTGTCCGCCTTACCAATGGTATGGAAGTCACTGCTTATATTCCCGGAGAAGGTCACAACCTTCAAGAGCACTCAGTTGTTATGATCCGTGGAGGACGTGTGAAGGACCTCATCGGAGTTCGTTATCATATCGTCCGAGGCCGTCTCGATACGACCGGGGTAGAGAAGAGACGCCAGTCCAGAAGTCGTTATGGGACGAAGACTCCAAAGGCAATCAAAAAATAATTACCAATTACCAATTACTAAAAAATGCGAAGAAAAATAAAAAATAGAAATAATGTAGAACCAGATATATCTTACAACTCACAAAAGCTTGCGAAGTTTATTAACTGCATTATGTTGCATGGCAAGAAGGAGACTGCTCGTAAATCTGTCTACAAAGCATTTGATATTATAAAAGAAAAAACTGGCAATCCAAATCCTCTCGAAATATTCGATACAGCTATCAAGAATGCAGGTCCCTTAGTAGAAGTCCGCTCACGACGTATCGGAGGTGCGAACTATCAGGTTCCTCGTGAAGTCCGCCCAGAGCGCCGAACGGCTCTCGCAATGCGTTGGATCATCTTGGCTGCCCGTGGGAAGAAAGGAGCCCCAATAGCCGAGAAGCTTGCCGAAGAATTAATTTTAGCATCGAAAAACGAAGGAATAGCAGTCAAGAAACGAGAAGATACTCACAAAATGGCAGAGTCGAACAAAGCATTTGCTCACTTCGCTTGGTAGTCATACTTAAAAAAATCCCCGAAAGGGGATTTTTTATTGACAATAGTAAGATAAGGAATAAAATGAGAATAAACTAAATTACTCATTATGCGCCATACAAATGAACTAAAAGAGGGAGCAAAGATGCCTCCTGATGATCCATCAATTTGCCCTTCAGATAGCATTAATTTTCGTTCAGAAAAAGCGACAAGGGCAGCTGCGAGATCAGTCGCAAGGATTATGAGAAGAATATCCCCGGAATTATTTGAACCTAAAAAGAAAAAATAATTTTGAATCAAAACATACCGCACTCGTTGCGGTATTTGTTTTTCAGCCTTCAATATATGAAATACCATCTCAACGCTATCGCTTTTAGTTGGTAAAGTGATATAATATTTGTATGAGTGTAGAAAAAGCCATACTTCAATATTTAAGCGATAATAAAGGCAAGCACGTTATTAAGTATAAAGGGATACGCGTCGGTTTTTTGGGTCTGCCAGATTTTAAATATTTCAAATATCAGACATTAGCAAATAGATGTTCGGAGCTTAAAAATAGGGGATATATAAAAGAGGCAAATGGTGATTATTTTATTACTTACAAAGGAGAAGATTTTTTAAGTAAAAATATCAAAGGTAATTTCAAGAAATTTACACCAGAAAAAACAGACAAAGATCCAAAAGATTTATTATTACTTTATGATATACCCGAAGATAAAAAATCTGAAAGGGAATGGCTACGACGAGAACTTCGGAATTTTAACTTTGTCATGATTCAGCGCAGTGTCTGGGTTGGACCCTCTCCACTACCAAAAGAATTTACCTCTTATCTTAAGAGCGTTGGGTTAAAAGATATGATAAAAACTTTTAAATTAGCAAAAGGGTATATTTTTGAAAAATAACTCTTTACCAAGCCATAGCTATCGCGTTGAGATGGTAAAATGTAATTACTAAGTTATATTCTTGGTAATACAGGATTTTGTTGCAAAAAAAGGGGGAATATTGTATATTTGGGAGACAAAAGACTTGAGTGTCTACCTGTAAAAACCAGGTCATTTTATTTTTAGCGATATAATTATTATATATGGAACGAGATTATCCTTTAGAAAAAGTTAGAAATTTTGGAATTATTGCCCACATTGATGCTGGGAAAACAACGACATCAGAACGTGTGCTTTTTTATACAGGTGTTTCCCACAAAATAGGGGAAGTGCATGATGGAGAGACCACAACAGACTGGATGGAGCAAGAGCGAGAACGCGGAATCACAATTACTTCTGCGGCTGTTACTTGTTTCTGGACTCCAACTTATGCCGGAACTGACAAAAATAAAAAACACCGTTTCAATATTATCGATACCCCAGGGCACATTGACTTTACAGCTGAAGTGAAGCGTTCACTTCGCGTGCTCGATGGAGCTGTCGTCGTTTTCGATGGAGTTGCCGGAGTAGAACCTCAATCCGAGACGAACTGGCGCTATGCCGACGAAGCATTGGTTCCACGAATCTGTTTTGTGAATAAGCTTGATCGTATCGGTGCTTCTTTTGAGCACTCATATGCCACTATTCTTGATCGTTTAAGTAAAAAGGCTATCCGTATGCAAATCCCAATCGGTCTTGAAGAGAAGCACGAAGGAGCCGTAGATCTTCTCACTATGAAGGCCTATTATTTTGAAGGAGAAATGGGTAACAAAGTTATTGAAAAGGAAATTCCCGAGAATCTTAAAGCCGATGCCGAGAAGTATCACGCTGAATTGATAGAAAAAATTGTTGAGCAAGATGATACTTTGATGACCGAATATTTAGATGGCAAAATTCCAACTCTCGATGTTTTGAAAGCCACAATGCGTAAGGCTGTCATTGCGAACAAGATTTTCCCAGTTTTTGCCGGAAGTGCACTTAAAAACAAAGGAGTTCAATTGGTTTTGGATGCCGTTATCGATTATCTCCCAGCTCCGACAGATATTCCAGCTATTGAAGGAGTAAATCCAGATACAGAAGAACCAGATGTTCGTCATGCCTCAGATAGTGAGCCATTCTCAGCGCTTGCTTTCAAGGTAGCGACTGACCCATTCGTTGGGCAACTCATTTTTTTCCGAGTTTATTCTGGCTCTCTCTCTGCTGGAAGTTATGTCTACAATCCACGTACTAGAAATAAAGAAAGAATTGGGCGAATCTTGCGAATGCATGCCAATGATCGTGAAGAAGTGAAGAAAGTTTTCGCTGGAGAAATCGCCGCCGCTGTCGGACTCAAAGATACTATCACTTCCGACACTCTCTGTGATGAAGAGCACCCAATAGAACTTTATCGTATTGTTTTCCCAGAGCCAGTTATCGACCTTCGTGTTGAACCAAAGACAAAAGCTGACCAAGAAAAGATGGGGATGGCTCTCAACAGACTTGCCCAAGAAGATCCAACCTTTAGAGTTACAACTGATTCCGAAACAAATGAGACAATCATCGCCGGGATGGGAGAACTCCATCTTGAAATTCTTGTCGATCGTATGAAGCGCGAATTCGGAGTTGAGACAAATGTCGGCAAGCCACAAGTGGCCTACCGTGAGACTATTACCGGTGAGGCCGGAGTTGAAGGTAAATACATCAAGCAGTCAGGAGGCCGTGGAAACTATGGTCACGTCAAGATTAAAGTCAAACCTATGGATATGACAGTAGACCCCGAAGATCTTCCAAAGAATACAAAGCGAGAAAAAGGTTTTGAATTTATCAATACCATCAAAGGTGGTGCTATTCCGCAAGAATATATTCCTGCCTGTGAAAAAGGATTTAGAGAAGGTCTCGATCGCGGAGTTCTTGCTGGTTTCAAACTAGTAAATGTTTCTGTTGAACTTTGGGATGGATCGTATCACGATGTGGACTCGAACGAAATGGCTTTCAAAATTGCGGCCAGTATGGCAATGCAAGATGCATGTAAAATGGCCCGCCCTGTCATTCTCGAACCGATGATGAGAGTGGAAGTTGTCACCCCTGAGAAATTCATGGGGGATGTCACCGGAAGCCTTTCTTCAAAACGTGGACTTATCGAAGGTATGGAAGCTCGAGGTTTAAACCAAGCCGTCCGAGCGGTTGTGCCTTTATCTGAAATGTTCGGATACATGACGACTCTCCGCTCAATGACCGAAGGACGCGCCGGATTCACAATGGAATTCCTCCGTTACGACATCGTTCCTCAAAGTGTCGCTACAACTATTATAGAATCTCGCAAATAATATACGAGAAATGCCCCGGCCTTCGGCCGGGGCATTTCTATTTTTGAAATCTAACAAAAAATGCTATAATATAAGAACATTATTAGTTAATTTCCCAAAATATGAAATTTTTAAAGGAAAATATAAGTGTTATTGTTTCGCTATTTGTTGTTGCTGGTATTATCTTTCTTGTTATATATTTTTTAATGAGTCAGGAAGTTAAAACGGATCCATTAGAAGGTATAAATAAAGTCGGAGGTGAAAAAGCACAAGTAGATCCAAATGCTCAAGCTCCCAATATGGAAGATCCTGGTTTACAAGGTCAAGCGCCACAAATAGAAGAACCAAACACTTCACAAAATAATATGGAAAAAATATCAAAAGCAGGTGACACTTTAGTCATGAATTACACAGGTCGTTTAACAAATGGGACGGTTTTCGATTCAAACGTTGATCCCAAGTTTAATCACGTCACACCATTCGAGTTCACTCTCGGTGCTGGGCAAGTGATAGCTGGCTGGGATGAAGGTCTAGTTGGGATGAAAATTGGTGACAAGAAAACTCTGACAATTCCACCAGAGAAGGGTTACGGAAGTCGGGCGACAGGTTCCATCCCCGCAAATTCTACCCTCATCTTCGATGTTGAATTGGTTGGAATAAAATAAAAAAATTGGGATGAAAAAAATAAAGAATTTATTTTTAAATAAAATTTTTAAAAAAAAGCGTTATTGGATTCCACTCGCGATTGTTTTGCTGATTGTGGTTATTACCTTATTGAAGCCAAGTAGTGCAGTGAAGAACACTGTCACAGAAGTAGCAAAATATTCTGACCTGAAGCAAACAATTCTCGCCACTGGTCAGGTTGTTTCAAACACAGATTTGAATTTATCTTTCAACACTAGTGGTGTTGTGAAGGCGATAAAAGTAAAAGTAGGGGACGAGGTGAAGAAAGGAGTTGTCCTCGCAACTCTCGATCAAGCTTCTGAGGCCGCCGCTCTCACTTCCGCTCGCGGAGCACTCGCTGCCGCCAACGCCAGGTATAAGCGCACTCTCGAAGGAGCTTCGAATGAAGAAGTCGCTTTATCACAAGTAATCCTTGATCAAACGAAACTCACTCAGGATACACTCGTCGAGAATGCTTATCAAAATTTGTTGAACTCTACTCCGGAGGTTACTTCATATCCTTTATCCGATGATTATACAGCTCCGACACTGAGTGGGACTTATAATATAGGTAAAGAAGGCCAAATAATAATTGAAGTTGGATTATCTGGGGGTTCTTTTGAAACCCGCGGTTTAATTACTACGACGGGGGATGTTTCAACCACAAACCCTCAACCAATTGGTAACTCTGGATTATTTATTCAATTTCCTGGAGGAGTGACGCTAAATTACACTGAATGGGTAATTGATATTCCAAACAAAAATGCGGCAGATTACCTTACAAATTATAATGCTTACCAATCAGCTCTTTCTCAAGCCAAAGCAACGATAGACCAGCGCGAAGCCGAACTTGCCTTAAAGAAAGCCACAGCCAGACAGTCTGACATAGATTTAGCCAGAGCCGATATTATCACAGCCCAAGGCCAAGTCGAGCAAGCAGAAGCTAAATACAACAATACCGTCATTACCGCTCCTCTCGATGGGACGATAACTCGTATAGACCTAAAGCCAGGGGAGTTAGCTTCGGCCTTGAAAGAAGTTATAATTCTTCAAGATGTGAATAATATTTATCTTGAAGCCAATGTCAACGAAGCCAATATCGCAAGTTTGAATTTAGGTATGCCTGTCGATGTCACTTACGATGCTTTCGGTAGAGATCAAACTTTCAAAGGGACTATCACAAAGATAGATCCGTCCTCGACTCTCATCTCTGGTGTTGTGAATTACAAAGTCACCGCCAGCGTCGAGCAACTTGAAAATTTGCGCCCAGGAATGACCGCCAATATGACCATCAAAGCCAAAGAAAAGGGCAGAGTCATCGCAATTCCTTCACGTTCGATATTGACCGATACAGATGGGAGCAAAACTGTTCGTCTAATTAAGAATTCTAAAAATAAAAAGTGGAAAGAAGTCCCTGTGATGACTGGTATGGAGGGCGATGGGAGTATGGTGGAAGTCATAAGTGGTCTCATGGAAGGAGACGAATTCGTCCTCCTAATCAAAACTAAATAATTGCTATTTTCCCACATGTGGCTACATGTGGGAAAGATAAATATGCTTATAGAATTAAAAAATATTGTAAAGAATTACGAGAACAGCGGTGTCATAACCCGTGTTTTGCACGATATCAATCTGGGTGTCGAAGAGGGTGAATTCATCGCCATCATGGGCCCTTCTGGTTCTGGTAAATCCACCCTGATGCACACCATCGGATTTTTAGATAGGCCAACTTCGGGAGATTATATTTTTGATGGTGAGAATACAAATAATTTCACCGATGATGAATTGGCCAAAATTCGAAACGAACGAATTGGTTTCGTTTTTCAATCTTTTAATCTTCTTCCTCGCACTTCAGTTCTCGATAATGTCATGCTTCCGCTTCTATATAGTCACTCGAAGAAAGGTCATGTCCACCGAGCCAAAGAGGCCCTTGAGGCCGTCGACCTTGGTGATAGGATGGATTATATGAGTAATCAGATTTCTGGTGGTCAGAAGCAACGTGTAGCGATAGCTCGAGCCCTAGTCTGTGATCCGAAAGTTATTTTCGCCGATGAGCCGACGGGGAACTTGGATTCGAAAAGTGGAGCGACGGTTATGCACATCTTAGAGAAGTTGAACAAAGAGGGGAAGACGATTATCCTCGTTACTCACGATATCAATGTGGCTCTCCACGCAAAGAGGATTGTCACTATCCGCGATGGCGGAATTGTTTCCGACAAACCAGTTGCAGAAAGTGAGCGTGTCCACTCGAAAGCCAATAAGGATTTAGAATAAAATGAGAAATCTTATATCCGATATTAAAGTCACTATCAAGGACTTACTTTCAAGAAAAGGCAGGTCTTTTTTGACGATTCTGGGGATAATTATCGGAGTCGCTGGAGTCATCATTATCATTTCTCTTGGGGCTGGAGCTCAATCATTAGTCTTGGGCCAAATTACAAAACTCGGCACAAACCTGATCGGAGTCCTCCCAGGCAAGAGCGATGCCAATGGCCCACCGGCCGCAGTTTTCGGAGTCCAAATAAAAACTCTGACCGTGCGTGATGCGGATGCGATAAAAGATAAAAACAAAATTCCTCATGCCTCTGCAGTGGCCTCATTTGCCAATGGTAGCGCGACAATTATTTCTGGGAGAGAGAGTGTCGATACGAATTTCACTGCGACGGATGGGACTTATCCAAAAGTTCAAAATGTCGAAATGGAGAAGGGCCAATTTTTCACTGAAGAGGAAAGTAACGCCGGGAGTAATGTCATCGTTCTTGGTTATGATGTCGCTACGGCGCTATTCCCCTATGGTAATGAACTTGGCCAGGTGGTGAAAATTAAAATTTCCAACAATAATCCAACTTCCGGGAATGGATTAGGTGGCAGTATTCCATTCCGAGTGATTGGAGTTCAAAAAAAGATGGGGACTGTGGCATTCCAAAATCAAGATGATCAGGTTTTCATCCCTTTCTCTATTGGACAACGACAATTGTTAGGAATTGATTATATTCAATTTATCCGAATCAAAGTAGATGATGCCGAAAATGTGAAAATGACTATAGAAGATGTGACTCGGGTTTTAAGAGAACAACACAGGATAAAAAATCCGAGTGATGATGATTTCGATGTTCGTGATCTAGCCGATGCGATAAAAGTTCTGACGAGTATCACCGGGACGCTCAGCATTTTCTTGAGTCTAATGGCTGGCATCTCGCTCGTCGTCGGGGGGATAGGGATTATGAATATAATGCTTGTGACTGTCTCAGAGCGTACTCGGGAGATTGGTCTTCGGAAAGCCATCGGAGCAACTCGTCGGAATATTCGCAATCAATTTCTTTTTGAAGCCATCGTCCTGACTTTATCTGGTGGAGTTATTGGTATCATCGTCGGCATATTAATTTCTTATTTGATTGCCCTTGGGGCGAGGTTCGCTGGCTATGATTGGGCCTTTGTTATTTCGCCTGTTGCTATCATTCTCGCCGTTGGAGTATCCATCCTTACTGGCGTTGTTTTTGGCCTTTATCCAGCTCTTAAAGCCGCCAAATTAGACCCTATTGAGGCATTACGATATGAATAAACTACATTTAAAACAAGCAATACGAGGTATAAAATTCAACCCTTCAAGGACGATTTTGACGACCCTAGGTATCATGATAGGCATAGGGACAGTTATCCTCGTCTTATCAGCTGGAGCCGGCTTCAAGAGCTATATCAATGCTCAAGTGGATGCCTTCGGTTCAAATATTGTCATTGTTGAAGTTTCATTACCAGCTTCGACCAAGGCCCGATCAAATGATGGATTAGCCTCGGACGAGCCGAATAGTTCAGCTACTAACGCTGTCCCCATCACAACCCTGAAAATTCGCGATGTCGAAGATATAAAAAATATTCCCAATGTGAAGGATGCTTACGGAGCATCTGTCGGTCAGCAAGTAGTTACTTACAAAAACTTTTCTAAGACCTCATTTATTTTTGGTTCATCCGCCGCGCGTTTCGATATTGATAAGGGTGTCATAGAAAAAGGCAGGGGATACACCGACCAAGAAGACAAAGCCCTTGCTCAAGTCGCAGTGCTCGGCAATTCTATCGCCTTGGATTTATTTGCCGAAGAGGATCCGGTTGGTAAATTAATCAGAGTTGGTAATTATAATTTTGAAATCATCGGCGTCTATGAGAGCAAGGGGAGCTTTGGCCCGATGAACGAAGATGATTTTGTCTTTATCCCCGTTATTACTTTGCAGAAAAAGATTCAGGGTATCGATTATCTTGTCTATGCTGTGGTCCAGCTTGAAGATAATTCAAAAGCCGATGCGACTTCTCTCGACATCGCAGATGTGTTGCGAGGCAATCATTATATTAATGACCCAGTCAAAGATGATTTCAAAGTTAGAACTTCCGAAGAAAGTTTAGGGACTTTTGATACGATTTTAAGAGCGATTACATTTTTACTTATCGCCATCGCTTCCATCTCTCTCATTGTCGGAGGAGTTGGAGTTATGAATATTATGTATGTCATCGTCACCGAGCGTATCGGAGAGATTGGGCTAAAGAAAGCCTTGGGTGCTCGTAACGATGATATTCTTTACGAATTCCTCATCGAGGCGATTCTCCTGACCCTGATCGGCGGAGTGCTGGGGATTATTTTCGGAGCGCTCGGATCTTTCGCTATCGCAAAAATTGCTCAGAGCTTTGGCCTCGACTGGGCCTTTATCGTGCCTATCTGGGGTATCATATTCTCTGTCTCAGTCTCAGCTCTCATAGGCATAATTTTCGGCGTTTTTCCGGCGAAAAACGCCGCCAAACTAAACCCTATTGATGCCCTAAACAAAGAGTAAAAATATGTTATAATGGCCCCATGGAAACATTTTTAAAAGACAAGAAAATAAGCGTTTCGGTTTTTATATTAATAGTAGTGGTTTCATTATTAACAGTCTCAAAGTTAGTTAGTGAGGTAAAGACAGTCACAAATGGTGATTATGCAAACATGATCACAGTCTCAGGGACTGGCGAAGTTTCTGCTGTCTCAGACATTGCTTCTCTCTCTGTGAACTTAAGCAAAGAAGGCAAAACTGCCAAAGAAGCTCAAGATCTTCTAAATGAGTCGATTACAAAGACATTAACTTATTTGGAGGAAAAACTAATTGAAGAGAAAGATATCAAATCAGAATACGGTGGACTTTCTCCAAAGTATTCTTACGAGCAACCAGTTTGCTACACTTACCCATGCCCTTCTCGTGATCCAAAAATCGTAGGATACACAGCAACTCAATCAATCACAATAAAAGTTCGCGTTGTTGACCTTGCCAGTGAGATCCGCACAGGTCTAGCAGAAATCGGCATTACCGATATCAGTGGCCCTACATTCTCCATCGATGATGAAGATATATTCAAAGCCGAAGCTCAAGCAGAAGCGATAAAAGATGCCAAAGCTAAAGCAAAAGTATTAGCCAAAGAGTTAGGTGTTCGCCTTGGAAAAGTTGTTAGTTACTACGACAACGAGCAAAACTGCGGAATGGGTTGTGGGGGAATGTATGATTCCAAAATGATGTTAGCAAATGAATCAGTTTCAGCAGGTTCTGTCCCACCAACATTGCCAAAAGGAGAGAACAAAATAACTTCAAGCGTTTCCGTAACATTCGAAATACATTAATATTAGGTTCTAGTAAAATCTACAAATAAAAATCACAAATAGTCTTATTGAAGGGGCTTTGGAGCGCGTCGGCGCGAGAACTGAACGAATTTTCAGCAGAAAATTGGTGTACCCTTCAAGAAGAGCTATTCGTGATTTTTATTGTATTGTACAAGTTCAGATACATATGAGACTCTTTAATCATAAAGAGCCATGCGCCAATTTAATAGATTTAAGGGTACCAAAGGATTTATCACAATGTGGGAACGTGTGTTAAGGTTTCGGTATATG
>Ga0172379_10008775_pt1 | contig 12635 bp, 7 predicted proteins | sample GrowelOW334metaG_FD_119756 | JGI IMG/M metagenome (GOLD analysis project Ga0172379, IMG submission 119756) | Groundwater microbial communities from an aquifer near a municipal landfill in Southern Ontario, Canada - Groundwater well OW334 metaG | ecosystem: Environmental > Aquatic > Deep... | reverse complement strand
TTTCTCTCATCTATATCAGAGAGGTTGAATTTTCTGTCCACTCCTTCCACTTTCGTTTTTTGCAGTGGAAATTCTTTTTCATACTTCATGTTTTTTTTAAATTTAAAAAATTAATTACTAAAAATTATTTCGCGTAATATTCATATCCCCTTCTCCATTAGGGAGAAGGCCTGCCCGAATTGCAACTCGTTGCAGGCGGGTGACTGAAAGCCGGATGAGGGAGAAGCCTTTCGATAATTACCATCGTTAATAATATAGCTTTTCTTTTTTACTAACACCCTTTTCCCTCACCTGTCCTACGGACATCCTCTCCCTAATGGAGAGGAGAACGTCTCCGCTATTCCTTATTCGCCTCCACCTCCAACTCCGCCACTTTCTTAAATATTCCCTTCACAATCTCGGCTTGAATTTTCTTGTCAGCTTTGAGAAAGGCTTTCGCTGGTTCGCGTCCAACTCCCAATTTCACTTCGCCAAAAGAATAGGAATTGCCTTTTTTGGTGACCACTTCATATTTCACGCCGGTATCAAGCACATCGCCCGCGGCCGAAATTCCTTCATTATACATAATATCAAACTCAGCCGTGCGGAAAGGTGGTGCCACTTTATTTTTCACAATTTTCACTTTTGTGCGATTGCCCACAATATCTTCGCCTTTTTTAATCTGCGCCGAGCGCCTCACCTCCACTCGCACTGAAGCATAGAACTTCAAAGCGTTTCCTCCGGTCGTTGTTTCCGGATTGCCAAAGACCACGCCGATTTTCATTCTGATTTGATTGATGAAAATTACGGTGCAATTTGAACGAGAAATGATGGCGGTTAGTTTTCGCAAAGCTTGCGACATCAAACGTGCTTGCCGTCCCATGTGACTGTCGCCCATGTCCCCTTCGATTTCCGCCTTTGGTACGAGTGCCGCCACACTATCCACCACAACCACATCAATTGATCCAGAATTAACGAGAGCATCCACAATGTCTAGCGCCTGCTCACCATTGTCCGGTTGAGATATAAGAAGATCGTTCACGTTCACACCGATTCTTTTGGCATATTCTGGGTCAAGCGCGTGCTCGGCATCGATAAAAGCCGCCACTCCGCCTGATTTTTGCGTGTTAGCAATAATGTGCAGCGTTAATGTCGTCTTTCCTGAAGACTCCGGTCCATAAACTTCCACTACGCGACCACGCGGAATTCCGCCAATCCCAAGAGCCAAGTCTAGTGAAATTGAACCGGTTGGAATCGAGGCCACGTCAACGTGTTTAATATCCCCCAATTTCATAATCACACCCTCTCCGAATTTTTCTCTGATTTCCGAAACAACATTGTCCACGCCCTTTTCCTGCTCTTTGTTTTTCCCCTCTTTCTTTTCTTCGTCTTTCATAATATATAAATGTTATTTGTTAGCTTAATCAGTTTACTGCTTTTTTTCATCTTTGGCAAAAACTACCCCCTTAACTGCTCCCGCTTCTTTTCCCAATGTCCCTTTATCCTCACCATTCCGCTTGATGTAAGTCACGTTAGCTTGCCCAGAACCAATCACAATTTTATCACTAGCACTAAATTTTTGCACTACCCCAGAAAGGACTGTTCCACTGAAAACCAAATTGCCGTCTGCCTCGACACTCACCCAGACTGGTCCGGGATCAACGTAAAGTTCGATCTGCACACCTCCCTCATCTAAAGAAAGATTGCTCTGCTCAGATAAATTTTCGTTTGTCTTTTCTTCACCTTCACCACTGTTAATATTTTCCTCTGGATATTTTGCTTGCACGGTAATATTCTCCGCCGTCTCTTTTTGAAATTTATTCACCGCCTTGATCCGAATAACATTAATTCCGGATTGCAAAGAGATGTCTTCCTTGAATTTCCCTTCATCGTCGACTAAAACTAATTGATCGTTAATAAAAACGCGCGCATCTTTGTCCGTTTTTCCCTCCAGTAAAACTGAGTTTCCATCGATTTGCAAGTTTGATTCGGGATTGAGAATGATAAGACGCGGGGTATTCGTAAGTGATTCAGCTTCAAGATAGAGATAAAAAAATGCCCCCAAGACAAAGACAGCGACAAAAAACAAAACTATTTTTTGAGGCGTGAATATGAAAGTGGAAATATTAAGCTTTTTAATTTTGACATCGACTTTTTTGAAATTTTTACTTTTTTCCAAATTTTTTTTAATCCCTTTTTCTTTTTCAAAAAATTTAATCAAAATTTGTTCATCAAAACCCAAAAAATCACCATAACTCTTTAAAAATCCCCGCACATACACATCCGCCGGAAGCTTATCATATTTGCCCTCTTCCAAATATTGTAAATATTCCAATCTGATTTTTGTCACACGCGAAACCTCATTGAGCGCAATCCTTTTATCCGAGCGCAATTTCCTGAGTTTTTCTCCCAGTGTCAACGTACCAACTTTTCTTTTAGTAAAGCCATTTGTCATAACAAAAAAACCAAAATCAAAAATTAATCAAGCCCTTCCCCTTTATTTTTAATTTTGATTTTTGATTTTTGATTTTTGATTTTTTTACATCTCCCACTTATCCCGTTTTTCCTGATCCTCTATGTTATCATTATAGACCGTTCCGGCTTCTTCAGGGAGCCCATAAATTTCACGCGCTTTTGCTCCGTCCGCCGGACCGACGACTCCCTTCTCTTCCAAAATATCTAAGAGGCGCGCCGCTCTGGCATAACCCACACGTAACCGTCTTTGCAGAAATGATGCGGAAGCTTTTTTGGACTGCATTATTTCTTTCTTAGCCGCCTCATAGAGCTCGTCGTTATTTTCGTCATTAAAACCATTAAAATTATCCAGCTCTTCTATAACTGAAGCATGACTGCCAGTGATTCCCTCGGAAGCCTTTTCCTCGGCGACGATATCAATTTGATTTTCATTTTTAATAAATTTAACGATTTCCTTAACCTCCTTTTCCGTCACGAATACGCCTTGGATTCGTTGCGGTTTTGGAGAGCTGGCGGAGGTATAGAGCATATCACCATTGCCCAAGAGTTTTTCCGCTCCCGCCATATCCAAAATTGTGCGCGAATCAATCTGTGTTGCCACCTGGAAAGCCACTCTTGTCGTGATATTGGCTTTGATGAGACCCGTAATTACTTCCACTGATGGACGCTGAGTGGAAACAATCAAATGAATCCCCACTGCGCGCGCCATTTGCGCAATCCGCACGATCGCCCCTTCCACTTCTTTGCCATGACTGCCCATCAAATCCGCCAGCTCGTCCACGACAATCACGATGTAAGGAATATTATTCAAGTCTTCCTCGCTCACTTCGCCAGTTTCACCATCAATCAACTTTCTTTTTTCACCACTCTTGAATTTTTCCTTATAGGAAATAATATCGCGCACCCCTACTTCTTGAAATAATTTATAGCGCTTCTCCATTTCTGAAACAGCCCATTTTAAAGTATTGATCACCTTGGCATTTTCCACAATTACTGGCGTAAGCAGATGCGCGATACCATTATAGAGCGATAGCTCGACTCTTTTTGGATCAACCATGATAAATTTCAACTCTTCGGGAGAATTTTGATAAAGCAGGGTTGTGATAATGGAATTGACACAAACAGATTTTCCTGTTCCGGTTGCTCCCGCTACCATAAGGTGTGGCATCTTATCCAAGCTACCAAAAATGTAATTGCCACTCACGTCCTCTCCGAGCGCAATAGTCAAATTAGATTTTCTATTTTTGAAGTCCTTGCTTTCCAGGATTGCCCGCAAACGGACAAAAGAAGAACTTTTATTCGGCACCTCAATCCCGATAAGCGATTTCCCGGGAATTGGAGCTTCAATTCGAATCGGCGCCGCCAATGCCAATGATAAGTCATTCTGGAGAGCCATTATTTTGGCGATTTTTACTCCAACCGCCGGTCGAAAACTATATTGAGTCACGGATGGTCCGGTTTTTATCTCACCTCTTTCCACTTCGATACCAAAATTACGCAAAGCATCCTCAATTAATTGCGCGTTAAGCTCCACATCACCCCCCTTGGCCACGCCGGTTGATTTTTCCAAAATATCGACAGGCGGAAATTTCCATTTCAGAGATCTATTCTTTTTCTGTTCAACGCGCCCAGCCAAAAGACCTCTGTGCGAAAACGATCCCTCTCCTAAATCTTCTTCGAATTCATCAGAAACAAATTGATCTCTTCCTTCCACAAATTTTATCTTAGCAATATTTGCTGCTCCCTCCATTTCATTCTTTATGCCGATCATCTCCGTGTCATTTTGCACCTGCTCTTCTGGATTACCCCGTTCCTCCGTTTCTACATTATTCTCTCTGACAGTTGTCTCCACATCGCCCCCTATTTCTTTTGTCTCATTCTCTGCATTTGTCTTTCTAAAGCGTTCTATAAAATTGATGATCGAAAATTCGAAAGCGATAATCACTCCCAAGAGGAAAAGTGCTAGAATTACAACTAGGCTGCCAGCATTACCCAGATATTTAAGCAAAAAATGTGCCACGATATAGCCAGTATATCCACCGCCCCTGCCTGCTTGGGCCATAGCTCGCATTTTAGCGGGTTCAAAAAACCAATGAAATAAGCCGGTAATACTGATAAAAACAACGAGTAGCCCTGCCAGCTTTGTCACATAGAAAATTGTTTTTTTTCGAAAAAACAAAACCACTCCGGCCAACACCAAAAACAAAGGAAAAATAAACTTTGTCCAACCAATCGTTTGCCCAACTAACTTATTTAAAAATTCTCCCACTACTCCGGCATAACCAAAAAAACCCAAGATCACAAGGACCGCCAGGGTGAACAGAATAACACCAGCTGCATTTCTTTTGACATCAGACGAAAGGGAGAAATCCAGCTTATTTCCTATCGACTTGTCTAATACGGCTTCTTTTTCTTTTATTATCTTTTTTTTCCTTCCCATAAAAATAGTCTACCACAAATTCTAAAAATATAAAACCCCGTAAAATCGCTACGCGATAACGAGGCAAGTCCCATAAATCGCATGAGGGCGAGAAACGGGGTAACCCCGCGAATCTCAATCTGGCAAGACTCGCGGGGATAGTTCTCTTCTAAAAAACTTCTGCAATCCTAAAAAAATCCGGCATTACTTAGGAAAGTAATGGTCAGCGCCGGCATAAGCGCCAAGAGAATCGCAAGATTCATACTTTCCGTTTCCACGATTTCCTCTTCCCTTTTTTTGCATACGGGACATTGGCAGACGCCTTGTTCAGTTTCATTTTCCATATTTTTGTTTTTTTCCAAACTCGAGAATTAAACTCCCGATCATTTGGATTTTTAATTAAAATAAAAAAAGGCGGGCTCACCCGCTTTCTTTATTACCTATCTAGTATACACCAACTAACCTAAAAAGTCAAGCTCAAAATTTATTTAACTCAATAATTCCTTGACTTTTCGCGCTAAATCGCTCGGCGTAATCCGAGTCTTGATGAAGAAAGCCTCCACCCCCATTTCTTCTACGCGTTTTTGCGTTTCTTCATCGACCGAAGCAGAGAGCACGATAATCGGAATGCTTTTCGTCTTGTCTTCCATTTTTAATTTCGCCACCACTTCCTCCCCGTTCATTGCCGGCATCACCATATCAATAATCAGTAAATCAAAATCCTTCACCAGAGCTTCCTTGATCCCCCAAGCACCATTCTTAGCAGCTGTCACATGAAAGCCCTCTTGTTTCAATTTGCTTCCAAACATTTCAATGAAAACTTCCTGATCTTCAATAATCAGAATTTTTTTGCCTTCAGTTGTATTCATTTTTTTTTCCATAATCTTAGGTTTCGGATAATTCACCAAACTATCCACTCTCCGCTCTTTCCTCCTTGCCCCAAATATACCAAGAATTAAAATTCAGCGCAAGGCACTTGAAAACCCAGCCGGTTTTGATCAGCTAATCCAATAAAACACTCTTAAGAAATCTCACTCGAAAGAAGCCGGAGCTACCTCAAGCTCACTTGCATCATCTTGACACTCCACGTCATCCGACGCACATTCCCCCTCTTCTCCAGACACATCTTCAGCACTTTCCGCTTCGCATTCCGTGTCGCCTTCTTCGCATACTATTTCCTCGGCAGACAAATCGCTTTCTTCTTCCGGCGGATTGTTTTTAGTGTATTCTAGCGGATCATTGCACTCAGCTTCTTGTTCAAGCTTGTTCTCTTGGTTACAATAAATTTCTTCACAATCCTTTTCTCCCGGCTCACAAAGCAAAGGTGCGCAACTTTCGTCTTTTTCTGGATCGCAAAGCGGAACATTAGCCGCATTTCTCTTGGCCAAATTATAATACCAAATATCTTTTTCAGGATCTCCTGTGCAAGCCTCGCCCTCAACAGTGGAAGCTGGGTCGCATTCCCAGACAAAACAAGCTTTCTCATAGGGATCGCAATCAACCTGTGCTTCCACGATATAGTCCTTGGCAATAATTGTGCGGTAAAAAGTGAAAAAAACCGATCCAAAAAGTAAAAAGCCAAAGATGATAAAAAATATTTTATCTGCGAAAGGTTGTGCCGTTTCGGGTAAAGACTGATTATCCATATTATTTTGTTTGTATTTTAATGAATTAAATAAAAACGCCACGTAAGGCGTTTTAACAATATTCAAATCAAACCTCCCAACATACCCAGTTGGTGATCAACTTTAAAAACTATTCTATTTAACAATCTATTTTTCATTAGCTCTATTATAGCAATACTCTTCCAAATAAGCAATCCGGACAAAAAAACACTCCGATTTTTTTTCAGAGTGCTTTTTGGGGAAAATCTATTATCCCTAGTCTTGTTTTTGAAAACCCGTTCCAGCTGGGATCAGTTTTCCGATGATGACGTTTTCCTTCAGACCTCGCAATTTATCTTCTTTGCCACAAACCGCAGCATTAATCAGCACGCGTGCTGTTTCTTGGAAGGATGCGGCGGAAAGGAAGCTTTCCGTGGAAAGAGCCACTTTTGTAATTCCCAAAAGGATCCGCTCACCTGTCGCCTCTTCTCCACCTTTAGCCTTCGCTCGCAAGTTTGCTTCATTAAATTCATCGATTTCAAAAATATCCCCCGGCAAAAAATCAGAATCGCCCTCAGTCAGAATTGAAACACGACTAAACATCTGTCGCACAATTACTTCGATATGCTTATCATTAATGCCTTCGCCTTGCGAGGCATAGACATCTTGAATTTCGCGAGTGATATAGCGATGCACTGCTTCGCGCCCCATCGTAGCATAAAGTTTCTTGAGATCAATATGACCTTCACTTATTTGTGTTCCCTTGGCCACAAGATCACCAACGGCGACATTGAGCGTACTACCAATCGAGACTTGATACTCTTTAACCATATCTATCGTATCCGTTGACTCAATTTTCACAATCACCGACTTGTCCGCATGCTCAATTTCCATAACTTTTCCGTCAATTTCAGAAATAATCGCTTCTCCCTTAGGAGGACGCGCCTCAAAAATTTCTTCCACCCGAGGAAGACCTTGCGTAATATCCGATCCGGCAATACCTCCAATATGGAAAGTCCGCATAGTGAGTTGCGTGCCTGGTTCTCCAATTGCTTGAGCAGCCACAATTCCCACTGCTTGACCGACCTCCACAAGATGTCCTCGTCCAAGATCCATTCCATAGCATTTTTGACACACTCCACGCGGTGTTTTGCAAGTCGCCACTGTTCTAATCCTGATTTTTTCCGGAGCGGCTTTTTCAATCAATTCCGCGTCTTCTTTAGTCACTAATTTTCCCGCCTTCAAAACTATTTTACCTTTCACATCCAAAATATCTTCCGCCAAGACACGCCCAACTGCGCGACTGGCAAAATTTTGTCCGATACGATCTGAATCTTCTTTATAGATATAAGCACCTTCGCTGTCATGACAATCCTCTTCACGCACAATCACATCCTGTGCCACGTCAACCAAGCGTCTTGTGAGATAACCGGCAGTCGCCGTTCGAAGGGCCGTGTCCGCCATACCTTTTCTTGCCCCATGCGTTGAGATGAAATATTCCAAAACATTCATCCCTTCCTTGAAACAACTCTTAATTGGCAGCTCAATTGTTTCACCCGTTGGTCCCGCCATAAGACCCTTCATTCCCGCCATCTGCACAACCACTGATTCTGATCCACGAGCCTTGGAATAAACCATCGAGTAGACCGGGCCTTCTTTATCCATTGATTCACGCACACGATCCGTAATTTTGTTTTTGGTATCATTCCAAATTTCAATTACTTTACCTTTTCGTTCACCCTCAGTCAAAAGTCCCAAATTATATTGCTTTTTAACCACATCAACTTTCTTTTCCGCCTCGTCCATAATCTCCTTTTTGTCTGTTGGCACATTCAAATCATCCATGCCCCAGCTGATACCGGACTTAGTAACTGAAGCAAAACCAAGATTTTTGATTTCATCAACAAAAACAGCTGTCGCTTCTTGACCGCAAACTTCCAAAACCTTAGCCACTAAAGACTTCAGTTCTTTTTTAGTCATTTCATAATTTTGAAACTCAATTTCCAACGGAATAATGCGATTAAGCCTAATTCTTCCAATCGAAGTTTCCAACATTTCCCCACCTAAACGGACCTTGATTTTTGCTCGCACATCCACTTGTCCCAACTCCTGGGCTAAAATCGCCTCGTCATCTGAGCCAAAAATTCGGCCTTCGCCTTTGGCACCAGCCAGAATATGTGTAATATAGTAGCAACCCAAAACCATATCAAGCGTTGGAGTAATAATCGGTTCGCCACTGGCCGGTTTCAAAAGATTTTTTGATGACAACATCAAATTAGCGCTTTCCCAGCGCGCTTTGTCCGTGAGCGGAACATGCACCGCCATCTGGTCACCATCGAAGTCCGCGTTGAAAGCGGAGCAAACCATCGGATGAATTTGAATCGCTTTACCCTCAATCAACACCGGTTGAAAGGCCTGGATAGAAAGACGATGCAGGGTTGGAGCACGATTTAGCAGGACATAGTGATGTGAGATAATTTCATCCAAAATATCATAAGCCTCCTCTGATTCCGCTTCCACCATTTTTCCGGCCGAGCGAACATTATAAGCCAGCTCTCTTTCAATCAACTTATTGATAATAAACGGTTTGAAAAGTTCCAATGCCATTTTTTTCGGCAATCCGCATTGATGTAATTTTAATTTTGGTCCTACCACGATCACGCTTCGACCGGAATAATCCACCCGTTTTCCCAAAAGATTTTGCCTGAAACGTCCTTGTTTGCCTTTCAATGTGTCGGCCAAAGATTTGAGTGCCCGTCTTTGTCCAGTGGAAGCAGCAACGCTAACTTGTGATTTTCGCGCGCTATTGTCGAACAGGGCATCAACTGCTTCTTGCAACATGCGTTTTTCATTACGCGTAATCACTTCCGGCGCACCGATCTCCATCAGCTTTTTCAATCGATTATTACGATTAATGATCCGTCGATACAGATCGTTGATATCAGATGTTGCAAAACGACCGCCATCCAACGCCACCATTGGACGCAGATCCGGCGGAATAACTGGAATAATTGTGGGGAGCATCCATTCTGGCTTAAGCTTTGCATTGACCAAACCGTTTAAGAGCTTGATTCTTTTCATTACCTTCTTTTTGTCAGCGATTTCCTCTTCGCTTTCCAACATCGCCTTATATTTGGCAATCTCTTCTTCCATGTTCAACTCTTCCAACAATTTTCTCACTGCTTCCGCCCCGATTCCTGCCGTAAAAACCTGCCCGTAACGAGAAGAGAGATTGAAATATTCAATTTCAGAAATAATTTGAAACTTTTTGAGTCCTTTGAGTTCTTCTTTCGAACTGCGATAGATTTCTTTCAGTCCTTCTAATTTTGTCCGCTTTTTTTCCTCCTCATCTTGAAAATTTTTCTCCAATTCTTTTTGCTTGGATTTGACCTCTTGCTCAATCTGCGCAAGCGCCTTCTCCCGCTCTTCTTCGTCAACGCTCAAAACCACATAACTAGAAAAATAAATTACGCGTTCCAGCTCTTGCACGCCCATCCCAAGTGCAAGACCGATTTTCGATGGCACTCCACGCAAAAACCAAATATGCGAAACCGGAACAGATAATTTGATATGCCCCATTCGCTCGCGTCGCACCACGCTCCGAGTCACTTCCACACCACACTTGTCGCAAATAATGCCCTTGTAGCGAACGCGTTTGTATTTTCCGCAATAGCATTCCCAATCCCGCGAAGGTCCGAAAATTTTCTCACAAAAAAGTCCGTCTTTTTCATAACGCTGAGTTCGATAATTGATCGTCTCAGGCTTTGAAACTTCGCCATTAGACCAACCCAGGATTTCTTCCGGACTGGCAATTTTTAGTCGGATGCTACTAAAATTGCTGGTTTTAGTATTAGTAATTGACTCCATCATACTTTGCGTGGTAACTCATTAATTTGCAACGCGGTGAAAATATTTTTTTCTCCCACGGTTACAAGCTATAAATTACTATAAATATAAAATTTTAGATCTATGTTATTCGCTTCACGAACCCCCACTACGAACGGGGGACATACGAATTATTAATTTTTAAACGCTCTTCTATTTTTCCTATTCGTAGTTTCGTATCGTTTCGTAGATTCGGATTTGTTTCGTAGTTTCGAATCGGTTAGTAGTTTCGCATCGGCTTAGATACTTTCATCATCCTGATTCACACGCACCTCATCAACATCTTCGTTGCCATCAGCACTGGTTTCATTCAGCTCAACATTGAGGCCCAGTCCCTTAAGTTCACTAACAAGCACATGAAAAGAAGCAGGCACATTCGGGCTCTTGATTGGATCGCCTTTGATAATTGACTCGTAAGCCTTGGAACGTCCCATCTGGTCATCCGATTTGATTGTAAGCATTTCTTGCAGAGTATATGAGGCTCCATAACCTTCGAGCGCCCACACTTCCATTTCTCCAAATCTCTGTCCTCCAAATTGAGCTTTTCCTCCCAGTGGTTGCTGTGTGATCAAAGAATACGGTCCGATTGAACGCATATGAATCTTGTCATCCACCAAATGATGCAGCTTCATCACATACATCACTCCGACCGTTGATTCATTGTCGAATAGTTCGCCTGATCGTCCATTTTTCAAGCGCACCTTCCCACTTTCAGGAAGACCGGCTTTTTTCAGTTCTTCTTTAATCTGCTTCTCGGTCACACCTTCCAGTGCAGGAGTTGCAGCCTTGTAACCCAGTTTAAGCGCAGCCCAACCAAGATGAGTTTCCAAAATTTGTCCGATATTCATACGAGAGGCAACTCCCAGAGGATTAAGAATCATATCCACTGGCGTTCCATCCGGCAGATACGGCATATCCTCGACTGGAGCAATTCGAGAAATCACACCCTTATTTCCATGTCGTCCAGCCAACTTATCCCCAACGGAAATCTTTTTGAGCTGTGCCACAGAAACTTGAATTTGTTGAATCACGCCCGTTGAAAGCTTATCGCCTTGTTCGCGAGAAAAGATCTTGATATCCACCACTTTGCCATATTCCCCATGCGGAAGATAGAGCGAACTGTCTTTGACATCACGAGATTTTTCTCCAAAAATAGCCCGAAGCAATCTTTCTTCTGAGGTTAAATCGCCTTCTCCCTTTGGAGAAATTTTTCCCACTAGAATATCCCCTGAAGCCACTTCCGCTCCGATTACAATTATTCCCGTCTCGTCAAGATTCTTAAGACGCTCTTCGCCGATATTTGGAATGTCTCGAGTAATCAGTTCCGGCCCAAGTTTAGTATCGCGTACGTCAATCGAGAAATCTTCAATGTGGATGGAGCTATAGCGGTCATCCTGCACTAATTTTTCGGAAATAATAATCGCGTCTTCATAGTTTGAGCCTTCCCATGGAATGAAAGCGACGACAATATTTTGTCCCAAAGATAGCTCACCGTGATCAGTCGAAGCACCGTCAGCCAAGAGTTGGCCCTTTTTTACCATATCCCCTTTCAAAACACGGGGCACCTGATTCATGGAAGTGAAAGCATTGGATTTGACAAAACTTTGCAGATGATAATCACGTTTTAGATAGGGTTTTTTTGCTCCAACTGGAGCTTCTTCTTTGATGATAATATGATCAGCGTCAACCTCAGTCACCTCTCCAGCCGCTCTTGCCACCACAACTTGTCCCGAATCAACCGCCGCTTTGTCTTCAATTCCCGTTCCCACGAGCGGAGCCTGTGGCTTCACGCAAGACACCGCCTGACGTTGCATATTGCTTCCCATCAGCGCCCGGTTGGCATCGTCGTGTTCCAAAAATGGAATAAGTGAGGTTGCCACAGAAATACATTGCTTGGCTGATACATCGATATAATCCAATTTTGTCGCTTCAATTTCAGTCGTGTTACCTTTCACTCTCGCGCCCACAACTTCGTCTAAAATATTATCAAATTCATCCGTATTAATTCCGGCGTGAGTAATGTTTTTGCGATCTTCAACTGTGGCGTTGATATAGTCAATATCCTTGCTAACAAAAGGCTTTACCTTAATCGTTTTTGCCTTATCCTTTGACACTTTCTTGGCACTTTCAGCGTCCAAAAGTGTTCCCGAGGAAATCCCTGCTACTGCTTCGTCTAGAATTCTATTCAAAAGCTTCTCTTCATTATTCTCTACCTCTTTGTATACTCGTAAATATGGGGTCTCAAGAAATCCATATTGATTAATTTTTGTATA
>Ga0172379_10008774_pt1 | contig 12635 bp, 12 predicted proteins | sample GrowelOW334metaG_FD_119756 | JGI IMG/M metagenome (GOLD analysis project Ga0172379, IMG submission 119756) | Groundwater microbial communities from an aquifer near a municipal landfill in Southern Ontario, Canada - Groundwater well OW334 metaG | ecosystem: Environmental > Aquatic > Deep... | reverse complement strand
TACCAACGCTAATGACGATGATGACTGCTATCCCTAAGGCAATCATCACCTCGATGACGCTCACGCCGGTAGGGTGGCGACGGGTACGCATAGTTACGACTGACTGACGACGCCGGCGGGAGAAATAGTGACTGTACGTTGACTTCCGCCGCCCAATTGTACGGTCAGTGTGTGCGCCGCTGATACCGTGCCAAGAAGGCGTTTGAACGTAACAGTGCCAGTGCCGCTGGAAATAGTTACACCGCTCGGGAGTTTCGTCACTGTGCCGTCGACGGCATACTGGTCAGCGCTGAAGACGACGCTGTGGTCAGTGTTACCAACCGAAGCGACAGCTAAAGACTGCGTCTGGCGCAAGCGGCTGACAATTTCGGTTGTCGTCCCCCCGAGGTTCGCGTTCTGGCGCAAGCTCTGCATGGCCGGAATCCCGGCAGCGAGGAGTATGCTCGCCACACCGATAACCGTGAGGAGCTCAATGAGGGTGAATCCTGGCCGGCGCATACCTAGATGGTTGAGGAGAACTTCCAAATTGGCGTGAGCACCGCGATGGCGACGAAACCAACGGTGAGACCAACAGTGAGGAGGAGGATAGGCTCAACCGTAGAGGAAAGGTTCGTCAGTGCAGTCTGCACTGACTCCTCGTACACGTTCGCCAAACGGCGGAGCATGGTATCCAGCTTCCCGGTCTGCTCCCCCACCTCCACCATGCGCAGCGTCAGGGGCGGGAAGAGTCGCGGCGAACCTTTCAGCACTTCGGAGAGCGGCACGCCTTTCTGCACGAAGCGGACACCCAGCTTCGTGGCTTCTTGGTACGGCTTCTGGCTGCACGAAGAACCTGCCAGGGTCATGGCTTGGTCCAGTTGCACGCCGCTGTGGAGGAGTGCACTGAGCGAGCGCACGAAGATGGCAAGGTTAAATTCTTGGATAATCGTCTTCAAGAGTGGGAGGCGGAGGATGAAGGTGTCCCACTGCAACCCTCCACGCTTCGAGCGGACCCATGCACGGAATCCAAACGTAACGACCACGAGGGCAAGGACGAGAATGTACCACTGATGCACGAAGAAGTTACTGATGGCAATGAGGATGCGCGTGGCGAGCGGGAGCGTGACGTTGTAGCTGGTGAGGACACCGGTGACGCGCGGGATGACGAAGAGCATCATGATAGCGATCATCACCACCAGGGCACCAATGATGATGCACGGGTAGATCATTGCGCTCCGCACCTTCGTCCGCAGCACGGCGTCGCGCTCCTGCTTCTCCAGGAGGCTCTGGAGAATCTCGTCCAGCTTCCCGCTGGATTCCCCAACCCGCACGAGGTTGGTGAAGAACGGGCTGAAGTACTGGGGGTACTTGGCCAGGGCTTTGTGAAACGCTTGGCCTTGCTGCAGCTGGCCCCAGATCTCTTCCAGCGTTTGCCGGAGCTTCACATTCGTCACCTGCTCGGCGGTTGTCTTCACTGCCCGGTCTAAGCCAATCCCCGCTTGGAGCATGGTGTGGAGGTTCCGCGTTATGAAAATCCTATCTTGTGCAGAAATGCCGTTGAGCACAACCTGCAACCACATGAAGCGCGGGTGTTCGATGCGCTGGATGTTGATGACGATCATCTTCTGCTGCTCTAGTGCCACGGTGGCAGCTTTCACCGAGCGCGCATCGATGGTCCCTTTCTGGTAGCTGTTGTCTTGGTTCAGGGCTGTGTACTGGAACTGTGCCATAGGGTTAGGTGGTGACGCGAGTAACTTCTTCGAGCGTCGTGAGCCCTTGCAACGCTTTCAGCACGCCGTCTTCAACCATGGTCAAGGCGCCCTGCTGCGCCGCGAGCGCAGCCACGGCATCAGACGATGCGTCCTTCAGCACTTGGGCATGCAGCGCATCATCCACGGGCAAGAATTCGTAGATGCCGATGCGACGGAAGTACCCGGTGCCGCCACACTTCGCGCAGCCACGACCCCGAGTGAACGTAGTGGGAACACGGAAGCCTGCCGGTAGGAGGTTCATGCGGATGAGCTTCGCGGTAATCGCCTCGAGGTCGAACGCCGCAGCGTACTCACTGAGCTGCTTCGGGGTGAGCTTCGCGGCAACGGTGCAGTTCGGGCACACGCGCCGCACAAGCCGCTGGCCGATGATGAGGTTCGTCACCGAGGCGACGAGGAACGGCGGGACGCCCATTTCCACCAGACGCTGGAACGCGTGGAAGGCGGTATTCGTGTGGAGCGTAGAGAAGACGAGGTGGCCGGTCATGGCGGCGTTCACCGCGATGTTCGCTGTCTCTTGGTCGCGCATTTCGCCAACCATGATGATGTTCGGGTCTTGCCGCAAGAGGGAGCGCAAGCCGTTCGCGAACGTTAAGCCCGCGGCGGGGTTCACCTGCGTCTGGCTAATGCCCTGTAAACCGTACTCGATGGGGTCTTCGATGGTGCAGATGTTCACGTTGGGTTTGTTCACCTTCTGCAGCAACGTGTAGAGCGTGGTGGTTTTCCCCGATCCCGTCGGCCCCGTGACGATGACCATACCGTGCGGTTTGGCAATTTGCTCGCGTACGGTGTGGAGGTCGTTCACGTTCAAACCTAAGCTGCGAAGATTCATCTGCTGCTGCTTGGCGTCGAGCAAGCGGAGCACGGCCGTGCTGCCGTACAGCGTGGGCATAATGGAGACGCGGGCAACAATTTCACGGTCATTGTACGCGTAGCTGAAACGGCCATCCTGCGGTAACCGGTACTCATCTATCTTCACGTTCGCCATGAGCTTCACCCGCGTGATGATGGGCGCTAAGAGCTCGAGTGGGAGCGAGACGACGTGCGCGAGCATGCCATCGACGCGGAAACGAACGGCCACTTCCTCACTGTTCGGCTCAATGTGAATGTCCGAAGCATTCTGCGCAACGGCACGTTCGATGATCGTATCGACCATGGCAATGATCGGGACGTGCTGCGCGAGCTGCTCGGTGCTGTCCTGCGTGGCTGCCGCGTCGCGAATGCCTTCATCGATGATGCGCTGGAACTCTGACGATAGTTCTGTCTGGTACCGTTTCAACGCGTGCGTCAGGTCGTCGGGGGTGGTGACGAAAACTTCGGGCTCAAGACCGGTCTTCTTCCGAATGAACGTTGCAACCTGCTCGTTCTCTGGTGCCGTGGTCGCGACGTGGAGGATGTCGCGCATTTTCTTGAAGACGACGACGCGGAGCTCCTCGGCGACTTCCTTCGGGATGAGGTTGAGGATGTACGGAGAAATTATCTTCTCCCGAAGTCGTACGGCAGGAACCTGGGCATGATCAGCGAGTGCAGCGAGGAGCTTCTCGGCCGGCGCCAGGCTCACAATGAAGAGCACATCAATAACGTGCTGGTCACCGCGCTTGGCCTGCTTCAAAATTTCCTTCGCTTGCCCTTTGGAGAGGAGCTGTTCGCGCTCTAGTTTCTTGAGTAAGGGAGCGTACGAATCGCCATTTTTTCCAGTTTTTCCAAGCATAAACGCGTGCTAAAGGTAAAAATGAGCATAGGCAGGAAACTCCTACCTGTCAAGCGCGGAAAGCCCGCGATCAGTGACAAAGAATGCTCGTTCACGCAGTCGGGAGGAACGGTTTGCAGAGAGCCTCCGGCACCCGCCTGAGCGCTGGCGTGAGGAAGCCAGCGACGATGAGCGCACGTGCTTCGTCGTGTGGGATGCCACGGCTCATGAGGTAGAAAATCTGCTCATCGTTCAGCCGGCTGGTCGTAGAGCCGTGCGACGCCTTCACATCATTCGCTTCAATTTCTAATGTCGGGAGTGAATCGGCAATGGCGTCATCCAGCAGGAGGATATCGTCGCGGTAGTAGGACTTGGTCTGCTGCGCACCTTCAAAAATCTTAATCAACCCTGTGAACACGCCGCGCGCGCTGCCTTCGTACACGCCACGGATGTACACGTCACCGTGGGTGTGCGGTACGGCATGGTACAGCACTACCTGGCAACGATGGTGCTCTGCGCCCCGACCGTGGTACATGCCAGTGAAACGAGCGCTCGATCCTTCGGCAGCGAGACGTACCTGCACGTCGGTATCAAGCCGGGCACCGCCCATGGCCCGATCAATGAGGTGGAGCTGTGCGTCTCTCCCAACGGTTGCCTGGATGTTGAGTACTCGAAAAATGCTCTCGGCGTAGGTCGCTGCAGTCAACACGGTTACGCTCGCGCCCTCGTCCACGAGAATGTCGAGCGTTGTAACACCTTCCTTTGGAGACACAGTGAGTTCGTGCACGATGCCTGCGTTGATGTGCACCTGCTCATGGTGCGTCGGTAGACCTGCGGGCAGCGGCCGAAGTGGGTCGTTCTTGAGTTTTGGAATAGCGTACTGCATGTATATTATTTCTTAACTATCTCCTCCTCTCCCTCTGGGAGAGGTTCGGGTGAGGGTATCCAGAAAAATAGTTATTTTCAATTCTAGTAAACCTCACCTGGCCTACGGCCATCCTCTCCTACGAGGAGAGGAGGAATGCAATTACCCAACGCTCCCTTCCATTTCCATACGGATGAGCCGATTGAGCTCCACCGCGTACTCCAACGGGAGCTCCTTCGCAATCGGCTCGATGAAACCTTGCACGATGAGGCTGCGCGCTTCCTGGTCGGCAATGCCACGGGACTGCAGGTAGAAGAGCTGCTCCTCGCCAATCTTCCCTACGCTCGCTTCGTGCGCCACGGAAACGTCGGATTCGCGGATGTCCATCGTGGGGTAGGTGTCGGATCGCGAAGAGTCGTCGAGGAGCAAGGCGTCACACACTACGGACGACTTGCAGCCGCGCATGCCTTTTGGAATTTGCACGAGGCCGCGGTACGACGTACGGCCGCGCTCCTTGCTTATGGATTTAGAAATAATTGCGGAGGACGTATCTGGTGCGCCATGTATTGCCTTCGCGCCGACATCCTGGTGCTGGTCATCACCAGCGAAAGCAATGGAGAGCACGTCGCCGCGTGCACCCCGACCGAGCAGGTACACGCTGGGGTACTTCATGGTGAGCTTGCTGCCCAAATTGCCATCCACCCACTCCATGGTGGCATCTTCGTAGACGAACGCACGCTTCGTGACCAGGTTGTACACGTTCTTCGACCAGTTCTGCACCGTGGTGTACCGAACGCGGGCACCCTTCTTGACGATAATTTCTACTACCGCTGCGTGCAGACTATCCACAGAGTACACGGGCGCAGTGCAGCCTTCTACGTAGTGCACCTCGCTCCCTTCCTCCGCGATGATGAGCGTGCGTTCGAACTGGCCAGCGTTCGGCGCGTTGATGCGGAAGTACGCTTGCAATGGAATTTTCACTCGCACACCCGCAGGCACGTACACGAAGCTGCCACCGCTCCACGTCGCGGTGTTCAGTGCAGCGAAGGCGTTATCACCCGCCGGCACGACCGTGCCGAAGTACTGCTGGACGATGTCCGGGTGCTGCTTGAGCGCCGTATCCATGTCCAGGAAAATGATACCTTGGTCTTCCAAGTTCTTCTTGAGCGAATGGTACACGGCTTCAGACTCGTACTGCGCCATCACCCCGGCCAAGTACTTCTGCTCGGCTTGGGGAATGCCGATGCGATCGTACGTCCTGCGAATGTCCGCGGGTACGTCATCCCAAGATTGTGCAACCCGATCGGCGGTGCGCAAGAAGTAGTGAATGTTCTGAAAATTGATTCCCGAGAGATTCCCGCCCCACGTCGGGATACGCTTCTTCATGAATACTTGCAGGGCACGCAAGCGATTGTCCCGCATCCACAGGGGTTCGCCTTTGGTATGGGAAATAGTCTCCACGACCGCGCTGGAGAGTCCGGGTTTCGACTGCCGTTGGTACAGAATTGGATCCGCGACGTCGTTGCCTCTCGCCGGGCTACTCACGGCGTAATCTCCCTGTACCCTACCCGCTCAATGTCGTACGCGAGCTCCTTCCCGCCAGACTGCGTCAACCGACCGTCCACGAGGACGTGCACGACGGTAGGCACAACGTACTCCAGCATCCGCGGGTAGTGGGTGATGAGCAGGATGCCTACACCGTCGTGCCGCGCGCGCTCAATGCTGGCAGCGACGACCTTCATCGCATCGACATCCAGACCCGAATCTGTTTCGTCGAGGATGGCGTACTTCGGCTGGAGCACCGCAAGCTGGAGCATCTCCATGCGCTTCTTCTCCCCACCAGAAAACCCTTCGTTGATCGGACGTTTCGCGAAGGCCAGTTCGATGTGCAGCTCCTCCATCGCGCCCTTGAGGCGAGCCGAGAACACCGCGTGATCTAGCTTCCCACCGTGCAAGCTCCGCCACGCCGTCCGCAAGAAATTCTGCACAGAGACCCCGGGAATTTCTACCGGGTACTGGAAGGAGAGGAAGATGCCAGCCTTGGCACGTTCGTCAGGCTTCGCGTGAGTGACGTCTTTTCCGTCTACGGCAATGCTCCCATCGGTAATGGTGTACCGTGGATGGCCCATCAGCGCGCTTGCGAGTGTCGTCTTGCCCGATCCGTTCGGTCCCATGAGCGCGTGCACGGACCCACGCTCAACGACGAACGTGACATCGTGGAGAATGTCCTTCCCCTCGACGCGAACCGCGAGGTGGTCAACGGAGAAGCCCATGGAGGTTTAGGAAATGTTCGCCAGCGTGTACGCGCTTACCTCCGCATGAATTTTTCGATGCATTGCAGTCCAGTGCGGCTTGAGCGTACAGTACGCTTCCCGCGGGCATGTGCCAGGCAATGCCGTGCACCGCGAAGGCGCCATTGGGCCGTCGAGTAACTCAATAACCTCGATGAGGCGAATGTCTTTGGGCTTCTTCGCCAGCGCGTAGCCACCCAGAACACCTTCCCGGCTCTTCAGAATCCCGGCCTTCTTCAGGTCCCCTGCCAGCCGACTGACGTACCGGTACGGGAGACGATTATTCTTCGCGACGATGCGTAGGGACACGAAGCCCTTCGAACGAGCCAGTGCCCGGAGCATGATGAGGCTGTAGTCGGTACGGGTAGAGAAGAATGCCATAAACTCCTAGTTAAGTAGCGTGAGTTTACTCCCCTTTCAGTGTACGCGCAAGTCCGACCGCAATACGCTTCGCGCAAGCCATCCTGCAGCCAAGAATGAGCCCAAAGCTTGGGCTCTAGGTTTTTGAAACCCGCAATGACCAAGACGGGGTTTCTTGACCGGTTATGGTTATCGTATGCAAACCTTCGGCAACGTCTGCCGTGAAGACGACGGACTTAATAGTATCTATCTCAGGGTAGACTTTGTCCTTCAACACTAAGCTGGAATTCTCAACTGCAATTTTCGCTCGACCCCGAATAATGTTGAACTCAAATTTGTACTGTCCGCTCTTCGGAAAATCTGCAACGAAGGTATTCGTCGACACTGCGGCAGCATCTTCAATGCCACCTTCTCCCCTCCCGTCAATGGAGAACGGCGGCGTTGGCGCAGGGAAGAGCGTCAGGGTGCCGACGGTATTGCTCGTCGTCAGGTAGTGTGGACCTTTCACGAAGTCTCGACCCGTTACCCAGACTTTCCCCTTATCGAACGTTCCTGCCAACAATGTGTACTTATTGTCGAGCGTGAGCGTTGGACCATGGTTATCTACACCGCCTGCGAAGTCGAGCGCAAAGTTTACAATTGAGATTGCGGTCCTCGAATCCAGTCGAATCGTCACCTGACCTTCGGCTTTCGTAGCCCGGAAAGGAAAGCTCTGTACCGCTTTCAGTGCCGTCGTACGTACAATGGGCGCGGGTACCCCAGGGGTTTGCACCGGTGCGAGCTGGCTGATAACCTTTGGATCTTCCTCTGACTTCTTCGTGGGGTCGTACCCAGTTGCGACTTCAGCGCCATCTTTGTACCCATCAGCATCGGTATCGGCATTCAATGGGTCAGTCTTGTACAGCCGTTCCTGGTCGTTCGTGAGCCCGTCATTGTCCGAATCTTCGCTGCCATTGACGTTCGCATCCGCGGGCACGTTCACGTTCTCATTCGCATTGACGTTTCCGTTCACATTCCCATTCACATCCGGGACAGCAACGTTCACGTTCTCATTCGCATTCTCGTTCTGGTTCGTATTCGCAACGGGAGTTTCAACTTTCTTCCCACACGCAGCAAGACCAACCGTTAGGGCAACGGTCAGAATGAAGAAGCTGAAGACTTTCACAGTGCGCATGGGCATAGCATACCACGCCACCCGAAAGCTGAAAACGGGGGGCTACTTCACTAGGTATTCAGAAAACAGCAGGGCATTCGGGATGTTTCGGCCTGGCCCCACACGGTACTTGCCAATGTAGTAGAGCGCAGAGGAGCCACCGCCGTCGAGGTTAATGGCGTACTCCATTTTGAAGTAGCTCATCACCGCAGCGAGGTCGAGCACAGTCGCATTGCTTGCAACGATGAGGTACGCGTTCACGCCTTTGAAGCCCAGGCCGCTCCGGTTGCTCTTCACCGTTCGCTGCTTGGTATCGAGCTCACTCGATGTCACGACAACCTGACGGTTCACAATGAGCGCTGGGCCATTCGAGATCTCCGCCACTAATTTCGTTTTGTACTGCGCTTCGAAAGCGGCTTTACCGGGCCAACTCTTTGCCTGTCGCCAGAAGTGCCAGTGATTCTCCGTATCGAACGCCACGAGCGGACCAGTGTTGAATTTGTTCTGGTGGATGTTCACGAACGTGTCTCGCACGGTATTGTACACCATCCAGAAGTACGACCCGTACTGACCAGTGCACGATGCGTAGTCGTACGGACAGAAGTACGTGCCGTTAATGCCCGCGAACCCTTGCACCCGTTGGACGTACTTGTGCAGCGGCGAAACTGGGCAATTATTCGAGCAGTCGTACGCCGACCCGGTGAGCGTGTAAATGTGGAGCTTCGGATTCGTCAGGTTGATAGCCACGACGTTCGCCGTGAAGGGCCCTCGGCTCGTCTGAATTTTCCACAGACGCCACGAGGTCGTCGGCGTAGCAATAGACGTCGGGGTAACAATTGTTGCCGCTCGTGCGGGGAGCACCGCCGCGCATGCGAAACTCACTGTAATCACCAGGAAAACGAGTACTCGTTGCATGCGCACAGCGTAGCATGTTCTCCGCTTCTGCCAAACACTTGACATGTAAACTATGTAGCTGTACCCTACTTCTCAGTATGACGCACGCCTTCGCAAAAGATGTTGGCACCCGGGTCCATAAGCTCGCCTGTCTCATGGGCAGGTCGGCAGAGCAAACGCTCCGCACCGTTGGGAACCTCACCTTCTCGCAGTTCCGAATCCTCGTTGCGCTCCTCCACGGCGCAACGCTGAACCAGCGCACGATCGCCCAGTACCATGGCCTCACGGAAGCGGCGGTAAGCCGTATGCTTACGACTATGCAACGTCAGAAACTCGTCCAACTCGTCAAGGATCCCGCAAACCGACGTACCCATCAGCTCACGCTCACCCCCCGAGGGAGGCGCATTGCAGAGAGAGCCGCAACGAAGCTCGAATCGTATTTTGCCAAAGCATTCCACGGGATAAGTGCGAGTCAACGGAATTCTTTCCTCGCTACTATCGATAGCTTCATTCATAGCCTTGCGACTGAAAAATTATGAGCGACATAATTACGGTTACCAACCTGAAGAAAACCTACGACGATTTCACGGCAGTAGCGAGCATCAGCTTCGCTGTCCACACCGGCGAAACCTTTGGCATCCTCGGGCCGAATGGCGCTGGGAAGACCACAACGCTGGAAATGATGGAGGGCCTGAAAGGTATAACCAGCGGAACCGTTGTCCTGGATGGGAAAGATGTTTCGAAGCAGACACGCGACGTGAAGAACGTCATCGGCGTCCAGCTCCAATCATCCAGCTTCTTCGACGGGCTCAACCTCAAGGAACTCATCGAGACGTTCGGCGCTCTCTACGGCCAAACGGTTGACGCCATGGAACTCCTGCGAGAAGTGCAGCTCGATGAGAAGTTCAAGAGTAAGGTGAAGGAGCTCTCGGGCGGGCAGAAGCAGCGTCTCTCCATTGCCGTGGCGCTGGTGAACAAGCCGAAAGTGCTCTTCCTCGATGAACCAACCACTGGTCTCGATCCGCAAGCGCGCCGAAACCTCTGGGATCTCATCAACCAAATTAAAGGCCGGGGGGTAACGATTATCCTCACGACACACTACATGGAAGAAGCCGAAGTGCTCTGCGATCGTATCGCGATCATGGATAACGCCAAGATCATTGCCCTCGATACCCCAACGGGTTTGCTGAAACTCGCGGACGTGGGGACAACGATTGAGTGCCATACCGATCAAGCTCCGCCTATTGCAGAATTCCAGACCCTCGCGGGCGTCACCCAAGCTACCGTAGAGCCGCACGGTTTTTCGCTGAAAACGCAGCGGCCCGAGCAAACCCTCCCTGCACTCTTCCCATTCGCACAGCAGAAAGGCATCGCCCTGCACGACGTGAAGGTGCACCAAGCGACGCTCGAAGACGTCTTCCTCAAACTTACAGGCCGCAAGTTGAGAGAGTAAATCAGCAGACTGGTGGGCTGGCGGGTTAGTTTCTCCTGACCCGCTAACCCGCTGACTCCTAACCCACTCCCCTACCCCTATGACTATTCGCACCCTCACGCTCGCCTCGCTGAAGATGTTCGTCCGGAACAAGCAATCACTCTTCTTCACGCTGTTCATGCCGTTCATCTTCATTGGCATCTTCGGCCTCATTGGCTTCGACAAGCCGCAGCAAATTGACCTTGGCGTTGTCTCTGGAAGTCCCACCCCAAGTACGCAAGCGTTCCTAAAGTCGCTAGAGGAAATTGCAGCATTCCACATCCACAGCGGCACAGAAGCCGATGAACGCGCTGCGCTCCAGAAGGGCGACCGCGCAGTCGTCATGCTCGTGCCAGACGCGCTCTTCCCCGACCCGGCCGCCATCGGCTCTGCCGCAGGCAGTGCCGGGCAGGCCCCGACCGCGAAGACAGCACCGAGGGCGCAGAACGTCACGATCCTGAAGAACGTCGCGTACGAGCAGCAAGCGCAGACGGCTATTGTCATCCTCAACCAACTCTTCGACAAGACGACGTTGCAAATTGCCAAAGCACCCGCGCTCTTCACCTTGGACGTGCAGGACATTAGCGCGAAGAAAGTTCGGTACATCGACTTCCTCCTGCCCGGCATCGTCGCCATGTCGATCATGCAGATGGCTGTGTTCTCCGTAGCCTTCGTGTTCACCGACTACAAGGAGAAGGGCATCTTGAAGCGCCTACTCGCCACCCCGATGAAGCCACAGGACTTCGTCATTTCGCAGGTCATTACACGGCTCCTCGTCGCGGTCACGCAATCTGCGGTGCTCCTGGGCTTCGGCGCGCTCATCTTCAAGTCGCACATCTACGGCAATCCCCTACTCATCCTGCTCACGGTACTCCTCGGCGGCATCATGTTCCTCGGCTTGGGCTTCACCATTTCCGGTTTATCGAAAACCGTAGACGCCGTACCGGCAATTGCGAACATCATCGTCTTCCCCATGCTCTTCCTCTCGGGTATCTTCTTCCCCACCAGCAGCATGCCTGGTTGGCTGCAGAGCGTCGTCACCTACCTACCGTTGCAACCGTTCGCCCATGCCATGCGGGAGATTGTCGGCAATGGTGCCGGATTCATGGCAATCAAAGCTGACCTCGCGTGGGTCACGGGCTGGGCGATTGTCCTCGTTGCCCTCGCGGTCATCACCTTCCGCTGGGAAGAGAAGCGGATGTAGGAAGAGCAGTAGGCACAGAGTACAGCACACTCCACCCCGTACTGCAGTATGGAGTGGAGGCTGCGAACCGGGCGCTAATCAGACAGGATGCTACAGAGCGGTCAGGGCTACCAAACCATGGTACGAGCTTGATGGCACGAACGTGCCGCTGTACGCCGCGTACCCGCTCTTCTGCATGCGAACCGAGTACGAAGCGTACTCGGTCACTGTGCCGCCGTTATTACGGAAATCAGTTAGCCACGCTGGCGTTGTCAGTTTGCCGTCACTACCGGTGATGCCGCTGTACACTTGTGTCCCGGCATAGGATATGGTGACTGCAACACTGGTAACCGGTTGACCCGCCGTGGTGGTAACCGTCGGGGCGTACTCGTACTGCGTTGCGAAATCGGCGGCGGTATCAACTTTGCCATTCCAGACGATATCACTCGAACGGAAAAGAGAGGCGGCTTGCTCACTGCCGAATGTTACATTCCTGTACAACGTATCTACGGAGCCGTCAGATCCTGTCAGTGGGACGAAATCACCAACGTCTGCAGCGAGGGAGGTATCGAGCGAAAAAACATTACTCAGGAATCGCGTGTGCTGGACAGGGCCAAAGTTCATCCATGAGCTGTTGCTCGTAAACGTGTTATTAGAAATTTGTACGCCCGACAAGTCTCCAGCATCATTATCGCCCCGAGAAAATGAAGCGCCGTATGCACGGTACGCATCAGCGTGGTCATTATCTACAGCGGTAATCGTATTCCCGTTAATGAGAATATTGTTGAGCGGACTCGTAAATCGCAACCCCATTGCATTGCAGAGGCCAGTTCCGGTTCGCGCAATAATCGTGTTATTGGTTACCCGCGTCCCCTCGCCCTCTTCTACTTGGAAACCGTAGACCCCGGGCGGTTGGCATCCGTCGTACTCTTGGTTGTAGGCCACATCGCTTACCTCGATGTAGTTATCGTAGAAGTAGG
>Ga0172379_10008773_pt1 | contig 12637 bp, 12 predicted proteins | sample GrowelOW334metaG_FD_119756 | JGI IMG/M metagenome (GOLD analysis project Ga0172379, IMG submission 119756) | Groundwater microbial communities from an aquifer near a municipal landfill in Southern Ontario, Canada - Groundwater well OW334 metaG | ecosystem: Environmental > Aquatic > Deep... | reverse complement strand
TTTTAAAAAATCAAAAAGGTTGTCATTTTTATCATCCTTAAAATCACACTTCAGCAAGCTCAGTGTGACAAGTTTTTGGCATGAAGGCCTACCAATGTCGTGGTGAGCTTGTCGAACCACACATCCACGATCAAGCTTTTTTGACACATACCCCTCCAAAAAATTCCTCATGATCAAAAATCCATTCGTCCCCTTCATCGACAAAACCGATTCGGGATGAAATTGAACCGCCTCAATCGGAAGTGTTTTATGTCGAATTCCCATCACCAAATCCTGCGTTTTTGCAGAGATCTCAAAACAATCGGGAATCCGATCTCCCACCAACGAATGATACCGACCGGCCATAAATCCTTGCGGCAAATCCTTAAACAACGTTTTGCCATCATGTAGGATCGGAGAGGCCTCGCCATGTACCGGAGGATCGATCAATCGCAACGTACCGCCAAAACACTCCACCATCGCCTCCAAACCCAAACACACGCCCAACATAGGATAGCGTTGATGATATTGATCAATAATTTTCATCATATTCCCCGCGTTTTTCGGGATCGAAGGTCCGGGAGAAAATACAATCGCATCCGGATTAAGCGCGGGAATAATCTCCGGATCAATCGTGTTGCGATACACCAACACCCGACACCCCAATTGCTTAAAATAATCCACCAAATTAAAAGTGAAGGAATCAAAATTATCAATCATTAAAATCGTAGGACGAGAATCTTTAGGAACATCTCCGGCCGAACGGAAGGGAAGAATTTTTGTTCGCATGGGAGTCGGACACTCGGATACATGATCCTCGTGCCCTCTTCCTTGAAAATGCTCACAAAAATTTCCCCTCCCGCTCGGCCTAAAAGTATCCAGGAACGCCTGCGCCTTACTCAATGTTTCTTGATACTCTTTTTCCGGCACGGAACGATAAAGCAGCGTGGCTCCAACCTGAAATCGCAACATCCCCTCTCGAATATGCGCAGTGCGTATAATAATGCCCGTATCCATTTCCCCAGAACACGTGAGATACCCGACCGTCCCGCCATAATACCCGCGACGTTCTTTTTCGTGTTTTTCAATCATCGTCATAGCCGCCACTTTGGGCGCACCGGTTAACGTACCAGCATTGAGACAAGCAATCAACGCATCAAACGCGGTAAAACCCTCTTTTAACTTCCCGGAAAGGTGCGCCACCGTATGCATCACTCGCGAATATTTTTCCACAAAACGATAATCCGTGATCGTAACCCCGGGCTCACAAATTCGACTCAAATCATTCCGCCCCAAATCAATCAACATATCGAGTTCCGCCCGTTCTTTGGGATCCGACAACAACGCCAACATGTTTTCATGATCTTCAATGGGATCACGCCCCCTCTTCGCCGTTCCGGAAATCGGCCGCATTTGCGCTTTTCCATCTTCCACGCGCACCATCATTTCCGGAGACGCGCCCACCAATTGATCTTTTCCCAAATCAAAATAAAAAAGATACGGCGAAGGATTCGCCTCCCGATACCGTAAATAAAGACCCATAGGATCCCCTTCAAATCGCGCTTTCAAAACATTGGAAAAAACCACTTCCACCAACTCCCCCTCTTTAGCATACTGTTGGGCCACTTTTACCAAGTCTTGATATTCTTCTTGAGTGTACAAAAACTTTTCATCCGAAATCGAATACGCCGGCTTGGGCAAAGGAGAAGTTTGAAGAATTTGTTTACGAAGCGTTGAAAAAACATGAGCCAATTCCGAACGCTTTTGCCGAATCGCGATGAGCTCGGCTTTTTCTTTCAATAAATCAAAAAATACAAACGTATCGTATAAAAATAAATCAAAATCCTGAACCTCATTGTCCGGGAGCAAGGAAGGAAGCGTTTCAAATTGCCGAACAAAATCATAACTAAAAGCGCCATAAAGCCCCAAAAAGCTCTTGGTTTTCAAGGAAAATCGTTTCAAAAAAACTCGAATCCCAACCGAAATATTATGTTGCTTGGAACGTTCCGACTCCTCAAAAACCTCCTGCGATCGCTCAATCACTCCTAAAATTTTACTTTTAGATCGCTTCAACAACACATACGGCTGAAAATCCCGATCCTGAAAAGCTTTCAAATAAAACACCCCGCGTTCATTCAACGCCTCAATTTCAAACCCATCATTTTTCCCGCGCAATCGCAGTGCCGGGTCCACTCCCATCAAACTAAAACGGCCATAAATAGGAGAAACATCCTTGGATTCAAAAAAGAATTTATGAGAATAATAACCATATAAACGCAAAAAGACTTCATGCGCCGGTTGATACGGGAGAACGGATCGTCCTTCCGTAAGGCCATAATCGAGAGAGTGAGTGGTAAATGTCATAAATGATGTGAATTAAAAATTGAACAAATAAAAAATCCCCTCCATGCGGTTGAGGGGATAAAAACTTAACTTAATGCAAAACCACCTCATCCGCGCGAAAGAGGTTGCCACCAAGCATGAAAACGAGGTTTCCCGTATTTAAGTTCTCGAGAACCGCGGCTCACGGTTTCAATTCCAACCTTAAGCTTTTCTGATACCTGATGTTGCGGCATCCCCTGCTTCAATAATTTAAAAATCTGAAGACGACGCGCAACCTCCTCCAATTCCGCAGGAGTTAAAACCGCGGAAAGAAAATCCTCGGCCAATTTTAAATCATCGATTTGAACGATCACTCCCGCCAACTCTTTGATAAAATTTTTCTTCATGCCTTTTAATTTAAATCTTAAAACACGAACAACGATCATCCTAGTACACTAGAATACTAGCAAATATAAAATTAAAGTCAAGCAGACATGAGCACAGCGAATGTCCGCTCCCCGCATTTCCTCCAAATCAAAAAAACCGACCCTTTCGAGTCGGTTTTCAATGTCATGTAAAAATCCTTATTATTACTTCTTCTTGTCGTCCTTCTTCTCTTCTTTCCCTCCCTTGGCAGGAGCAGCTGCCCCCTCGGCACCCGCTGCCGCAGCCGGAGCACCCGCCGCTTCCGCAGCAGCAGCCGCCGCCGCTTCTTGAGCCGCCGGAGCAAGATCTTCGGCCGTTTCTTCATTCGGAGGAGACACGGTCACCACCATCAACTTGGCATCCGAAACCACGGTCAAACCGGTCGGAACCACCAAATCTTTCACGTGAATGGTTTCCGCAAAGGTCACAAGGGGAGAAATATCCACCTTAATGGAATGCACCAAATCTTTAGGCAAACATTTAACCTCCAATTCATGTAAGTTGGCGACTAAAACTCCACCCAAATCCTTAATTGCGAGCGAAACTCCGACAAATTCAAGAGGAATACGGGCATTAAGAACTTTATCCATTTGAACCGCGATAAAATCCACATGCGAAATTTCATCGGAAATCGGATCGTATTGCATATCCTTAACCAAAACCGGAACACTCAAGTCTGCCCCAACCTTAAGATCAAGAATGGTGGTGTTTCCCGCGGTTTTGTACGCACGACGAAAATCCTGATAATTCATCTGAATCGAGACATTATCCCGTCCCACTCCATAACATTCGGCCGGGATCATTCCTCCAAGACGAACATCTCTCGCCTTAACGGACGGATCTCTCTTTGAAACTGCAAGGGAAACGGATTCCATAAAAATAAGATTACAGATAAAAAAAGCTCAACAGCAGGAGGATATTAGCGAAAAACCCCTGGAAGGGCAAGCAAATTCACTAAACACAAGCGAAACGAGTATTTTTGGCTCCGCATTCCTGATTTAAAATTTCCAATTTCCGGAAAATCTGCTATCTTTTCCGTGCCCATTTTTTAACCTCCTGTGCCATGAGTATGCTCGGAAAAATGAAAGACATGTACCAACTTCAAAAACAAGCCAAAGAAATCAAAAAAAAGTTAAAAAACATTCACATTGAAGCCGAAGAAAACGGCGTAACCGTCGTTTTAACCGCGGAACAAGAAATGATTTCCGTGAAAATTTCGGAAGAAGCCATGCAAAATCGAGAAAAACTCGAAAAATCCGTCATGAACGCCATGCAAAAAGCCCTTAAAAAATCTCAAGAAATCGCCTCCGCCAATATGAAAGAAGTCATGGGACAAATGGGCATGGATTTACCAGGAGCGTAAATGTCACCCTGAGCCTGTCGAACGGGTGACCTCACGAAAAACTTATCAAGAACTTATTCGTGAATGTGTGGTTCGAGAGCCTCACCACGACATAAGCATTCACCAATTGAAATTAACTCCCCTCCCCATGCACCGTCCTTCCCTAAAAATCTACGCTGTAATTATACTCATCGCTGCAGGAATTCTCTTAGGCATCAAATGCCTCCCCTCTTATTATGGCGCTTGGCTCAACACCCCATCCGATGCTTCGGACACCGGGAATATTACCTTCGACATTCAACCCGGAGACTCGGGAAAAACCGTGACCGAAAACCTCAAACAAGAAAATCTCATTTCAAACGGTTTCTTTTTTTACTGGTATCTCCGTCACGAAAACTTGGGAAACGAAATTCAATCCGGACGCTTTGTCCTTTCCCCTTCCATGACCCCCATGGAAATCGTAAACAACATCACCAGCGGAAAAGGCCAAATGGCGCTCACCATTCCCGAAGGATGGACCACTCAAAACATCGACGACGAATTGGTGAATATGAGACTGACCACGTCGGGAGAATTTGAATTAAAAGTTTCAGAATTTCTGGTCGATTCCGTTCTATCGGAATGGGTCTCCACCGATTACCCATGGCTCACGCCCACAGACAACATCGACGCCACTCCCGAAAGTCTCGAGGGTTATCTTTTCCCGGACACGTATTACATCGACCCATCGACCTTTACTTGTGACGGATTGATCCCTCGACTTTTGGACACCTTTGAATCCAAATTTTTGACTCAAGAAAATCTTGAAAAAATCACGGCCAGTGGCCGATCTCTCAACGACATCGTGATCATGGCCTCGATTGTAGAACGAGAAGCGCTTCTCGATGAAGACCGCCCGATCATTGCCGGCATTTTATGGAAAAGACTCGACAACGACTGGGCCTTGGGCGCAGACGCCACATTAGCTTATATCATGGGAGGAGAACTCACGGCCGAAGATCTTTCTTACGATTCTCATTACAACACGCGTTTATACAAAGGCCTCCCCCCGACCGCCATCAGTAATCCGGGTCTCGCCTCCCTCGAAGCCGCACTCAATCCCGAGGCCAGCGATTATTGGTTTTATCTCAATGATCAAGAAACCGGCCAAGCCCATTACGGAACCACGCTCGAAGAACACAACCAAAACATTCAAGAATGGTTAAGGTAATCCTCATTGAACCTCTGGAACCAAATCAAAAGGTCCGTAAACTTTCTCTCCAAACGCATCTCCGGCATCCACAATGAGGTATTGATTTCCGCAAACAAACGCATCTCGTGAAGACCACCCTCCGTCAATTCCATATCCGGGATTAAAATTATAATAGACCACCTTTTCCGCACTCTCTCCGGAATCCAAGCAATAAAAATCCCCATCAAACATCCCCCCATTTCGATAAATAGCCTGATAATCCGAGGCTAAAAGATAGTCATCGGGAATAGTCTCTTTATGATTTTGATAAAGAAAACCCTCGGGGACAGAAGGATTCACACAACTCACCGCTCCATACCCGGTGACCTGTTCGGTGGCATCTTCCCTATGGGTTCGAACCACCGATGCAGTAAAAAGAAAAACGACCAAAAGAACAAATAAGTGTTCCAAAATTCTTAAAATTTTTTTCATAAATAAAATAAATAAATATTAAGGCGCCTCGTAATAAATCGAAAACGTAAACGCCGCGCTGCGATTCCCGGCCGAATCTTCAGCGTAAACCGTGTACGAATTGTCTCCGATTTTATAATTTCCAAAATCAAGTTTGGCGTAATAATTCCACGACCCACTCCCGGCCACAAACTTAGTGAGTTTAAAGTCATTCACATAAACCGCCACAGCCTCGGGACCCACCGTACCCTGAATCAAGACCTCAGCCGCGCCAGTGGTATAAGGCCATGCTCCGGGAGCCGCGGCATCATTCAATAACGTCACCGACGGCGTGCTCACCGTCCCGGTTGAAGGAGGGACAACAATCGTATCTTCAGTACTCGTATCCTCACTCAAGACTGTCTCTGTTGTAGTATCCGTTGTTTCAGTTTCAGCCGTGTTTTCCTCTTCCTCCAAAGCCGTGAACGCCCCTTCCGGCACTTCCACAATCAACTCCAACGAAGTGCTCGGCAAATCCTCTTCATTCCGCGCCACAATCGTAAAGCGATTTCTGCCTTCTCTCAAATTTCCATACCCGTAAAACGCATTGTATTTCCACGTGGTCGCTCCAGCCACATACGACTGCAATGTGTACGCGGAAGCCACTCCGTTTTCATCATAATTAGTCACCGTAACACTCACGGTATCCGCACTCGCCGTACCCTCGATAGTCACCGATGTTTCGCCCGTAGGTAAGGTATACGGATTATCCGTCGGAAAAGTAATGGCAATCACAGGCACCGCATTTTCGACCACGGGTTCAATCGTCTCAACGGGAGTTTCCACATCCGTCGTCGGAATTTCTTCCGTGATCTCTGTCGTTTCCGTGGTCGGAATCGATTCCTCCACTTCATACACGGTGGGATCCATATCTTGAGAAGAATTCCATACATACCAATCACTCACTTCCCACTCATTATCCACCGCTTCCAACAATGAAATCGATTCACGCGCCACCATTTTCTCAAGATCGCTCGCCGTGATTTCAACTTGTTGCCCCACCCCCACTTTCACTTGTTCAAGCACCACTTTCCGATCCGAATCCGGCTCAAACACTTCCACCAAAACCTCTCCTTCGGTCACACGCACATTCTCAAGATCACTCAATTCCACTTCAAAAATTGCACGATACGACGTGATGCGTAAATTGTCCGTCTCCACCACAAAATTCAAATTTTGCTCCGCACTTTCCACCATATTGAGCCAAATACGTCCGTTTTGCAGCGTTAAATTCACTTGATCCGAATCGTCTCCGGCAATTATTTTATTGATTTCCAAACTCGAATCCGCATCCAATCGCCCCACAGTTCCATTATAAAAAGTTAAAACCCCTCGACTGGAACGCCCAAGCCCGAGTCGATCCCCTTCGAGCACCAACTGCCCGGAATACGCTTTGGTCCATTCGGTCGCGCCCCACGGCAAAATCGTGGCCGTGCCCTGATCAAGATAAAGATAAATCTTATTTTTGAGCTCAATTTCACGCTGATCGAGAAAATTGCAAAACAACTGAATCGCCAACACAATAATAATTCCGACAAAAATAATCAGTAAAAACGGCCAAAGAAACTCCTTGGACCCACGTCTTTTGCGAAGATAAGGATGACGAGCGTGAACCATAAAAAAATGAAAAGCGCCTAGATGGGCTTAAAATAACCAAAAACGGGAAGAGTGTAAAGGAAAAATTATAGCCCCATCTCCTGCTTCAGCGCATTCACATCCCGCACCACTTTATGATCTTTTCGTAAAAGTTTAATCACCTTCTCAATCGAGTGCATCACGGTTGTATGATTGCGCGCGAATTCCTCGCCGATTTGCTCCAACGAGGCAGCCAAATCTTTTCGAATCAAATACATGGCAATTTGTCTCGGCAATAAAATTTCTTTTTTGCGCACCGGCCCGATAAGATCACTTTTAGTCAGTTTAAAATAATCCGCCACAATCGAAATCACCTCATCCGGCGTCTTAGCCAACGATTTATGTTCTCGCCCATCGTCCACCACGGCAAACTCGCCTCCTCGATTTAATTTTTTCAAAATTCCGGCCACAGACCGAACCGTGGGCGTGATTTGCTCCAACTCATATTGCGCAATCGCCTGCATCAAAACGCCCTCCAGCTCACGAATGCTGTGATGCACATTGTACGCGATAAAATCCAAAACCTCGGTCGGGAGCAAAACCTGATGTTCTCGACATTTAGCCTGCAAAATCGCCAACCGCGTTTCATAATCCGGAAACTGCACATCCACAATCATTCCCATTTCAAACCGGCTGATCAAACGATCCTGAATATCCTTCAACTCCTTGGGCGGCCGATCCGCGCTGATAATAATCTGTTTATTGGCATCGTAGAGTTCATTGAACGTATGAAAAAATTCCTCTTGCGTCCGTTCCTTATGCGCCAAAAATTGAATGTCATCGATGATCAAACAATCCACATGGCGATAACGAGCTTTGAAATCCTTGGCCCCCTGCTTTCGAATCGCTTCCACAATCTCATTCGTAAACCGTTCGGACGTCATATAAATCACCACGGCATTCGGATTGCGATGTAAAATTTCATTGCCGGTCCCCTGCAAAAGATGCGTTTTCCCCAACCCCACGTCTCCATACACAAACAACGGGTTGTACGCGCCTCCGGGTCGACGCCCGACCGCCAAACACGCGGCATGCGCAAGCCGATTCTCGGATCCGATAATAAAATTATCAAGCGTGTATTTGGAATTGAGCGCTTTGCTTCGCACCCCTTCATTGGTCACCGTGTATTCTTCTTTATTGCGAACTTTTTTCACATTTTTCAATCCCTTCAACACCGAATTCACATCCACGGACCGCAAATCATCAGGCTGACCCAATTTCCCATCCACTTCATAATGAATGCGCTTGATCGTGGAATCGAGAGACTGAATGGCTTCAAAAAGAAGGCTGTGATTACGATTCGCCACCCAATCTCGAGAAAGAGTGATCGGAAAACCCACCGTAATCGTCTCCCCTTCTCGTTTCACAATCGCGGTGTGTTGAAACCACGTCAAAAAATCCGAACGCTTAATCTTGGGCTCGAGCGCGGTCAAAACTTGGATCCAAAAATCGCGAAAAGAATCGGACATAAAATTCAAGGGTGACAGGAATCCTATAATACTGAGCCACTCAAATCGAAACAAGAGAAAATTATACAAAACTATAGATGTGACTTAACCCGGACGCCTCAAATGCGTACACAATGCTCCACGAGCCTCGTGAACATATCTATTAAGACCGCGAACAGAATCTTCCTGAGTAGATCGAGCTTGGCTCGTCCAACTCACCACCGATTTTTGCCCTCTATCTTCATAAAGATTAAAATATGTTCTATGAATACTTTGGGAAGTAACCTCTAACCGCAATGACCCAATCGATCCGCATGTACTTAAAAAATCAAAAAAAAGTCTTAGAACAGATGGAGCCCCGTCTAAATACCCTTCCAGCGGCTTGCCTGGTTCTGGATTCTCTAACCTAAAAAAAAAATTTTCTGCTTCGGGATTCTGGGTTTGAAAAAGTCTTATTAAAGAGTCCATTTTCTCTGAAATGCGATTTTCTGGGGAATCTAACTCTTCCATTTTAAAAAAAGTTAAAAAAATTAATGTACCTAATCTCTATCAAAAAATATTTACTAAATCAAGCAAATAATCGGCCCAAGTCCTGAAACGTCACCAAAAAGAGCACCATGATCAGCAACCAAAACCCAAAAAAGTGCAGCCAATTCTCGAATTTAGCAGGAACGGGTTTGCCACGAATTCCTTCCAGCAATAAGAAGAAAAGTCGCCCGCCATCGAGCGCCGGAAACGGAAATAAATTGATCACTCCCAAACTCAACGACAACAACGCAGTAAAACGAATCAAGGCAACCCATCCTTCATCCACATGAGTGCCTGTCATTTGCGCAATCCCCACAGGCCCGGAAACCCCTTCCGGCACTTGCGCGGTCATAAAAATCTTAGAAAAAACATCCGCCGTCATCTTGGCCGTGTACCACGTCACTTGCTTCATCTCATGAAACGCCACAAACGGAGCATCGAACCAAGAATAACGAACATTTTCAATCGAGAGAATCGACGCGGTTTCAATCCCATCATAATAAGAAAAAGGAAGATTTAAAGATTCAAAAACCGAGCTCAAATACACCCCAATCAATCCCGTGTCTTCATTTCGTGTCATGGTCAAAATCACCACCTCAACCCCGCGCTGAACCTCATATTGAACCGTTTCCAATTCACTTGCCTCCACAATGGCCAACGCATTTTCCGCGGTATAAACCTCAATCCCATCCACCCGAAGCAAAAGATCCCCTTCCAAAACTCCCGCTTCCTCAGCCGGAGAATCTGAAAGCACATCCGAAATCAACACCCGACGGGTCACGGGCAGCGGCCAATCGACACGTTGAGTTTCCCCGTTTCGAACAAATTCAAAAATAACGCTGTGAGTCGAGCCCCCCACATTCGCCTGTGCCAACATCCCGGCCAAATCCTCTGCGTAAAAAACCGCTTCCCCATTGATGGAAAGAATCCTATCCCCGATCTGCAAAGGAGATCCCGCCTCCACTGAGATCAATTCCACCCGCGGCAATTCAAGCAAATCAAACGCCAATCCAGGAGAAGAAAACTCCGCATCCGGCATGAACGTTTTATCATTCAATGTAAAACCCTCGTCCGAATCCATTAACGTCAAAAAAGTATCCATATTCATACTCGAAATCGGCAATTCATTCACCATTAAAATCCGATCTCCTTCCTTAAATCCGTTCAATTCGGCCCAAGATCCCTCGTCCACTTTATCCACCAAAACCCCGTCCACCACCTTAATTTGATGCGAAGCAACCCCTTCCAAAAGCCCAGCTCCAGTCACAATCAACGGCTGCATGCCCACACCAAATCCGATGGAAAACAACAACCACGCAAACACAAAATTCATCACCACTCCGGCCACCACCACGGTAATACGTTGCCACACGGTTTTATGCGCAAAATTCTTGGGATTGAAGCGTTTTAAAGAAATTCGTCCCGCGTCTTCGCCCAACATTTTTACAAACCCGCCAAACGGAATCCAATTGAATGAATAAAGCGTTTCACCCCACTTTTTTCCCCAGATCCTCGGTGGCAATCCCAACCCAAACTCTTCGACCTTAATCCCCTGTCGTTTGGCCATAAAAAAATGACCGCATTCGTGAACCAAAATCAACGCGGAAAAAATAACGAGAAAGGCGAGAACGGTGAGAAGGAAATGCATAAGGGAAAATGACTAATGAATAAAAAAAATGCGGGGGTCGGACACTCCGCTCGGAAGAGAAATTCAGGCTCACTTCGCTTCGCTACGTGAGTGCGCTCCGTGTCTATTACACCGTCATCACTCCCTCTTCTTTAGCCTTGGCCATTTCCATGATCTTGGCATTGGCCTCATCCACTTTGGTTTGAAGTTGTTTCTGTGCACCGGTTTCTTCATCTTCACTGATTTGTTTGTTTTGCTTCATCTCCTTAAACTTGGAATGTGCGGTCTGACGAATATTGCGCACCGAAATGCGCGTGTTTTCCGCAAGCGTGTTCACCACTTTCACCAAATCGCGACGACGCTCCTCTGTGAGAGCCGGAATATTGAGCAAAATCGCTATTCCACGATTTACCGGGTTGAGTCCGAGGTCCGACACCTGAATCGCTTTTTCCACCGCAGACAAAATAGAACGATCCCACGGTTGGATTTGAATGGTTTTCGCATCCGGCACACTGATGCTCGCCACATTTTTAAGCGGTTGCACACTGCCATACGCCTCCACCATCACATGCTCCACCAACGCGGCGTTCGCACGCCCGACCTGGAGTCGTGAAAACTCCTCTTTGAGATGATTTAAAACTTTTTCAAATTCCGCAACTGCAATCGCAATAACAGGATCTGTAAGCATAAAAGAAAATTAAATATTAAACATGAACCAAAGTTCCGACTTTTTTGCCTTGAACCGCGGCCCATAAATTACCTTTTTTATTCCAATCAAAAACCACGACCGGCAACTTGCCTTCGCGACACAACGCCGTGGATGTGGCATCCATAACCCCTAAATTGCGCTCCAACACTTCATCAAATGAAATGGTCTGAAATTTTTTCGCTTTCTTGTTTTTCATCGGATCCGAATCGTAAACTCCGTCCACTTTGGTGGCCTTCAACAACACATCACACTGCAATTCCAACGCCCGAATCGCGGCCGCCGTATCCGTGGTAAAAAACGGACGTCCGGTACCTCCGGGACACAAAAGCACATGCCCTTCGCCCAAATGCTTCAATCCTTTTCGACGAACATAAGGTTCCGCCACCTCAGCCACCGGCAACGCAGACAACACGCGCGCTTCCACACCCAATCGCTCAAGCGCCGCCTGCAACACCACACTGTTCATAACCGTGGAAATCATGCCCAAAAAATCCGATTCCACACGAGGGATCCCTTTTCCAGTGTTGTCTCGATACCGCCAAATATTGCCGCCTCCGGTCACAATCACGACCTGAATGCCTTTTTTATGAAGCATCACCACTTCTTTGGCCACACGCTCCACCACATCAAAATCAAAAAAATCGCCTCGTTTGCCGGCCAAAACCTCGCCCGAAAACTTTAATAAAACGCGTTTATACATAAAATTATTTTAAAATAATATACGTGAGCACAATTCCAATCAAAAGCCCTGCCATAAAAATCAAAGGCAATCGTTTTTCCTTGCTCCGATCCTCTGCATTGGCGAGATCGGTGAGCAAATCTCCGCTCAAAATCACTTTTTCATCCGCGTTTTTCTCCACCACATCCCAGTACCCGTGATTAGCCACGAGTTGAACAAATTTTGAAAATTGAATGCTGACATGATTTCCCGCCTCGGTTG
>Ga0172379_10008772_pt1 | contig 12638 bp, 11 predicted proteins | sample GrowelOW334metaG_FD_119756 | JGI IMG/M metagenome (GOLD analysis project Ga0172379, IMG submission 119756) | Groundwater microbial communities from an aquifer near a municipal landfill in Southern Ontario, Canada - Groundwater well OW334 metaG | ecosystem: Environmental > Aquatic > Deep... | reverse complement strand
TTCCAGATAAAGAACTACATTAACGATCAATCTCACCATCAGGTCGATCCACCACGAACGCTCTTTGAGTAGGCGGAGCCTACAAGACAGAAACCACCGGCGATTGAGCCGGTGGTTTTCATTCCGCGTGTTCCAGATAATCGGACAAATTTCCGTATTCCACAAAAATTCTCTTGGCTTTCAGGATCCAGAGTTTCTCGGCGATCGCGTCGATGAATTCGCGGTCGTGGGTTATGGCGAGGACGGTGCCCGGGAATTCTTTGATCGCGTCGACGATCGCTTCCCATGTGGAAGGATCGACATGATTGGTCGGCTCGTCGAGAATGAGGAACTCAGGATTTTGTGCGAACGTCAGTGCTAATTTGAAACGCGCTTGCTGACCACCGCTCAAGATATTCAAGGGTTGCCGCACCAAATCCGACTCAATTCCATAGCGTGCCAAGAATCCGCGGCATTTGCTCTCAGGCCAATGCAGCGTTTCTTCAAAAACCTCGAACGCGGACATTGTCGGATTGAGACCGGCGAGATGATCTTGCGTCATGAATTGATATTTCACATTTACGCCGATATGAGCAGTTCCTTTTTGCGGAACGAGCTCACCCGTGATGAGTTTGACGAGCGTTGATTTGCCGCTGCCGTTCGACCCGAACAGAACGACTTTCTCTCCAAAGCGCAGGTCAGCCGTTGCGTCGAAGAAAATGAAATTCTGATTCGCCGACTTCACGATCTTCGTTTTCTTTTTTGAAATGACGATCTCTTGAACTTCTTCCCGCTCCGTGATCGGTTCGTATGCAAAATCGATATGATCCACCGCCGCGATCAATTTACCTTTTTTCTGTTCCACCGTATGCAAACGAACATCGGGTTTTTTCTTATCCGCCGACGGTTTGTTCCCAAGTTCGTCTTCCATTTTCTCCAAACGATGTTTTGTCTGCTGATATGTCGCCGCGCGGCTCGAGTTCTTCTTCGCCTGCAATTTCATAATTTCAACGGTTTGTTGCAATCGGTGTATCGTTCTTTTTTCGATCATCCATTCGCGCGCCTCGCCTTCGATCTGACGTTCTTTTTCCGCCAAGTATTCGGCGTATTTCATCGTGTACGCGGTCGTCGTTCCATCGTGCAGTTCGAGCACCGTGTTCGTCAGTTGGTCGATGAAATACTGATCGTGCGACACCATCAAAAGTCCGCCATGAAATTTTTGCAACGTCTCCACAAGCCATGCAATCGTGTGATAATCGAGATGATTCTCAGGTTCGTCCATCGCAATGAACGACGCACCGCAAGAGAGCCCGACAACAATTTCCAATTTCTTTTTCTCGCCGCCCGAAAGATCCGCGCATTTTATGTTCTTTAACTTCGATTCATCTCTTCCGCGATTAAAGCCTGTTTTTTCAAGCATTTTCAAAGCCGAATTGAACGCTATCGGAGGAACACGTCGCGTTAAGAATTCATACGGTGTTTCATCATTGCTCCCCGAAAAATCCTGCGCTATATAGGCGCATTTATTTTCAAGCCCGAGAATTTGTCCTTCGTCGGCTTCAATATGTCCCGCGATTATTTTGAGCAACGTCGATTTGCCGCTGCCGTTGTCTCCGATGAGCGCAAGCCGTTTTCCCTCAGACAAAGCAAAACTCACCCCTGAAAGCACGGTCTTTGCCCCGAATGATTTTTTAATTCCCTGAACGGTTATACTTCGCATTGTTTTATACTACCTCTTAAAAATCCATTTTACTACTGGTATATATCAAAAAAACGTTTTTTAGTTACAAAAAACCGCCCTCATTATATAGAGAGCGGCTGGACTTTTTCACTTTGCGATCTTTTCGACCGCAAAGAATGCGTGGACGGTGATGTGATCACCTTGTTCGAGAAGAAGATCATACTCATTCACTGCAAAAAGATCTTTGTTTCCCAAAATTTCTTTTGCAACAATAATTTGTTTTCCTCCTCGAGGATTCTCAATAATGTTGACGACCTCTCGATGTGAGACCGGAGTATTTTCATCCCCAACATGATGGTATCTCCAATAAAAAGAAACCAACTCATGATCCCAAGGATCGCAATCTCGAGCTTTCGCAAATCTTTCGATCTTGTGAAAAGCATCAGGGAAACACGCAATGAGCAGTTCCCGCGAAGGAACGATTTTTTCTGAAACCAAACGAGTGAGCTCGTCTTTTTGTTCAGATGTGATCTTTCCGATATTGAAACGAATATCGGTACATGGGAAGGCGTACAGGAGAAAAAGCATCTCCACCGCCATTTTTTCTTTGATAGCGTTCATGGCGCACCTCCTCGGGCGTTTGAAAGAACAAACCAGCCACGAGTATAGCAGAGTTCTTTAAAAAAGAAAGTACAAAAAATCCTTGTTGAAGAAAAACACTCAACAAGGATTTTTGATCACCTATTACTTTTTATACTCTTCAACCAATTTCAAAAGCAGTCGTACCGGCGCACCCGCTGCACCATCGGCAAGTTTCTCGTGCGAGGTCGTGGTCATGCGCGACGCCATATCAATATGCAACCATGTTCCCGAAATGTCTTTTGCGAACGCGTACAAAAATGCCGCAGCTGTGATGGCACCCGCACCGATAGACATATTTCCTCCTTCATGCCCCAAGTTCGCAATATCTGCAATCCTTGATTTTATATAAACATCATATTCTTCCCACAACGGTAAACGCCACATGTAGTCGCCGCTTCGTTCTCCGAGCAAAATTGTTTGATCCGCAAGTCCATCATCTTTGGTAAAAATTCCGGAACACTCTTCACCCAAAGCCACGCACACCGAGCCGGTCAGCGTCGCAACGTCGATCGTAAGCATCGGATTATATCGTTTCGCATAGGTCAGTGCATCCGCCAAAATAAGGCGACCTTCTGCATCAGTGTTCAAAACCTCGATCATTTTTCCCGACATACTTTTAAGCACGTCACCCGGACGATACGCGTGACCGCTCGGAGAATTCTCAACCGCAGGCACAAGAACCACGATATTCTTTTTTACTTTCAAGCGAGCCGCGAGTGCGATCGTGTGAATGACTGCCGCACCTCCCGACATATCCATGTTCATACCGAACATGTGTTCTTCGGTCTTTATGTTGAGTCCGCCCGTATCAAACGTAACACCTTTTCCCACGAGCACGATCGGTTTCTGTCCTTCGCCCGCACCCATATACTCCATAATGATGAACTTCGAGGGTTCGGTAGATCCTTGCGCTACACCAAGCAACGCCCCCATTTTAAGTTTCTTGATATCTTTGTCGTGCAAAATTTTCACTTTCACCGGAAGACCTTTGACTGCCTCAACAGCCTTGTGAGCCAACACCGTCGGAGTCATCGCACTGCCCGGCATGTTTGCAAGCGTTCGCGTTTTGTTCACCTCCTCGCCGATCAATTTTCCTCGACGGAAAGATTCTTGAAATTTCGTTGAAACCGCACCCACGACGATCACTTCCTCGATATCATTCCAACCTTCTTCGGGTTTTGTCTTATATTGATTGAACTCATAGTTCGCCATTTCAAAATTCGTTGCAACGATCTCCGCCAATTCTTCTTTAGTAAAGTCGGGTAACAAATTAAAAAGTTCGTCCGCATTCACCGTGATCTTTTTCATACCGTCCTCTTTCGTTTTTCTCACGATATTTCGCACAAGCACCACAAATTTTCGACGATTCATTTTTTCATCTTTCGGAACGCCGATAACCAGCATTTTCTTACCATCTCCCATATTGAGAAATTCGGTCTTCTTTTGTCGGCGAATAGAAACGCCCGCTATCTTTGTATTCATCACTTCCTCGATCGTGTTCTTTGAATTAAATATATATTTCATACCGGTATTGATTAACTAACAATCATATGATAATACTTAAAAAACCTTGTTTTTGCAAAAAAGTCATACCTGCTTTTTTTCAAAAAACAGTATAATATATCCAGATGAAAAAAATCATTCATTATATTGAGGCTTTTCAACTACCGCTTATTCTAGCGGCCATTTTTGTCGTGCAAAATCAGATCTTCAATATGTGGACAAGGCTTTCTCCAAACTTCGATCTTCCATTCCTTTTTACATTCTGTTTTGTGTTCGGAATGCTTTTGTATGGACCGGCTGTCATATTCAAAAAACAAGCGCGGTATATATATCTTCTCGTTGTATCATCGATCGTTTCTCTGATCTTCATTTCGCAATATCTCTATTTTTCTTTCTTCGGCGGTTTTCTCCAAGCTTCCGCTCTCAAATACGCGGGACAAACGGGAGCGGAAAAAAGCACCATCATCACCTTGCTCAGCCCGGGACTTTTTGTTTTTCTCCTTAATATCTTTGTCGTCGCAATCGCCTATGTATTGTCACAAAAAGAAAAATTCAACGAAATATTCTTGCAAAGAAAAGAAAAAAAGATCGCTGCATACGGTCTTGTTGCGGTCGCACTCTGCAGTTTCGGAACACTACTCATCACCAGTGAGGACGGTTTGCAAAAAATACTCCATCCGTCAAAAACAATTAAAAAGACCGGCGGCTTGGTCTATTCCCCGAACAATTACATCCGAAAAACAGGTATTTGCAATTATTATCTAAGCGACGTCGTAGGTATGTTACTTCGTTCATCACGGATCACCGAAGATGATATTATTTTTGTTCAAAACTGGTTCTCGGAAAAACCCGCGGAAACACCCGACAAATACTTCGGGACCGCACGCGGAAAAGATCTCATCATCGTTCAATTTGAGTCACTCGAGAATGTCGTGATCGGACAAAAGATCGGCGAGCAAGAAATAACGCCGAATCTCAACAAACTTTCAAAAGAAGGATTGTATTTCAACAATTATTACACACAGGTCGGGCCCGGAAACACATCCGATGTCGAATTCGTCACACTCAATTCGCTGTATTCACTCAGCAATACCGCTGCTTTCATCGATTTTGCGAACAACTCATACACCGCTCTACCGAACTTATTGAAACAAAACGGATATGCCACCTACACGCTTCACGGCAACGATCCGACATTCTGGAACCGCTCGAACATCTATCCGAAACTCGGTTATGAAAATATCTTCAGCAAAAATGATTTCGTCATAAATGAAAAAGGTTTCGAGGTCGTGAGCGACACAGATTTCTTTTCTCAATCCGTACAAAAAATGAAAACATTCAAAAGCCCTTTTATGGCGACACTCATCACACTCAGTTCCCACTCGCCTTATATTATTCCCGAAAAATATCAAACATTGAACATTCCAGCCGATTCAAAACTCACCAAAACGCAAAAGAATTATCTTCAAAGCATTCACTATACCGACCAAGCTTTGGGAACATTCGTTGCCGATCTCAAGAAAAACGGTCTGTATGACAATTCACTCATCGCGATCTACGGCGACCACGGAAGCAATACCGGCATCAGCGAGCAATTATCCTCACCGTCATCCGCTCGAACACCCGCCGCGCTTTCATCAAGCCAAGTCCCGCTTATCATCCTCACACCGAGAACAAAGACCGGCACTATACTGAAAAAGACCGTGACGATCCCCGGCAGTCACTTGGATCTCTACCCAACCGTTGCAGACCTTCTCGGTGTTGCACTTCCTCCAAACACTTTCGGACAAGCCTTGCTCAGTACCAAAACCCCCGTCGTCACCAGACGCGATCCGTATTCTCAGATCATCACCACCGTACTCACAACAAATATTGCCTATGAAAGTGCCGACAGTGGCAAGTTCGAAGAAGGTGTTTGTATTCAAATTCCAGCAAAAACTTCCTTGTCCATCAACGACTGTAAAAAAATATATGACGAACAATTCGCAAACGTCAAAGCATCCGACATTATCGTCAAAGGAAATTTGATCCCGAGACTTTCGAAGTCAACAGATCTTTCTCAACCGTAAAAAATATACACTATGAAAAAAATATCACTTAACGTAAAACCCTTTCAAGAAACACTCCATGCAGATATGTGCAGACCCGCTTCTTTGAAGATCGTTCTCAATTATTACAAGATCAATAAAACAGAAAAAGAACTTGCAGAACTCACGAAGGTCACACAAGGTCTCGGCGTTGACGATAAAAAAATCGCTGCCATCGCCCGCAGTTTACATTTTAAAGTTACCATAAAAAATAAAAGTACTTTTGCCGATATCGAAAAATGGTTGAGCAAAGGAGTGCCCGTCATTGTCGACTGGTTCACCCGCGGAAGACAAGATTATAGTGACTCAGAGGTTCCCGACGGTCATTATTCAGTCGTCATGGGACTTAATAACAAATACATTTATCTTCAGGATCCCGAGATCGGAAAACAAAGAAAAATGACCCGCGAAGACTTTATGAAAGTTTGGTTCGATTTTACCGGTCGTTCCATAAAACCCGATGAACTTATCATCCGACAAGTCATCGCAATCCATCCAAAAATAAAGTAAACAAAAAAGCCACCGGATAAAACTGGTGGCTCTTTGAAAAATTCATCTGGGAACTTTTCTAATTTTTTAGTTCTGATAATTATCTTCCATTAACCCAAGCGATAAGCTTGGCGACCTCGGGACGTTCTTTGTTGCAATAACGAGCAACAAGTTCATTGAGCGCATCTTTGTCTTTTGTCTGATAGACGTTCAGAACCCCGTGGTTAAATTCGCGCAAAGCATCGAACCATGCGGAACTTTTTGCTTTCTCAATATCGACCACAACACCTTCGAGAGAAAGTGATATAACACCCGTCTCAAAAAGCGTCGTTGCCGATACAAGATTTTCGCGTACATACGGAGCAACCGTCTCGTTCTCGACATCAGCCAAAAATCTGAACACTCTACCAATGATACTTGCAACGATCTCCAAACGATGCTCGGAGCTTGGGTCGCAATACTCATCAGCAAGAATACCGAGCAACGTCGCTTTTGCTTCTTCGCAAAGTTTCATTCCGTCACTGCCAAGTTCCGCATAACACTCCGCCGTGCATCCGATAGCGTGCGAATATTCATGTCCTGCAAGGATAGAAATAACCGAACTGTCGGTAACAAGCGGAATAAGTGTTTTTGCAGTTTCAGGATGACAATACTTCGCCATCTTCTCGGTATAATTTTTTACCATGGAAGATGCCGATGCCATATCAAGAAAAATGCGTCCGCCTTCTTCTTCAACAACTTGTTGTCGATTGGGCACCGCTTGTCCCGCGTAGCGAAAATTAACACACACGCCGGATCGGATCGCCGGAACAAAAAGACTCACGTCAGTTCTTTCCATCTTTTGTTTCGCTCGTAAAACGATTTCTTCGGGAAGTTCAAAAGAAGCGGTGTGCTCCACGATCGAAACATATTTTTCATCGATCATTTTTTGACCTTCCTGCGTTCGTATCTCAAGTCGAAACTCAGGACTTACTCCGAAAGAATGTTCATATCCCGATTCCATACCATGGACGGGGATCATTCTTTCCGTTCTTGGAATACTGACCCATGTCTGATCGACTTTCGTCCACAACTCTTCAAGCTGTGTAATATCGGTGCATGAGTATGCATTGGAAAGCGCTTCAAAATATTCCTTGAGCGAAAGGTCTTTAAAAGAAACTCTTTCCTTTAAACGATCCAACACCTTTAAAATATTTTTGATCTCCTTCGGAAACGCTTCCGCCCACGTTCGTCTATCGATGATCCCTTTTTCAAAAGAAAGATCAAAGACCGTATAATCAAACGACGAAAGCATCTCTCGGACAAGTTCGTTATATCGTCCTCTATCGATCTCATTAAGAGATTGATATGGAACAACAAGCACTTCGAACCATTTCGCCCAAAGATCATCTGTCGCTCGTGCGAGCTCCATATAATCTCTGAACATTTGAACTTCATGATCGGAAATATCATCTGTTTTCAAATAAACAATATTCGATACCACCAACCGCTCGAACTCAAAAGCGGGAATAATGAACTTCTTAAGAAATCGCAGCGTGAGAGCCGGATCACTTTTATCTATTATTCCTTTTTGATCGGCAAAATATTTTACCAACTCATCAAGTGAAGAATCGGGACAATCGGTATTCGAACCTTTTGGCAAAGCGGCAATATATGCGCGCACCACCGGTGAACGAGCGATATGTTTTTCAACAGCCTCCGTCGCGATCTTCACCGCTTCAGAAAGCGTCATGGAACGATCGATGTTCGGAAAGATAAAACCTCTTCCAAACATCTTCAACAAAGGATCACAATTTTTTATTTGTTTCATAAAAAATAATTATTTTAAATTATCAAGGTGCCAATATCGATCTCGGCATCCCTAATAAAATTGATTATTAAGTCGCGCAAAATCGATATATAATAAGTTTTTTGCTTATTACACTGGCATGATAAAACCATATTTCTAGCATTTTGTCAACCAAGCATATCTCAAGTCCTTGACAAATATTTTTAATATGTTAGTATACCACCCAGAAAATAACAACACGGTCGAACGCTGGTGTCACTAGAATTCTGGACATCACCGGTGTTTTTATCTTTCTCATGTGGGTAAGACCCATCTTAAAAGCAAAACGTTGCTCGCAAGATAGGTCTTATTTCCCCACAAGGGAAGGATCTATGTTGTTGTTGCACGTTGATAAATACATATAAAATATTATGTTATTAAAGATTTTTGTAGTTTTGCTGCTTCTCGTTTTATCCTACTTCAAACTAACTTCCGTTACGGGAGGCCGCAGGTCTTACACCGGAACCGGAATTTGGTTCGTGATTATCATGTGGATAGCTGGGTTATCGGCGTTGGGCTCATTTACGATCCTCAACTCGCAAGAGATTGGATTGAAGAGCACAGCGGGAAATGTCGGCGTTGAAACTTTGACATCGGGTCTTAATTTCAAAATGCCATTCGTCCAAGACATTTTAGTCTTTCCGTCAACAGCACAGACTGTTGATCTTGTGATTCCCGTCAGCAAAGACGGTGCGATCACAAAAGATAATCAAACGGTGGGCGCGTCAGTTAAAGTGACATACCACTACGAAAAGAAAAACTTATCCAAGATGTACAGAACCTTCGGTATCGAAAAAATTAAGGAAAGATTGGTTTCACAAACAGAACAAGAGTTTAAAGTGGAGATCGGAAAATACGGTATCTTTGAAATAGCCGAGAAACAAGATATGATTCGCGAGCCGATCACTAAAAGACTCGAGGTTGCTGTTGCTGAAAAACTAGGTGGAACGATCATCATTGAGAATGTAAATGTTCTCAACTATGACTGGTCGCCAGAATTTGATGCTGAAATCAAAACAACAATGGCAAAAACAGCGCAAGTGAAACAGAAAGCTCAAGACCTGTTAATTGCCGAGCAAGAAGCTCAAAAAGAAGTCAAAAAAGCCGAGGCTACAAAGCAAGCTTTGATCCTCACTTCTGAAGGAGAAAAAATTGCCGCTGAAAACAGAGCTGAAGCTAAAAAAGCCGAAGGTCTTGGAGTAAAAGCATACAACGAATCGATTGCTGCAAATCAAGGTTTGCAGATCGAGTTGACGAAACTCAAGATTGAAGAAGCTCGAGTTGCAAGATGGAATGGGGTGTACGTACCTAACAATATGTACGGACCTATTCCCTTCAATTCGATAGGAGGTGTCAAAGGGGAATAGACTTTAACAACATAATGATTATATAAAAATTTTATTTTATATAATCCAGTTTTAACCAAAATACCCCGCAGGTCCATCTATGGATCACGGGGTATTTTTTTAACCAAAATTTTTTATGTACGAGGTCGAACCTCGTACATAAAAATTATTTCAAATTCTCCGTCATCCACACGATGAACTGCTCCTTGGCGTCTCCCCATGCTTCGGTTCTTTTTTCGGGATCGGCTTTTCGCAATTCACCCATAGTCATCTCGCTTCCCTTTGGAATGAAGATAAAATCAATGAGCATTCCTTCTTCTCCGCGAACCTCATCGGCGATTATTCCTTCGATACCGCCCGAGAATACTATTGGCGCTTTTCCGGGCTCGCAATATGCCACAGCTTGGATTATTTTCGCTTTGCGGTTCGTCTCGCCTTCCATCAATTTCAAAACTTTTTCAGGTCCCAATTTCTTTTGGAACTGACTCGCATAGATCCCCGGCAAACCGTTCAACGCTTCGATAAAAATTCCCGAATCAATTTTAACCACTGGCTTTCCACATTCGTTCGCCGCATATTCCGCAGAGAATCGCGCCACTTCTTCGCAAGAATCGGCTTGGATCTCGGGAACTTCAAAACTTTCGATATCCAGTTTGATCCCGCGCGGTTCCAAAACCTTCTTCATCGAATCGATCTTGTACTGATTTTTTGTCACCAACGTGACGGTTATTTTATATTCCATTTTATTTTTTATTTTAATTTTGTTACATCTTAGAAAAGAATGAATATTTTCGGTACATATACGATCCGAGAATTCTTTTTGTCACCATAGGATCATCCGCTATGTCACAAAAATAAGTGGAAGCATCGGACAACGTAGTAAGCATGATCCACGAATACAATTTCTTGTCTTTCGCCCATTTATGCTCGGCGGCGGAATTATATCCTTCCAAGAACGCATCGAACAATGTGAAGTCAGGTTCGGTCGCTCCATCAGGAAATGACCACTCCACCACAGCCAGTGCGAGATCTTTGATCACGGGACCCACACAACTCCAATCGAAATCAATGATACCCGCGAACTCATTTTTGTCATTGAAAAAAACATTGCTTGGGCGGTAATCATTATGAATGAAACCTTCAATCTCTTTCTGATTTTTTCCGAACTTCATCATTTCTTTCACCTGTTCGACGAATTCTTTTCCTCCTTCGAATTTTTCAACAAAAACATTTTGCAACGCTATAACACGTTCAAATTCGGAAAAAATGTTTCGCTTCCGCGGTGATGTTGTTTTAAAATCAGCTGCCGCATTACTCATCAATCCCAAACCCCTGCCGGCATTGTACACTTGTTCTTTGGTAGGAAGATGGTCTTTATCCACTTCGATATGATGATCTTCAAGAAAACCAAAAAGAACCGCGACCTTACCATCAACGAGCGTGTAGAAATTTCCAGACTTTGTCATAAGCCACGGCGGAACAACGACCCCGCCTTTTGAAAGACAGTCATTCGCTTCATATTCAAATTTAATATCTTCGATCGGCAATCGCTTACTGACACGTAAGATCGTCTTATTCTTTTCACCGACAAGATACACTTCGTTGTCGCCTGATTCACGAAGAAGTTTTATCGGCGAGATCTCTGAGAGACCGTATTCTTGTAGTGCTTTTAGTATATTTTCCATTTTTATTAGTATGCTTTTTTATTCTCGAAAAAATCCTCCGCCAATTCTTTCAGTTTCCACCATGAGATCTCTCCTTCTTTTGTTTCTTCTTCGTTCAGTTCAAAGAAATTCTTTCCATCAAATTGCGGATAACTCGTGAGTGTACATAACCAAATTCCTTCTCGATATTGTTCCTTATCATATGACGTTTGGATCAAACCGGTATCTCCTTCGACTTCTGCGGAAAAAATAATATTTCCTTCCGGATCCGAGATCGCGATCGATTCCCGCCAAACGACCTTTCTGTCATCGCCCGTTTTTCCTTCCAACAAACCGAGCAATCCCTCAATTCTATCCCAGTCGGTCACCTCCGCTTTATTCAAAAATCTTCGCGTAAGCAATCCGTTCCAAGAATTTCCCAAAGATGGAATCAATGCCCCACCATCAGTCGCTATGGAATACTCATTGAATTTCTTCGATATCGCCGAAGCCTTGATCTGCGCATTTTCCTCAAACGTCTCCCCGTTCTCCTCAACATCAACTCTTTCCGGCATATCCGAAACAACATCAAAAAAATCCCCAACGATCCACGCCAGTTTTTCTTTCTTATGTTTGTTGTTCGTCGCCAAGATTATCGTTTTCATAAAATATCCGAAAAAAACTTCTCAATACTCCTGCAAATTTTACCACACCTTCCATTAAAAATACCATCTATCATCGCAAGCCCGCTGACCTTGACGCAATATCAACCGCGTGGTATACCCAGAGCAAATGAAAAAGGTATTTTTGTCCGGACCAATTCGTGGACTTTCACGAGAACTGTCCTTAGGATGGAGAAATAAAGCCACGGAATTATTAAAAGATTTTGAGGTTATTCATGCTCTGCGAGATCGCGAAATAAAAGAAACACTCCCCGATCCCCGTCTCGCCATTATTCGCGACAAACGTGATATTGACGCATCAGACATACTTTTAGTGAATGACGAGTTCCCCGAAGCGAGTATGATCGGAACTTCAATGGAGATCATCTATGCACACGAAAGAAATAAAGTCGTCGTCATTTTCGGCGAAGGTCACGAAAAAGACTACTGGCTCAATTATCACTGCCATGCGCGAGTGAAAACGTTGGAAGAAGCGTGCGATCTTATAAATAATTTTTTCAAAAAATAACATGTCCAAAGAATTCGATCCATATCTTTTTAATGAGGGACTCAAAAAACTCGCTTCCGAAGTGGTTGGGACCGAGCGTATTCATATGGGTATCCGACCCTGCGGACTTCACGCGGGAAATGTTACAGCGCTGTATGTGTATCCATATCTGTTCTGCGAAGAAGTGAAAAAACTCGGCAAGCCGGTACAATTCACATTTTTCTTATCCACGAACGATTACGAACAAGATGAACTGGATGGCCCCGATTA
>Ga0172379_10008771_pt1 | contig 12639 bp, 13 predicted proteins | sample GrowelOW334metaG_FD_119756 | JGI IMG/M metagenome (GOLD analysis project Ga0172379, IMG submission 119756) | Groundwater microbial communities from an aquifer near a municipal landfill in Southern Ontario, Canada - Groundwater well OW334 metaG | ecosystem: Environmental > Aquatic > Deep... | reverse complement strand
TTATCGCGCAGGTACAAAAAAATCTACTGCTTAAATACGGGATGCAACTGGAAGCTCTGCGGGCAAAAAAACAGCACAATGCAATGAAACTCGTCGCGTATAATCCAAAGCGTTTGCTTCGTCTCGGGTATAGTCTGATTATGAAAAAAGGAAAAATTGTGCGGAGTGTTGCGGATGCGCAGGTCGGTGATGATATCAATATCGTGCTTGTCGACGGAAGTGTTGAAGCGAAGATAGAGAATGTAAAGGCTGCTTAGAATACACTTGAGGTTTTATCGTGTCGCAGTGTTTTGCGAGAGTGATGTTTTAGGGTATACTATGTAAGTACAAAAGCGTTTGATTTTTTGTTTTTTCTTAATGGTATTTAAGTATGTCTCAACGAGGGCATTATATTGTCGGTTTAGATATCGGTTCAGCGAATATTAAGACAGTTATCGCCCAGGAAATTCCTGAGGAATCTTTGTTGCGCGTGATTGGCGTAGGGAGTTCTCCTTCGGAGGGGATTCGCCGTGGTGCTGTCGTGGATATAGACGAAGCCGTACATTCTATAACAATATCGATTGATCAAGCGGAAAAGATGGCAGGCATCACTGTTGATCAGGTGATGGCAAATATCGGCGGAACGGAAATTTTTTCGCAAAATGCCAAGGGTGTGGTAGCGGTCGGTAAAGCGGATGGAGAAGTGCTTGAGGATGATATTACGCGTGTGTTGTATGCCGCACAATCCGTAGCTATTCCATTGAACAAAGAAATTCTCCACGTATTGCCGCGAAGTTATCGATTGGATGACCAGAAGGATATCAAGGATCCTTTGGGAATGCACGGTGTTCGCCTCGAAGCGGATGCTTTGATTATCGGAGGGTCGTCGTCTCATATCAAAAACATAGCTCGGTGCATTGAACAAGCAGGACTCACTCTCGGCGGGTTTACCATTGAACCGATTGCAGCGGCAACAGCCGTTTTAAACAGAAAGCAAAAAGAGTTGGGTGTGGCCGTGGTCAATATCGGGAGCACAACAACCTCGTTGGCAGTATTTGAAGAAGGTGATTTGTTGCATGCTGCCATATTGCCGATCGGTGCTTCGCATATTACCAATGATATTGCTATCGGATTGCGCACATCGGTTGAAGTGGCAGAGCAAGTAAAACTTCTTTTCGGTACGGCTATTGTAAAAGATGTGGACAAGCACGAAGATATTGATTTGTCACAGATTGATTCGCAGGAGGAAGGTCTTGTATCACGGCGTCATGTCGCGGAAATTATCGAGGCACGCACCGAAGAGCTTTTGCAATTTGTTAACAATGAACTCAAAACCATCGGGCGAGCAGGCTTGTTACCCTCGGGTGTTATTCTAACAGGTGGCGGTTCCAAACTTCTCGGTATCACAGAGCTCACCAAGGAGATCTTTCGTTTGCCGGCACAAATCGGATATCCGCAACCGTTGGGTGGTATTTTGGACAGGGTGGATGATCCGGAATTCTCCACGGCGGTCGGATTGGTGGTGTGGGCGAATGAAAATATCGTAAGTGCGCCGAATGGATTTCACCTTGGAAATACGCTTTCAGGCGGGGTGTTTGGGAGTATACAAGGAGCGGTAAAAAAAGCGAAAGGCATATTTGAGAAATTTTTGCCATAAAAACCTTTTAGCACCCTATTTAAGCCTGTTTGGATGCGAAAAAGAAAGGAGGAAATACCAAGAAAGGGCAGAGCAGAAACTTTTCTTGACATCTCTAAAAATAATATGCTAAATTGAAGTATCTGAGAGTGCGTGAAATGTACGCCCCACAAGACAAAAATCAATATCAAAAGTAACAATGAAAGCCGATGAAATAACTAAAGGAAAGAAAATATATGGCTGAGATTAAACCTGAGATTGAGACTTTTGCGAAGATTAAAGTTGTTGGCGTGGGGGGATCGGGTGGAAATGCTATTTCGCGTATGATCGACTCCAAAATCAAGGGAGTTGAATTTGTTGTTGTTAATACTGATGCACAAGCACTGCACCATTCGAAGGCGCAGGACAAAATCCATATTGGAAAAAATCTGACCAAGGGATTGGGCGCGGGTATGAATCCCGAGATTGGTCGTCAAGCAGCTGAGGAAAACCGAGATGAAATTCAAGAGGTGCTCAAAGGCGCTGATATGGTTTTTGTGGTGGCGGGTCTTGGCGGTGGTACGGGATCGGGTGCCGCGCCTATCGTTGCGGAGACCGCTAAAGAGCTTGGCGCTCTGACCGTGAGTGTCGTGACACGACCCTTTGCTTTTGAGGGAGCGCAACGCAAAGCCATTGCCGACGAAGCGCTGGCCAATATGAAAGAGCGCGTGGATACACTCATTACTATTCCAAATGATAAATTACTTTCGATTATCGATAAGAAAACAACACTCATCAATGCTTTTCGTATCGTGGATGATATTCTCCGCCAAGGTGTACAGGGAATTTCCGATTTGATTACCAAGCCCGGTATCGTCAACGTCGACTTTGCGGATGTGCGTGCCATTATGGAGGATAGCGGCAGCGCTTTGATGGGTATCGGTATTGCGTCCGGTGAAAATCGTGCTGCAGAGGCTGCCAAGGCCGCTATCAATAGTCCGTTGCTCGATTTGTCTATCGACGGTGCCAAGGGAGTGCTGTTTAATATTTCCGGTTCTTCGGATCTGACAATGCTTGAAATCAATGAAGCCGCCAATATTATTACCGAAAATATCGATCCGAATGCCAAAGTTATCTTTGGTGCGGTAGCTGATGACCAGGTTCGTAAGGGTGAAATTCAGATTACCGTTGTGGCAACTGGCTTTGATGTGAATCGAAACAGCAAAGAAGCCACGTTCGGAGGCAACCACCACACTGTGAGGCCGCTCACTGCTTCAGACAATGCGCCATCGCACCACCAGCAGTATGCTCCGCAGCAACAACAGTATGCTCGACAAGCACCCTATACGCCTCATACACCCGTTCCATCGCAAGCGGTAACGCCTCGAGTGGCGCCGATGTCCGATGAGGATTTGGACCTCGAACAAGAGCTCACCTTTACTCGAAGGGAGATGGAACCAAAAATGATTATCGAAGAGAAAATTCAGCCGCGAGGGCTTTCTATGCGAGGAGAGACCACTGTGTTGGATGATACCGACAATGATGATTTGGAAATTCCCGCATTCATCCGCCGCAAGATGAAAAAGTAGAAAATTTTTATATAAATAGGACGATAGTAAAAAAGATGCCCTAGGGCATCTTTTCTTTTTTGAGTTGTTTGCGGATATGGGATTTGGCGGCGGAAGTCTTGACCGATTCCAGCCAGTCCCGATTAGGCTTACGTTTTTCTTTGGAGGTGAGGATTTCAACCACCTGACCATTTTGGATGTGATAATCAAGTGAGACCATTTTTCGATCGACCTTGGCACCGGCAATTCGACTGCCGACTTCGCTATGGATAGCATAGGCGAAATCGACAACTGTCGCTTCTTCCGGGAGGTGGATGATGTCACCTTTGGGAGTGAAGGCAAATATATGGTTTTTGAAAAAATCAATCTTGAGGCTATTGAGAAACTCTTCATCATCACGTCCGATTTCCTTTTGCCACTCTTGAAGCTGTTTGACCCACGCGAGTTCTTTGTTTGGGATGACTGTGTTTTTTCTGAATATGATATTGCGCCAGGTCTTACTTTCTTTTTCGGTATAGATCCAATGGGCAGCGATACCAAACTCCGCCTCATCATGCATTTTTTGCGTGCGAATTTGAATTTCAAGAATTCTGCTTTCCGGACCAAAGACGGTGGTGTGAAGCGACTGGTAGCCGTTTGGTTTTGGGAGAGATATATAGTCTTTGATGCGACCCACCATAGGACGGTACTTTTTGTGTACGAGCCCAAGCGCTTCATAGCAGTTGGTGATTGTGGGTACGATGATACGGATAGCCACGAGGTCATAGATGCGCTGGATATCCATATCGTGCTGTTGGAGCTTTTTGAAAAGCCGGTAGAGATGTTTGCTTCGACCGCTTATTTCTATAAAAGGGATACCCTCTTTTTGCAGATCTTTTTTGTAGGCGTCAGTGGCGTGTTTGATGTAGACGTCACTCTCGTGAATATATTTTTTGACGATTTTTTTCGTGATGGCATAATTTTCAGGATCAAGATGTTTGAAACAGAGATCCTCAAGCTCACCCTTGATTTCTCCGATACCGAGACGATTGGCGATAGGCGCATAAATTTCCATTGTTTCGCGGGCGATGCGCTCTCGTTTTTCAGGAGGAAGATGCTCGAGCGTGCGCATATTATGCAATCGATCGGCGAGTTTGATGATAACCACACGGATATCCGCCGCCATTGCCAAAAACATCTTGCGCAGATTTTCCAAAAAATATTCTTCGCGCGAACCTCGCAGTTTTATCTTACCCAGTTTTGTCACGCCATCCACAAGGTCGGCCACTTCGGCGCCAAACTTTTTTTTGACTTCTTCAAGTGTAAAATCAGTATCTTCCGGAACATCATGCAAAAGACCGGCGGCGATAGTGCGCGATTCCATACCGATTTCCGCGAGAATCTTGGCTGTTTCGAGGGTGTGTTCGATATAATCGACACCGGATTTGCGTTTTTGTCCGCTATGAGCTTCACTGGCAACGGTAAAAGCATCAGTGATGAATTTTTTGCCTTCACTGGAAAGAGGAAACTTTGACGCTTTAAAAACATCTTCGAGTGTCATAGAAGTGAAGTAAAGAATCAGTGTCTTCATTATAGGGCAGGTTGGTTGAGTTGTCACCTTCAAATGACGGATTTGACAGATGCAACACAGTTGCGTTAATATAAAAACATGATGACTTATCAAGAAATAATAAGACGGGTTCGTACACGAGGTCATAGATTGACCAAGGCCCGTTTAGGCGTTTTGGAGTTGCTTTGGAGAAAGCAAAAACCACTGCCTGCAAGCGATATGCGTGAGTTGTTGGAAAAGCAGGGGATTGTGGTGAATAAAACAACTATTTATCGCGAATTGGATTTTCTGGCACGGGAAAAATATATCGAGGAAGTTTGGCTCAATGATGGAAGAAGGTATTATGAATGTCTCTCCAAGCACCATCATCATTTGATTTGTATTCAGTGCAAAGGCGTTGACGATGTGGTTTTGGAGAATGAGTTTGAAAAAGAGGAAAAGCGGATTGAACGCAATGTCGGGTTTAAGGTACTTAATCATTCATTGGAATTCTTTGGGGTGTGTGCGGCATGTCAATAAAATGGAGGTAATAATACATATATGAAACAATCACTTCTTGTGCTTAGTACCGTACTCTTTGTACTTTTTATTCTTGCTTGTGCCTATATTTTCCGTGCGCGGACTACGGTTCCAAATGATGGTGTTGCATCTTCGAATAATGCAAAAATACAAGTGGTATCAACTTTTTACCCATTGGGAGAATTCGCCCGTCAAGTGGGAGGAGATGATGCTTCTGTGTCCGTGATTGTTCCCGCAGGGGTTGAGCCTCATGAGTATGAGCCGACACCGCAAGATATCGCTTCAATATATACAGCGGATGTGCTTATTGCTAATGGTGCTGGAATAGATGCTTGGGCGACCAAGATTCGCCCAGATTTGGAAAGTAAGGGTGTAAGGGTTATCGTTATGAGTCAGGTGCTTGGGTTTGATGAGGATATGAGCAGTGCTGAATATGGAGAGAATGAGGGAGTGGATCCTCACTTTTGGCTTGACCCGACGTTAGCAGAAAAAGAGGTTGCAAATATAAAAGACGTTTTTATTTCCATTGATATAAAAAATCAGGGCGTGTATACTGAGAATGCAATGGCGTACGCGGATAAACTGCGTGACCTTGATCGGTCATATCGCGAAGGTACAGCAGGATGTAAGAATGCAACCATTATGACTTCTCATAACGCGCTCCATTATTTGGCGGAACGCTACGGTTTTGAAGCGCTTTCGATAGTTGGTTTTTCGCCGGAAAGCGAACCATCGACACGGCAATTGGCAGACTTAGCGATGCTTGCACGTCAAAAAAATATCCGCTATATCTTTTTTGAAACACTGGTGAGTCCGCGCTTGGCGCAGGTTCTGGCGGATGAAATTGGTGCCAAAACACTAGTATTTAACCCGCTTGAAGGATTGACGGATGACGAAGTCAATCAGAAAAAAAATTATATCTCGGTGATGTATGAGAATTTAAATAACCTCAAATTAGCAATGGATTGCTATGTCCAATAACTGTATTGAATTTAAAAATGTCAACTTCTCCTATCCGCACAATCAGGTGTTGGAAGATATTTCATTTGTTGTGAATGAAGGGGACTATGTCGGATTGGTTGGGGGAAATGGGAGTGGCAAGACCACCATTCTCCGTATCATGCTTGGATTACTTGCTTTTGATTCAGGTAACGCGCAACTATTTGGCGAAGATGTTCAAAAATTTCATGAGTGGCAATTGATTGGGTATGTGCCGCAGCATGTTGCGCGCGGAGAAGCTTCCTTTGGGACAACGGTGCGAGAGGTTATTGAAAGTGGTTTGGTTTCACGAAAAAAATACTTCCTTCATAAACAGGTATCTGATGAAAAACTCATTCAATGGGCGATGGATGTTGCGGAAATCGGTAATCTGGAGCACCGTATGATCGGGATGCTCTCGGGAGGCGAGCGACAATTGGTATTTATTGCGCGCGCGCTCGTATCTCGTCCAAAACTTCTAGTGCTTGATGAACCGACGACGGGTGTGGATGCTCAGTCACAGGATAGATTTTATAGGCTTCTTTCAGCACTGAATCAGAGTCATAATATGACTATTATGCTCGTATCCCATGATTTGGAGGTGGTGGCGCGCGAGGTTAAAACTGTGATTTGCGTCAACCGAACACTTGTCTGCCATGTGAATAGTCGTGAATTTATCGAAGGAAATTATCTGCAACAAGTATACGGTGAGGAGATGAAATACGTGCATCATGATCATAATCATTAGAAGTGACACACGCTCAAGAAGTGTCATGCTGAACTTGTTTCAGCATCTCGAGAAAATAGAGATGACTCTACAATGAACGGGATCCTGAAACAAGTTCAGGATGACAGTATAGAAAAATCTTAATTATCCATACCGTATGTTCCTCGAAATGTTTCAATTTGATTTTATTATCCGTGCTTTCGAGGCGGGGATATTGCTCTCGATTATTGCGCCTTTGATCGGTGTGTTTTTGGTAGTGCGAAGGTATAGCTTATTGGCGGATACACTTTCGCATGTCTCGCTCATGGGTGTGGCAATCGGTTTTTTGCTCAAACTTAATCCGGTGATCACAGCTTTATTCATATCTGCAACGGCCGCGTTCGGTATCGAGCGACTGCGTCAAAAGCAAAAAATGTTCGGGGAATCAGTCTTGGCCGTGTTTCTTTCAGGCAGCCTGGCAATCGCAGTGGTGCTTATCGGTATGGCCAAAGGATTTAATGTCAATCTTCTAAACTTTCTTTTCGGAAGCTTATCGACAGTGAGGGAGAGCGACGTGGTGTTGATAGGTATCTTCAGTATTGTCGTCGTTGCTTTCTGTGTTTTCTTCTACCGCCAGTTATTTCTCATATCATTGGATGAAGACTTGGCAAAGGTGAGTGGTGTTTCGGTAGATGCGCTTAATATTATCCTGGTGATTCTAGCAGCCTGTACGGTGGCGCTTGCGATGCAAATGGTGGGTGTGCTCTTGGTAGGAGCGCTTATGGTGGTTCCGGTGCTTGCGGCCATGCAGGTGGCGAAGAGCTTTCTTCAAACATTTGGTTTCGCGTTGTTTTTCTCTGTTCTTTCTGTGATTACCGGGCTTTTCCTTTCATATATGCTCAATATCGCTTCCGGTGGCGCCATCGTTCTCGTCGCACTTTGTTTCTTCCTTTTGAGTCTTTTGATTCCGAAACGCGGGTAATTATTGATCCGCTTTTTTCGTCATTGTGCTATACTAGGGGTATAGTTATTAAACTGAAGATTGTTATGCGTTGTCCATTTTGTCGTCATATTGAAACACGAGTGGTGGATTCTCGGGAAACCAAGGACGGAGAGGTAACTCGTCGTCGTCGGGAGTGCGAGGCCTGTGCCGCTCGTTTTAGCACCTATGAAGAGGTGGAAAAGTTTCGTTTGTCGGTCATCAAGCGCGATGGACACAAGGAGGAGTATAACCGGGAGAAAATCCGCAGTGGTTTGCTACGAGCTTTTGAGAAACGGCCGATGAATGAAGAGAAATTAGAAAAGGTGTTGGGCAACATTGAATACGAACTTTCTTTAAAAAAACTCGATGAAATTGCCAGTAAAGAGATCGGCAAGCTTGTGATGGAGAAATTGCGCGCGATCGATGATGTCGCCTATATCCGTTTCGTGAGCGTGTACAAGTCTTTTGGAAGTATCAAGTCCTTTGAGAAGGAACTCGAAAAACTCAAGTAGGAATTTTATGAAGAAATGGCTGACGAAAACTATGTGGGTGGTGGTAACTTTTTTTGCGGGGATAACCGTTCTTTTCGTGTTGCTCGTGCTTGGCGTACAATATGGTGATACATACAAAGGAAATGATCAACCTTCTTTTGTATCGGCAGCAAAATACGTTGTCGGAAAAGCGATTCATGAGATAAAAAATGGCGTGTATCACGAAGCAACCATTCATAATCCGCCGGGAGATACGATTCCCGATTCTTGGGATAATACTGTAATTGATGGGGTTAAGAAGGCATTGTAGACAGTTTTTATTTTTTCTTCATATATTGTATGCGAATATACGTACGGGTCGTGCCTCGCGCTTCTCGTAACGCTCTTGAACAGCTTGGCGAGTACGAGTATCAGGTTCGATTGACAACACCCCCGATAAAGGGCAAAGCCAATGAATCATTGATTGCATTACTGTCTAAGCATTTTCATGTTGCCAAGAGTCTTATTACTATCGTAGGCGGTAAAAGTGCACGAACCAAAATAGTCGATATTGCGAAATAAGATCGTAGCGCGTATGGTTTGGCACCTGATTTTCTTGGGGTACGCTTTGGGCATAGCGGTTGGTTTGCTTGTGGACATGCCGTTTGTGGCGGGTGCATGTTTTGTGTTGGGCGCGAGTGTATTGGTGGCGTGGTTTCGTATACGAATGGCTCAGGGTGTTGCTCTGGCGCTGGTCTTGGTTGGTCTTGGGTATTATTCTGCGCATACGGTACGAGAAGATTGGAATGTTCCTCCGGGTGAGTATACCGTGTCCGGACGAGCGGTGGTTATCCGTCCGCCGGAAGTCAAGGAACGATCACAGGAAGTCTCGCTTCAATTTACGGAATGTCCGGATAGCGCGTGTCCAAAGCACTTCGTTTTGGGGTATTTTCCCGTATACGATACACTGCAGTATGGTGATATCATAACCGTACAGTGCCCACTGAAAGTACCCAAAAATGTTGGGTTGGATTTTGATTATCGGATGTATCTGGCTATGAAAGACATCGGGTTTACGTGTTATCCGAAACAATGGAAAAAGGAAGATGATCACGGAGGAAACAGTGCGGTGAGCGTGGTGTTGCGCGTTCGCAGTGCGTTGGAGAAAAAACTTGATGCATTTGTGTCATATCCGGAGTCGGGATTAGGCAAGGGACTACTTTTCGGGGGTAATGGATACCTTACCAAAGAAACGCAGAACAACTTTTCACGGACGGGTATGTCGCACATTGTGGCGGTGTCCGGAGCCAATGTGGTGATTGTGGCGGAGTGCTTTTTTCTGCTTGCGATAGCATGCGGTCTCTGGCGCAAACAGGCTTTGTGGGTATCGTGCGCCGGTATCGTATGCTTTGTGATTATGGTGGGTTCGGGTGCGTCGGCTCTGCGTGCGGGTCTTATGGGAGGATTGGTCTTGATGGCGAGTTATAGCGGGCGAGTGTCGGACGGATTGCGACTATGGTCATTGGCGGTGGCTTTGATGCTCTCTTTCAATCCATTGCTTTTGCAGTATGACCTCGGCTTTCAACTTTCATTTATGGCGACACTCGGCATCTTATTGTGCATGCCATTGGTCGAATCCTTGGCTTCGAAAAAAACAGCGTATATGCCGAGCACCCTTCAAGAAATTTTTTTTATGACACTCGCTGCCGAACTGTTTGTCTTGCCGATTATCATGTTCAACTTCCAGGCATTTCCCGCTCTGTCCTTGATTGCGAACATACTGGTACTGCCGGCTATCCCTGTGGCGATGCTCTTCGGCTTTCTCGCGTCTATTTTTGGATTTGTCTTCGCACCGCTGGCGAAACTTTTCGGCTTGATCGATTATCTTATCCTTCACTATATGATGAGTGTTATTCAATGGCTCGCCAACCGGCAATTTTCCAGCATATCTATACAGACTTTCGGATTGTGGTTCGTGTTTATATGGTATGGACTGCTTTTCAGTGGGATAGCGTATCTAAAAATAAAAGAAAAAACTCCCGATTGTCATTCCCGTGAAAACGGGAATCCAGGTTCTACAGACTCCCGATTAGCATAAATCAAATGATTGTGACCACTGGATCCCCGCCTTCGCGGGGATGACATAAAGAAAGATTGGTTTAAAGAATACAATAGAAAATTTTAGTATGTTCAAAAAATCATTCAAATATTCCATAAGTATTTTCGGTATAATTGTAGTTATTGCGCTTGGCACGATGATTTGGTTTTGGTATCGTGATTTTTCCGATACAAAAGTCATTTTTCTCGATGTCGGCCAAGGCGATGCCATCCTTATCAGTCAAGGAAGCAATCAAATGCTTATCGATGGCGGACGAAGCGGGAAAATACTTTTGGAAAGATTGAGTGAGTATATGCCGTTTTGGGATCATTCTCTGGAGGTGGTTGTCGCAACCCATCCGGACGAAGATCATATCGGCGGATTGGTGGATGCGGTAAATGCCTACACGGTCGGTGTTTTTCTCGATACAAAAGTGAAAAGCGATACGATGGTATATAAAGCTTTGCAAGAAGCAAAATCCACACATCAAGTGAAAAATGTTGAAACTTTTTCAGGACTTTCGGTGAAATTTCCCGATGGCGGTATCATAGAAACATTGCATCCATTTGAGTCTCTTGCAAACTATCAATCCAAAGATACCAATGTCACGAGTATTGTGATGAAACTCACCACCACTTCCGGCAAGACCTTTCTTTTTACCGGCGATGTACCAAACGATCAGGAAGCACTTTTGAATGTAGGAAAAATAGACGTGCTGAAGGCGGGGCATCATGGTTCTAAATATGCTTCTTCGAGTGAGTTTTTGGAAAAACTCTCGCCGTATGATGCCATTCTTTCCGTAGGGGCGAATAATCGCTATGGACATCCAGCACCCGAAACGCTTGATCGTCTCCGTAATCATCACGTTCATATATTTCGCACCGATACGCAGGGAAGTATCCTGTACCGATGCCCCGTAGAAAAAGAGCGCGATTGCGTGGCCAGTACCGGAAAAGATTGATATACTGGTGATATACGTGCTTTATGGATTGGAGTATTGAGCATATAATTTTTCTCAAAAACAAGACTCACCGACTTTTTGCGCTATCTAAAAAATATCCCTCACTCAACACAATCAATGGATATTTTTTCGGGCGCAAAAGTCGTCTCAAACAAGTTGTTTTCTCAAAAATTATATGCTCAATACTCCATCACTTTATAATTTTCTATTTTTATCCTTATGTCTACTCTTGTATTTGATATCGAAACCATCGGGGAAAATTTTGATGTGATGGATGCCGTGACGCAAAAGATGCTCACGCGTTGGGTCAAGAACGGCTCCTTGAGCGAAGAGGCTCAGGCTCTTGAAATCGAGAATGTAAAAAACGGTCTCGGTTTTTCACCGCTTACCGGGCAGGTGGTCGCCATCGGGATGCTGGATTATGAGAAGAATAAATCGGCGGTGTATTTTCAAGCGCCGGGAGAAACTTTGGGGAATTTCGAAGAGCAAGGAGTGATGTATAAACAGATGACAGAGCAAGAAATGCTTGAAGCTTTTTGGCGAGTATGCGAAAAGTATGATCAATTCGTCACCTTCAATGGCAGGGGATTCGACGCGCCGTTTCTCGCGATACGCTCCGCCATCCATCAGATCAAGCCCAGCAAAGACTTACTCTCCAATCGTTATCTCGGTATGCAAAAGTTTGGCGCCAAACATTTTGATTTGCAAGACCTTTTTACATTCTATGGTTCAACCCAACGTCGCCCGAGTCTCCACCTCGCGTGCCGCGCCTTTGGCATTTCGAGTCCCAAAGTAGAAGGCGTGGACGGGGATGATGTGACGAGACTTTTTCAAGAAAAAAAATTCCTCGATATCGCCCGCTACAATGTCCGCGATATTGTCGCCACCAAAGAGCTCTATGCCTATTGGGAACAGTATATGAAGTTTTAGTAAAGGGATACGTAAATTTGGCACATTTCGTCGTTCCAATCTGTGGTGCGCGACGCCGTACCATATGTACGGCTTACTTGCGCTCCTCGATTGCGCCTAGAACTGCACTCAAATTGGCTCGTCCCGAGCGCGCAACTATAGCGGGAAAAATACCAGAAAACCGGTTCTTTAACATTACTGGACAAGACAATGGTTCACATTGCATAATGGATAAAGGGATATTAATCTAAATAGTATGCTAAAAAAACAACTTAAGAAACTGTTCAATTTAGAGGGGTACATTT
>Ga0172379_10008770_pt1 | contig 12639 bp, 10 predicted proteins | sample GrowelOW334metaG_FD_119756 | JGI IMG/M metagenome (GOLD analysis project Ga0172379, IMG submission 119756) | Groundwater microbial communities from an aquifer near a municipal landfill in Southern Ontario, Canada - Groundwater well OW334 metaG | ecosystem: Environmental > Aquatic > Deep... | reverse complement strand
TGGACTCGTCATACGCATATCCCCTTTTCAAATAGAGGCGTATGTCGGAATGAGTTGGGTTTGATCTCCTTTTCAACTATGAAGATTACCCCGTGTCGTTACTCATTCTTTTGTCTTTCAACCATCCTTCGGACCCAATCCCTCGGATATTCGGTTGAAATCGTGCAGAAGGCTTAAAGCCTATATCGACACCTGCACTTTAAAGTACGATTTAATTATTTGCTCTGAGTTGTTTCCTCCGAAATCTCGGCCCATATTCGGATTCCATTCGAGTAGAATTTAACCGGCTTTCGCCAGTCACATTCTACACATTCCGCCCACGACTTCTGCCCGAGTCCTTCTTTCAGTTGGACATCGTCATGAGCCGGAAAAGACTGGCCGTCCACGAACACGATGTCGCAATAACGCTCCGCCTTCACGAGAAACGGAGTTCCACCATAGTGAAACTCTGGGAAATAGGCAAGCGCTTTGTGAACTTTTGTACGCGCCTGCGAATAGAAACGTGTTGTGTTTCTTCCCTCTGCAATTTCGTCCCCAAAGTCAATTGCTAGTTTGCACGCACCCTTCAACGTTCCCGAAAACTCAGCTTGTGTCCCATAAGGACCTTCTATCTCAAAATCTCCCTCAAGAGTTTCGGAGTTAAATCGACCGGATCTCCCAATACGAACATAAATTTCCCAAGTCCCTCCTGTAGACACAGATGGTCCCTCAAAAGGAGTAGTCTCCGTTAGCCCCGGGAGATACACACTGTATCGAATACCAGATCTAGCATCATATGAATTCTCGATATTCTTAGGATTCGAAAATTCATCTACGAGCACAACAACTCGTGGAATAGTTCGTACCCCTTGAGGGATCTCGAACTTCATACCACCCGTTTGTTCGAAAAACAGCTGCGAAAAATACACAAATTTATGTTTACCGTCTGCTTGAATGATATATTCACCATATGCGTGATTTCCAATTTCAACCAAATATATTTGGCCACTAGTAAGCCTCATATGATGGTCACCAAAAAATGCAGGTCGATTCGTCACAAAAAAATCCGTCTTAGGATATATAACGAACATGACACATTTCCTTTCACGCATCTAACGCGGCGTGACAGCAAAACTCGATTTTCCCGTATGGTTTTACTGCTCCGATCGCAGTCCCTCAATAGAAGGAAACCCACACCCTTAAAGATGCAGGTTTCCTTCTTCGAGAGAATAGTCATTTCTTAGTCAAATCTCCAAACATTATCCTCCTCTGATTTAACGATTTTAGGCTGGATTGGAAGTCCTAAAATCTCTGCTGCTTTCTGTGTGCTTTTTTCAAATAATGAAAGCGCTTCTTCCCGATTGTCCGGTAGTTCCGGTAAAGTGCTATACAGATGCGCAAGTCGTTCTGCCGTTTTTGCGTCTTCCCCACCCAACACCCTCTCTACTCTATGTAATACTTTCTTTTGCCGCTTATCATATCCCTTAAATCCTCCCCGTGTTATTTCAGCTTGATTCAATGCATAGCCTAATAAGATTTCCAATGGATTTCGGATATAGAATTCGTCCGGTAAGGTTAAAAACCCTGTCATAGACGTATCAATGTCTTCGATATTTAAAATCCTATCCAATTTTCTCATCCGATCTGCAACCCATACATCCACAAGCTGCTGCGCATAATAAGTACGGTACATTTGAACCTGTATCTCAGGCTTTCTCTCATCATATCCGCGATCAAAATAAACTCCAGAGAAAATAGGATCTAAAGATTCTGCAAATTTGCCATGTACTAATTCATGAACCACGTCACAACGATACTTACCCAGTTTTCCCCGGTAATCATTAGGCATCAGAATACGATGCTCATGAGCCTGTTTTACTGAGACCACTTGAGGTCTATCCGTTTCCCCAAATTCGGATACTACTTTCCACATAAGCCCCATCTGTTTGATATACGGTTCCATGATATTTTCAATCTCAGGTGATGACATACTGTAAATCTCCTTTAAAAAATTACTAATCTGTCTCTCATCATTTCAGACTTGTATCTGGAATAGTGAAAGACGGGGAGAAATAGATGAAACAAGATTGAATGGTTACAAGAAACCAAACAAAACATCTACTCTCCCCGAGTTTTTTCTGACAAGAAACAAGTATTGATAGCGGCTTCCAAGGCACTACCAACTTTTGCTATTATGTCCCCAGTTTTGGAAACAGACATTTCTTGGCTTTACGCCAAAAGAAGATAGCTCTTCTTTATTTGATTTTCTTATCATCAAGATATTCCCAAAGGATTTGTTCTTGATAAAACAGGTTATCAACCACCTGGCTTTGATCTTACGATCCCATGTCCCAAGCAGGGAGTATTCCATTGTATTTCGAAAGATCTTACCCTTCTGCCTTTGTTGTTCAGTGTTATCCTGAGCCGCTCCAAGAGCGTGTCGAAGGATCCCGTTGGATTCCTCAACAACCCACGATTGAAACTGAATTAGCTGCCTTTTTCTGTATCATCGGCAGTTTGGCAACGATAATTTAGCTGAAACGAATTCCCAGCATCAATCACCATTAGGCAATCTCTTTCTTCCAGATGTATATCTTCATAGCACATGACAAAAACATACGTCTTCAACCGGTATTTCCTCCGGTTTTGGTTGATACTCTGGTGGGTATCATTAACGAACACTTCTAGGCGCGGGCGACAAGGAATGCCACGGTGATATAATCACCCGGCTGGATTTCCTTATCCTCAATTTCCCCATCGGCGTCCCACGCCTTCCACTCAGTTCCCTCCGGGTGCGGCACGCTTGCCAGCACCTCTTTCAGGGTTTGGCCCACAAACGCTTCTGCCGTCAGACGCGAGTGAAGCGTCTGAACCTGGGGCAAGTCGATTCGCTGCACAATGCTGAGAGTCTTACGACCCAGTCGCTTTGTCGAGTTGGCCTTGACCTCCTCGTCGCCCAACTTCACGATCTGCGTCTTCTCGAACCCGATAACCGGGCCGAGAACCTTCAGGATCGACCGGATCTGCAGGTCCGCCCACTGGCGAAACGCCTTGGGCCCCCAAACCACGTCATACCGCGTCTCGGCTGGCGTGTAGTTGTAGATCGCGATCGTCGCGGCGCTGTCCCGAATCGGGAAGATATCTGCAACGGGTCCGTTGACCCAAATCTGACGCTGATCTGCGCCCTTCTCGCCGGACGGCTGTCGAAATTCAATCGTCTTCGCCGTTTCGGGAACAGGTTCCCCAAAGGGAATTTCCTTCCCGTCGGCGTAAACGACCAAACCGCGTGTCGGCATGTTAAAGGCCTGAGCATAGCGCTCAGCCAATTGCGCCGGCGTCACGTTTTTTTCGGCGGCCACGTTGGCCTCTGCAGTCAACTGTACGACCTGGACGGACAACCCGTACTGCAGCTTGATGGCCCCCTCCGGGACCGCCTGCTCTTCGAACGCTTCGAACCCATCAAACATAGACGTCGGATTCTGCTTAGTCATTTCGATTTCCTCACTTAACCTTACGCTCAAACGGAACTGCAGCCGGACCGGCCGCCGTTCCCACCTTAACGATACTGAAAAAAATCTCGCCAGCGGAATTCTGCCTTTGCAGTTCCGCATAAAAAGCGCAGCACATTAATGTCGCTGCATAGAGGTTGGCGAACAAGACCTGCGGGGTCCCTGACGTTGCCAACTCTTCGCATGACATCTCGTGCGGCGCCTTTGCCGATTTTGATTGCGCGATCTCGGAATGGACCATCTCTATCGGCTGAAAGAGATCCTTCCCGTTCCGGCGGACGTAGATCTGGACGTTTCCGTCCGTGATTCCGTTCCCTCCGGAAATAAGACGAACATTTTTCAGAGTTTGACAGTGTTTTGAGACGTTAAGCCGTGTCTTGTGATTATCCACACACAAGAACACTGTGTCGTTCTCCTGAATCAAGTCGGAGACGAACACTGTCAACCCTTCGTGCTGGGTCGTCACGGTGTCACCTGCTCCGGCGACGTATTTCGGAACCGCTTCGATTAAGACGTTCGGAAACAGCGGTATAAATTCATCGCGGGATGTTTCGGCTTTGTTACCCAGCGTAACGAAAGCCTGCCGTATGGCGTTTTTGTCTTCGTATGTGTCGCCATCGACCAAAATCACACGCCACTGGTGATCTGGGTCGAAATTCAGGTAGCGAAGCAATGGAGGCAGAAGCGCCTTCCCGATTCCCCCGCAACCTATTACAACAACCCTCTGACGATCGGTCATTTCCTTTTACCTCCTGATCGCCGTCGAATTGTAGTTGGACTCGCTACACGCTGTTGCGAAACAACCGACTCAACTACATCTTCCTCTCCATCGGATGATGGAGGAGAAAAATTTCGCTGATTTAACCAGTCATACGCTGATTTTTGAACAATCTGCGGTGCCGGCTTCGAAACCCGATCAAGCCAGTTCTGCGGAAATACAGTTTGGGCAATCCCCTCGACCACATCCGCTAACTCAAGCTTGAAACGCTCACCATCGACAACCGCCGAAACGGCAAAACTTGGTAAAGAATTCACACCACCAACGGTAATGTGAATCCCATCTCGGTCTTGCTCATCCCTGTCATCGGTCCCCGAGTGGAACGCTCCCATGTTGCCATGGGAATGAATTGTTCCAGCGAGAAACCATCCCGCTGGTGCGGGACCGGGGTCAGAGTATTGGCATGCCGCGCCCGTAACTTCCTGTTCCGGCGGCAAAACGCGCCATTTTTGACCCGTTGCTGCTTGGGGGGCGTAAAACAACAACACAACTGACTCTGTTTGAAAACGGTTATATACCGCTCCAAAAAAAGCAATCGCCTGTTGCAAAACCGTCTGCGGTATCTTCTCGGCAAATCCGAGTTGAAGCCGTGGTGCTCCCCAATCGCACATTTCTTCTTCGACCCACCCCGGTGCAATTTTTGTCACCGCTTCGATGAGAATCAACCCATTCAATGCAATGCGTTTGAGTTGAAACATTCCATCTCTGGCAATGATTAGCGCCCGAGAAACGTCTGATGGCACCTGCGTGGTACCATCCCAAACAATAATGTTTGGCATCACAAACCTCCTCTAATTTGCCTTTGGAGCTCGATCGAACGCGTCTAAAAACCGCCGGAAAGAATCCGTCGGCTGACTGTCTGCCTCGACCAAACCTCGTCGTCTTAAAACCAAAACAACTTGCGCAATTAGCGTTTCAACGAAATTGACCTTCCGGTCTTCCGGAAAAGCGATCTTCTCCAGACTCCCGGTTGGGATTCCGCCTTTGCGTCGTTCACGCGCTTTCTGAATAACCCACGTCGTCACGACCGTTAAAAACGGTCGGTTCAGTTTCTCGAGATCCTGCATAGGCATCCCGATCCACTTCGCCAACCATTCTCCGATCGTCTTGCCCTTGTAAGGTTTCGCATTCGAGAATGCATCAAGGTAGGTTTTCATTTCACCCACCTGTCAAGCACTCCTTGAATACTTATACCCGCCGGGCGCCATGCGAGTTTGAGGACGAAACTGGGATCCTCGCGTGAACGAGTTTCCCACTCCGAAAACGTCTTGGGATGCCCTTGAATTCCATCTTTCGATGGCTTCCAGTGGTATCCCAACTCATGACTGTTGAAGTTTGAAGCGAAAATCGCGGAGACAACCAATTCGACCTTTCGACTGAGTGGTGCATCCAGTGGAATCCGCTCCGTCCCCCAACATAACGATCCATCTTGATAGATGTTAGGCATGTTGGGATAATTCAACTCGTCATCGAGTGTTACAATCGATTGGTTACGGTAGTATATAAATACGCCACACTGATTGGCGCTTGACGCGCCGTCGATTGCACCACGGATGAAATTGATCCCCAAGATGATGAAGGGAAACGCTGTGGTGTATATCCGACTATCCGGCGTATACGTCCACTTTCTGATCGCTGGCGGTAGTTGAACTACCACACAGGATCGCTCCCCTTTCGTCTTTTGCGCGACTATCCACCCGCAGGAAACGGGCGGCAGAAACTCCATTGCGCCTTGCTGGGCGCAGAGTTGTGCCTCCCAATCCGCGAGCTTCGTTCGACTTCGGCGAATCATTTCGTCGCTCGAGGAGTTTGTTGTAACATCCTCCCGAGTGACGAGGTCGCCCTCGATGATTAGTCTCGTTCTTGTGGCCATTGGCCACCTCCATATGTTGTCTGGCGGAAAAAGTCCTCATCGCGTCAAACGCGACTTTCGCATACCAGACTTCGCTATCACTTCAACACTCTGCATGATTTCTCATACAGTTTCATTCTCCGTCGAGAAATGAAAGATTGAAGTTGGACTCCGTAGCCGGTAGGACTCCGGCTCAATCACTTCGGCAACTTGCGCCTTGTTACCCATTCCGACCGCTCGCCTAAATACACAAGGATCTTCCTTATGTATTTAAACTTATCTTTCTGCCAACTCGGCCTTGGCCCCTTCCTTTTAATATTAATCGAGTAAGGATCTCGCTGCTTTTTTTAGACCAGCTACGGAGGTTTCACGCTGGATTCGGTTTTGCAGTTCCGTAACGTCTCGAAGCGTCCCTCAAGACGAACCCATCTTGCATGGATCGTGGGTACTTATATAATTCAGACGCGTGAGTCTCCCTCGCCTTTTCCTCTTTATACGTTCCCTGAGTCTTTCGGACATATTATAGAAACATTCCATATCCGAAAGAGAAGCCGCTGTGAGCTTGCAGATGCCCCACAGGCTTCCATCCCTTTGGACATTTGACAACCTATCCTGGGAAATGCCCTACCGGTTCGGTTATCATCTTTTACCATCATTCCTGTATCCCTCTGCCCGGGCATACTTTTTAGAGAATTGGTAAAAGAAAAAATTCGTGTGGGGTTTATCCCACTTGTTATTTTTGAATAGTTGTATGCCTTTACAGCACGAGTGGTGTTCGACCTTTTTATAGATAGCCCTATTAAAGAATTATTCTTTAATCGCTATCCGTCTTCCACTGTCAAAGATAACTTTTCGATGGAATGTTTTCCAGGATGCTTACTCCCTTGTCCCATTCATCGTTTCTTTTCATCTTCGTCTCTTGAACTAGAAACGAAATGATTGATCTGTTGTTGAAAAAGACAACATCCCAACACCTCGGAGTATTCTCTGGCTTTCTTTTCCTTATATTGATGTGGTCGCAAAAGGTACTTGCTCTACCTATCACCGAGTGATTCGCATTTTTTATCCATAGTGCGTCTATGGTTCGGTATCGCCAGCTTCTCAGTCTGAAGCGTCGTTTCCTTGGAATTCGACCTTCTGCCGCGCTTCCGTAGATTTCATCTGCCGAAAAATTATATTCGTTTTTCAAGTGAATATAAGAAAAGTAGGTAGCTTCGCATTACCCCTTTTCCGTTTCGGAATTTTCTCGGGATCCGACTCCCTATCCTCGTGCGTACGCCAATGCTTCGCCCATTGGGCTAGGAATCAATTTTTTGATTTGTGCTGTTTTTTCTTGGGCTCATCAGCATCTCAAATCAATTCCCCGTGAGGATCCCGTAATCTCCCGATTACGGCGCTTTACCTAAAAAGCCCAAAAGACCTTCATAGGTTTTTTCAAATACCTCCTTGGCTGATCCCCTTATTAGGCAGCCAGTTTCATCCCCTTACTATATATAAAGGAACAAAACTGGCTGCCGGGTAAACAGCCAAAGGTGTTCGGGTAAACAGATTGGCTACTGTTTCCCTGCTTGTTAAAGTACTATGTCCCTTGTTCCGAAACTCCAAACGAAGACATACCTAAGATTTATATCTTGGACAGAAATACTTAGTTATGTTCGCTTTTCTCTGCTTCGGATAAAAGGTGAGAAATGCGGACGACAAAAAATGTCCTCCGCTTCTTGAACTCCCCCTTCACAAGAAGAGAAAGTTGAAGAAAGACTTTCCACACGTGAAAATTTATGATAACCAAGGAATCAGCGAGGCTTAATATTTAAGAAAGAGGATGTAGTCAGACACCTTTCAGGCGGAAAACTGGGGACGTGAATGCCTATATACAAAAATGTAGGGCAGACGTCAAATCAATCCCCAGATTCCCACCTGTCACTCTCGATCTCCTTTTTTCCGTTTTAGGCGGAAGGACAGGTCAAAAGTGATCGGTGGTACAACCTCTCTCACAGCAGCATTCCTTGATGACCTCAGATCTGCAGGGAGTGATACCCTGATTATGGCCATAAATGAACGTAATGCTGTTCAGAAGCCGGGCTTTTAACCTCATCCTCTTTAGTCTTCGCGTATGAAGACAGGAAAATAAGGCTAAGGGGACCAGCAATGAAGCGCAATTCGCCTCACCCTGATCCTTGATTCCTTCGGCTCGTCCTAATCGAGCTCAGCTCGATGCAGGCGGCCGTGTTTTAGATACAATTAATCCAGCCCTAGAATGTTAGCCTCGATTATGGAGGCCGACAATCACCTAGGGACAGCTAGATGGAGGCTGGATAATAACGTACCTAATATATAAATGTGCAATTCTTTCAAATAAGGGGTGGAAATCTGAGTTCAAGTTGAGCTTAAGTTCAGATTTCCACTCGCTACTTCTCCCACGCTCTCCGATTACTCGGAGGACAGGTGAGTCGTAGTAGAAGTGGAAACTTGTCTTGTTGTTCTCCTCTGCTATCGCCCAGTCGGACGCTAATGTCCTCAGGGTCTAAGGTTCCGGAAAACGCTTCCCAAAGACTTTATAAACAAGTCTCCGGGGTGCTGCCGATCTGCCATGTGCCAAGGGGGTTGGCTTGAAGGCAAACAGACAGTACTCCGTAGACTTATAGTTTCCTTTGCACTTAGTTTTTTAAAGTTCTAGTCTTCAGTCCTTATCCTGACGATAGGCCGATAGTATATACCTACAAAAACTATTTGTCAAGTCCTAGCGACAGAAACTACATAGTTAACAATTTTGAGTTTTCCTATTATTATGTGACATTCAGCTTGTTTTCATACGTAATACGTTATACGATATACAATATACGGTATTTGTTACCAACAAGTGACATAATACTTGACAAGTATGAGGCAGTGTGTTACGCTTGATATCGAATATGTCACCGCATCATCATTTCGAGCCCTTCGACCTCGCTCAGGGGAAATTAGTCGAAGGAGCGCGGCAATCTCTATGTAGGGCACTTCCCCCGATAAGAATCGGGATCAGAACGACATATTAATTACAATCTTTATATGCTACCTTTTCTAAATACTATCGGCCTTACTGATAAGGAAGCAGACCTCTATGAACTTCTCATCCAAAAAGGAGAAATGGATGCCGGGGACATTATCAAGGCATCCAAGCTCAAACGGGCAACCGCCTACAAGGTTCTCTACTCACTTGAGGCTAAAGGGCTTCTAACCCACAAAGATCTTGAGAAGAAACTCCATTTCCGGCCTGAGCCTCCGGCTAAACTCTTTGAGCTCGCTGAAACCCGGTACCGGGAACTCGAACGCGCTAAGAATGATCTTCACTCATCCTTACCTCAACTAACCTCCAACTATATCCTTTCGGTCGAACGGCCGATCGTAAAAACATTCGAGGGTGTAGAAGGACTAAAAGAAATATACGAAGATACGATCCGTGAAGCTAAACCTATCTATGCGGTTCATCAGCTTGAAGAACTGGACCCTAAATTATTCCAATGGCTTCGTAAATCCTACATACCTCAAAGAATTAAGTTCCATATCCATGCCTACGTAATTGTAGCGTCGGGTTCTGAGGCTAAAACATACGTAAAACGCAGTAAAATTTCAAACAGAACAACTATCACGGTACCACGGAATCAATTCCCGTTTCAGCATGAGGTAAACATATACGGAGACAAAGTAGCCTTTATCAACGGGAGAAATAATACAAAGCTTATAGGGATGATTATCCAACATCCCCTTACTGCTAAAACCATGAAGTCGTGGTTTGATCTGGCCTGGAAAGGAGCTGAACTTTTTGATAAGTCAGTTAAAATTAATGGTTTTCCCTAACGGCTCTCCTTGAGGCACAGCCATGTAATAGTATGAGCTTGCTCCCTCCAATCCTAAAATTGGTGCTTCCTTGATCACACTCAAATCCATACCGCAATTTTGAAATAGACGTTTTAACTTTTCCTCCGAATAAGCATAGCGGTTTACCCAATGAATTCCGTCTGACGAACTCACAATCACGTCAAGTTCATCCACTACCTTCTCTAGAGAAGCATTTTCATATCTTTCTGTATGCAATTTCTTCAGAATATCCAAATAAGTAAGTTTATCTTTCTTATATTTCTCGCTGTTTGGATTCCCATAGCTAAACAACATTTTTCCATTCTTTCCGCATAGTCGCCTTGCTTCAAGAATAACTTGTTGAAGTTCTTTCTCATCTGCCGCCATAAGACTTCTGGCCAAAGACATTACCAATTTGGCCGAACCATCCGGAAGATCTGTATTTCTCCAATCTCCCTGTCTATACTCAACTTTGTGAGTTGTGTCTCGTTGCTGTGCCGCCTTAATATACTCCGGCAGTACTTCAACCCCGATAATTTTTTCAGGTCGCTCCAACGCTAAAGCATTCGTAACACGTCCTGTTCCACTACCTAATTCAACGATGCTTCCTCCCTCAGAAATTTGGCCAAGCACTTCTCGTATGATGGTTAGATCTTGCGGCAGTTCTTTTTCGAGATAACCATACTTATCAAGATTAAATTTCTGATACAGTTCATATGCGGCAGTAAAAAATGGTTTGTTTTTATCATCCGGATCTAAACCCAACAACATTCGCCCTATCCGTTCAACACGATACGTATCCAAATTTTCTGGTGGATGTCTTAATATTTTCTGAACTGTATTTATCGTATCTGCGTAATTATTTTCATTAATAAGTACTCCGAGAATATCCCGGGTTCTTGTATCATCCCCTTCTAGGGTAAGAGCGACAATCGAATCTTCGCGGTATTTATCAAAAACTGCCAATCGCCAAGCAATTTCACTTCCTTTATAGTCTTGTACCTCATCTAAAACATATTCAAGGATATCTTTAAAAACCTCACCACTTTGCTTCATATCAGATACGAAACCAAGCACTTGGGGAATAAAATCATCTGGGTCAGCTAAAAAATCAATAAGTCGAATAGCCCACTTAGCACATTGAATTTGTTCGCTCTCCGGAAGCCGTCGAGCTAACTCTAACGTCACGAGTCTAAGTGCATCGTAATCATCAAAATCATGTATTCCGTCAGGATACATTTTAGACAGATTTTTAGGTACGGGATGATCGATTGTATCGTCTTCATGATTTTCCCTAAGATGCTTTTGTTGAATTTCTTTATCTGCTCCATACCATTGAGTTGAATCGAGAGGAAAATTTGAGGACATAGTTTGAATTTCCGAATCAGGCCATATTACTTCACGAGACTTATTATCATCACTGAGAACATAAGTAGTCCGTTCATCTGTTATAACCCTAGATAATAGAGATTCAACCAAATTTAGATCTGGTTTATCTCCTTGGTCTAACATATGGACTACATTACGAACAATCGTTACCCGATCTCCGAACCTTACATCAGACGGGTTAAGCGGATAAATAGGATAAGGCCATTCCGGTGATTGTGCTTCAACTTTTTGAGGAAGAGACGTATGTAATTCTGCGCTTCCTAGATCATTCATGTTTTTATCCTACTCATTTTGAATCTAATACGCAACCCTCCAGCTTGTAACCAATTCATTTTTCCTGTACTATTGGTGACTAAGAAGCTATGTCACCCTCTCCTTACCGCAATCTCACAATCTCAGGAAAAATCGGCGTTGGGTCAACAACTCTCTATAAAAGTCTGAAAGAGAGACTAACCCCTCTCGGATGGACTTTCTTCTCCGGCGGAGAATTCATGCGCGACTATGCGATCAAAAATCATCTTATCGATAAAGATGGACCCCACCATCCGGCTACCGCGTATTCGGATGAGGTCGATATCAAGATGGATACGGAAATGACACGGAGGCTTCAGGAAGAATCGAAACTCGCGATTGAAGCAGACCTGGCAGGATTCATGGCCCGCGATATTCCGCATGTTCTTAGGATTCTACTCGTATGCGATGATATTTTACGCATCGACCGGCTCGTTAACCGCGACCATATGACCGTCGATGAGGCCAAGCAGCATATCAAAAACCGTGAACGGATCAATACGGAGAAATGGATGCGTCTCTATGGGAAATATCAGTATTGGGATCCAAAGTATTACACCTTAGTCATCAACACTTATCGTAATTCACCCCATGAAACATTAAACCAGGTACTTCGAGAACTTAAAATCGAGGGATAATTTTTACTGAGGTTTATTGAGGACGATAGAACGGAAGCGCGTCATGGCTTCAAGCGAATACCGGATTCCCTGCACTCCCACCCCACTCCCCTTAATTCCGAGAAATGGAAAATGGTCCGGTCCACGCTGGGGCTTACTATTGACCTGTACGGATCCTACATCAATCTGCTTGCCGATCCGGATTCCGGATCCCTCGTCACTTGTAAAGATCGAAGCCTGCAACCCGTAGTCAGACGCATTCATCAAATCGATCGCTTCATCAATTGATTTTACCGTGATAAAACAGACAATCGGTCCGAATGTCTCCGTATGGATAATATCCATGGAAAGTTTGGCATTGGTTAGGATCGTCGGCTCAATCAACCG
>Ga0172379_10008769_pt1 | contig 12642 bp, 13 predicted proteins | sample GrowelOW334metaG_FD_119756 | JGI IMG/M metagenome (GOLD analysis project Ga0172379, IMG submission 119756) | Groundwater microbial communities from an aquifer near a municipal landfill in Southern Ontario, Canada - Groundwater well OW334 metaG | ecosystem: Environmental > Aquatic > Deep... | reverse complement strand
TAAATTTCGGTGTCATATTATTGGGCTAGCTTTTGCTATTTTTCTTGAGTAGCATCCGCGAAACGCTTTCAAGAATAGAACGAAAAGGTTTGGTTTGTCTTTCACTTTTTGTTCAACCCCGCCTTGGCGGGGAACTAAGACAAAATAAGCTTGTAGTATATTTTGGATGAATAATTTTGGACATGGGTTCAACTCCCATCATCTCCACGAAGAGCGAGTTCCCTGCCTGCCGGCAGGCAGGAACTCTCGCCATCTCCACAATAATCATTAAAATCAAACTCATTAGAAGAACCACCTATCGGCGACCAGTTGTTAAAAAAGGTCCGCTGACCAGAATCAATGATCAAATCAGAGCACTGGAAGTGCGTGTTATTCGTGATGCCGACGGAGCACAGCTCGGCGTTTTACCCACAGAAAAAGCGCTGGAGATCGCCAAAGAAGAAGGACTTGATCTCGTGGAAATTGCCCCACACGCCACTCCTCCAGTTTGCAAAATCATGGATTTTGGCAAATTTCAATACCAAAAATCACGTCTGGAAAGAGCCAATAAGTCCAAGCAAAAGAAATCCGAAATCAAAGGTATTCGTCTGGGCGTGCGCACTGACGCGCATGATTTGGACTTCAAAAAAGCGCAGGCGGAAAAATTTCTAAAAAAAGGCAATAAAGTCAAGGTTGAACTGACGATGCGCGGAAGAGAAAAAGCCCATCAAGACCTGGCTCGCACAAACTTGAAGAATTTCATTCAAACCATTTCTTTTCCCAACAAAATTGAACAGGAAATCAAACGCTACCCAGGAGGATTTAATGTCATCATTGCCCCAGAGGAATAAGCATTCACTCAATAATCAATAATCATTTTTTATAGAAAAAATTTATGCCAAAGTTGAAAACGAAAAAAGCTCTGTCCAAAAAAATCAAGATTACTAAAAACAAGAAAGTTATCCGCAGATCTACTGGACAAAATCATTACAATTCCAAGGAAAACGGCAAAGTGGGACGAGCGAAAAAGGGTGACAAACGCCTTTTCCGCGCTGATGAGAAAAACGTGCTCGCCGCTATGCACATGAAAGCTTAATTTTTGTTAATTTATTTTATCGATTTAGAAATTATATGACCAGAGTAAAACGCGGAATGGCCGCCTCCAAAAGAAGAAAGAATCTCCTCGAAGATGCCAAGGGTTTCAGATGGCGAAGAAGTACTAATTTCCGCGCCGCCAAAGAAGCTGTGATCAAGGCTGGATCATACGCTTTTCGTGATCGTCGTGCGAAAAAGCGCGTGATGCGAAAATTGTGGATCACCAGACTCAACATTGCTCTTCGCGAATTGGGACTCAAATACAGTCAATTTATCAAAACTATGTCTGACAAAAACATTGAACTCGACCGCAAAGTGCTTTCGCAAATGGCAATCAGTGAACCAAAAGTTTTTGCTAAGTTTATTGAGTCAGTAAAGTAATTCCTTTGTCTATATAAAAATAAAAAAGGTCGCCGACGAGGCGACTTTTTTATATTCACTATGTCCCATAGCTCCCCAAAATTATTTCAAGGGAATCGTTCTTTCTTTTTGTTTTTCTCTTTCTCTCGCCATTAATTTTTCGCTAACAAGTTCAACCGCTTTATCGTAATTTTCAACATACGGGGTGGCTTCTTTAATTTCAGCATATTTTTTGTATTCTCCCTGCGCTTGCTTTCTCTTGATTGTTTCCACGGTGTCGCCATTATGAATCATGAAAAGAATATCTGGACGGCCATCTCGCTCAAAATCCCAGCCTTCCGGCGCAAACTCATCATTGAATTTTATCCAGCAACCTGGCTCAAATCCAAATCTGGAATATAATTCTGGCAAGAATCCGTCAAAACAATCCAGTTTTTTTCCGCCGTTATCTATGGCCGTCAAAAGTAGCTCTTTATTGATTTTTTCAATATCATCTTTTCTAGCCATATCGGGATTCTTAAAAACCGAGATTACATCGCCGTCTTTTTTTACCGCAATGCCAGCCGCTCCAGCGTTTACGATAAACAATTTCATATCTTTGTATTCTTCAGCTTCGTAGGAGTGAACAAATGCGCCGTGCTCATTATCGCCTTTGGCAGCACAAATTGCCCGATAAAAAACTTTTGGATCGCTTATGTGATGAATATTTAAATTCGGACCATGTTTTTCAGTTTTAATAATATCTTCCCGCTCAACTAATCGATGATAACCTAAGATTTTTTCTTCCAAGAAATCAACGATTTCACCAGCGACTTTCTTTTTTTCGTCGTTTTCTCCCAGTTGAATTCCGAAATATCCGTGCGCTTCCTTACCTCCCGTCCAGCTTTTTTCAGGATATTTCTTGATAAGCTCTCCGATTATACCATCCCTTCTGCCAAAAACAATTATTCTTCCCTCTTTGTCGTGAGTATTGATGACCGTCGTATCGTGATACATATCATTATGTTTTCCCATTTCATAAAGGATATTTGTCACTTCTCTCATCGCTTTAAATTCCGGAATATCTACAACAATCAGTCTTTGATCATAAATATAGCCGTTTTCCACCGCGCGTCTAGCGATCTCCTTCATCTCCTCAGTAACACCTTGAGCTTTCGCTTCATCATCATTAACTTTTTTAATCATGGCAGAAATTTCCTCCTCGCTTACTCCCAGCCTTTCTCCCAACTTTTTCATTTCCGGAATATACCCAATATCATTAGCGGCGTAAAATTTTTCTTCAACTGTCAACTCGACTCCCAGCATTTTCGCCATCTGTTCCAAAGAAGTTTTTTCTCTTTTGAATTCTTCTTTTTGCTCACCCTCATAATAAACATGATGATCAACATTCTCACAATTTTCACCTGGAAAAGCGCCCTTTAATTCTATGCCGTAGACTTTTTCATATTCCTTAATTTTGCTTTTTATCTCTTCTTCCAGGTTTTCCCAGGAAGCGCCCCACTGCTGTCCCGTAATGACAAAATCCTCTCCTTCTCTTTTTCCTTCCCGCTTGAGCATTTCCTGGATTTTTAACGCTTCCGCGTCATTGTTGGGCACAATAAACAATGTTTTCATATTTTTGAGGTTAATTTTTGAACAAATTTAAAAATAGTGCTAATCTAAACTTAGCGTAACACAAAAATTTAATTTAATAAAGTTTTTCAATATGACTTATTTTAAAATGCATGATCCTGGTAAATGTCCGGTTATTTGCAATATTCCCCATAGTTCAATAGCTATTACCAGGCAATTTCAGAAAGATTTCTTGATTGACGATGATGCATTGAAAAAAGAAGCCTCAAAATTGGCGGATTTATATGTCGAAGAATTATTTGAACCACTGCTTAAAAATTTTGGCGGGATTATTTCAAAAATCAGTCGCCTAGTAGTTGACACTGAGCGATTTGATAATGATGATTTGGAAGCAATGTCAAAAGTAGGAATGGGAGTTTTGTATGAAAAATCAACGGAAGGAAAAATAATCAGAAAATTAAGCAAGGAAAGAAAAAAGGAAGTTCTAGGTTTGATTTATTATCCCTATCATAAAAATCTTGAGACGCTGGTCAACAATTGTCTAGAAAAATTTGGAAAATGCTTGATTCTTGATTGTCATTCCTTTCCAGAAAGTCCTCGCTCATATGAGCCCGATCAGGACGAAAGAGATCATGATATTTGCCTAGGAACAAGTTCATTCCATACTCCAAGAAAGTTATTTAATATTTTCAAGAGAAATTTTGAAAAAAATGGTTTTAAAATAAAGCAAAATATTCCTTTTTCTGGAACTATTGTCCCTGCTAAATATTTCAATAAAAATAAAAATGTTTTTTCCATAATGATAGAAGTCAATCGAAAATTATATACGGACAAAAATGATTTTTCCACAAAACCTGGCTTTAGTGGTATTTCTTCAAAGATATGTTATACTACCAATAAGAGTGCTCTGGATTTTCTAGGGCTAAAATCATAACTATCAAACAAAATTATGTCTGAATCAATGCCAATAATAAAAAACGAAAAACAAGAACAAACGACTGAGTTTCGCGAACTTGCGCCAGAAGATTTTTGGGGCGGTTCCGTTTCTCTTGAGGGAATTTCTCCCGAAGAATTTGCGAAAAAAATAAAAGAAGCCGCCGAAGAAAATGAATTTACTTATTCGGGCTACACCTCCGGAGAAGAATATCATTTTAGTCGCTACCCACGTCGCGCCTTCGGTCCGGTCGCACCAGTTGAAAAACATCAGGAAGCATTAAAAACGTTGACGGAAAAATTAGGCACGGAGGGAAAAGAAGAAGTCAAAACAGAAGAGCCGAAATTTCGCGTACTTTTGGGTCTCGAAGAGGGTTATTCGGAAAATAAGAAAAAAAGTATTATTGAAAAAATAGACAAAGGCGAGCTAGCGAATGCGGAAAGCGCAAAAATTGAAATTAAAAAAGTACTTGGCCAAGTCGTCAAAGAAATCAATCTTGAAGACAAAATAAATGTGGCTGGATCATTGGAAGAAATTAAAAATATTTTAAGCCAGACCAACTTAGGAAAAAATCATACCATCGAAGAAGTTCGATCGGAACTTGGTGAAGGATTTGATTTGAAAAACGCTAGCATTTATTCCGCCGGATCGTGGGGAAATTATCAGGAGCCAGCTGTGGTGATTGAAGGAAATCAGGCCAATCTTTCCAAAGTTTACGCTTTAGCAGAAAAATTCAAACAAGCTCGCATCGCGGTGGAAAATCTGAAAGATGGAAAATCACACATAATGGAAACTAAATATTGTGAAGATCCGGACAGGGAATAATTATTTGCTAATTTAATTATATGAGACAAGAAAAATACCAGCCAGCCCCAGAAGAAATTAAAAAAGCACTGGATGCGATGACTCCAGAAGAGAAAGCTTTATCAGAGGCTAGAGAAAAAAGTTTTGAAAGCAGGGAGACGAAAGGACTCCAGCCCATCAATCCCAAGACTATAGATTCTGACCTCGAATTAAAAGAATTTTTGTCTAACGCCAATGTAAGTAGAAGCAAAAAAGGAGATGGCGTTTTTATCAGTGGTGCTCGTGGCACTGATACCTCTAAATTTCGTAAATATGGGATATCCGTTCCGGGTTGTTTAATTATACCCACAAAAGAAGATGCGATGCTGGAAGTCGATAGGATATCTATGCTGGTAAATACACTTAGACAAGAAATTCAAGAAAAGGAAAGAAAAACATACCAACAAAAACAAGAATTAGAAACTCAAGAAAAAGAAAGGGTTGCGAAAGAAACTAAGGAAAAATTAATTGCTGAATACCAAAAAGCATGCGAAGAATTTCCAGGACTTGGCTTGAGAATTGAAGATGGGCAATATCACCAAAAGCTTATTGATTCAGAAGGGCGTGCTGTTTGGGGTCTAAATTACACAATCGAAGGATATTTAAGAGAAGGAGGGAAAGGTGCTAATAATTTTCGCGAAGCAGCAAAAATAGAGACTGAGATTCGAGATTTTAGAAACAAGAATTTGCAAAGAGTGATTGATTTAAACGACCTTGCACTGAAAAACAATGTAAGAAAAATTTCTCCGAAAAATTGGGAAGGAGAGGAGGCGGGACAATATTCTCAAAATCAATCTGATTATTTCGCAGTATCGCATGCGCTTTATTTTGATAAATACTATGAATGGACGGAATCGGATATTGATGAGCTAGAACAATGCATAAAAAATAAAGTAGAGGAAGTTGGTGCGAAAAATCAAGTCGGATTTGAAGAATTAAAAAAGAAAAAAATTGCAGGTGCCTCTGTTGAACTTAAACATTCTGAGTTGATGATCGATGGGCAAAGTATCGGTTTTGCTACAGCTGAAAATGCACAAGAGGCGGAAACATGGGCACTGGAAAATGGCGCATTTTTGCCTTATCATTATGCGCTGGGCGAAAAGTTCCGAGATCGAGCCAAATCTGAAAAATGGGGTGAAAGGAAATCAAGAATAGCTTTGGCAATTTTGGATGGTGCGATTCCAGAAATCAAAACCTATACTTACACAGCTAAAAGACCAGATAGAAAAGGCGGCGGAAAATACACAGCGAGCGATAAGGACTTATTTGTAGGAGATTTTCACTTAGGCTATGGGGCTGGTGATTTTGATGATCCAGTCAATGAATCGAGGTTTGCTATCCAGTTTTTTATAGAAACAAATCCTACAAAAGCAGGAATTACCCCTCCAAATCTAGATACCGCTAGTCGCGAAGTTTTGGAAACATATGTAAAAAAATTACATGAAGAGAAAAAATCACAAAAGGAATTGACACACGTAGCGGAGACGAAAAAAGTGGAAACTAGAGCGATAGAAGCTGGGGCGAAATATGGATACGAATTTATTGGAGTTCGCGATCGAGGTGGAGTTAAGGAGTTTGGTTTCATAATTGATCGTGGTACGGCTGGTCGGCGAGTTCGCCAAAGGTTGAAAGATCCAAATATGCTAAGTGGCAAATTAAGTTCTGGCTGGAGTATTTGGGTTAAAGAGGAAGATTTGGGTGATTTGAGAAAATTTTTTGTTCAACCTGAAGAATCAATAAAAGCTCCTAAAACATCTTCTGAAAAACCACCAGAAAAAACTACTGACTCGGAACCATTCAATAATCCTTTTCAAGATTTTTTTAAAAAATAATCAGCATCTGCATTAAATTTTGCAATGAAAAAGGGCGTCGAAATGATATTCGAACGCCCTTGTTTTCTACTTTAGAGGAGAGAAAACTTATCCTACCGATTTTCCGTCAGTTTCGGTAACTGATTTTCCCGCTCACGTCACGCTACTTGCTGGTCGCCTGCGCGATGGCGACGAGGTCGAGTCCAGACTGGCAAGCGCCGGCGAGCAAAGCAGCAAATTCGCCCACCTTGTTCGTCTGCTTCCAGCAGACATCCGGTGCCTGATTGTCGTCAAGCATTTCGACGACGTCGGACACGTCCGCCAACCGCAGATCGTCCGGCGACACATGGAAGATCGGCATGGTCTCGATGACCATAACAGTCCAGCCTTCCGTGTCAAACGGTAAGCCCACTTCCTTTCGAAACTGGACGAACCGAACGGCATACCCGTTGCCGATCAACGCGGCGACAGTGCCGAGCGAGCAGATGAAACGCTCGCCATAGGCTCCGTCGAGTTTCTGTTTCATGATCGCGACGGCCTCGGGGCCCGTAACCTCGCGAGTCGTCACCTGGTTACCCCAGCCGGAGCTGTGGGTCAGTTTGCCGTTAGCTTGCGCTTCCGGCGAATTTACCCATCCGTAGAAATCCTGCCCACGCTGGGCAACTACAGACTGAGCGGCGGTGGCGATGCGAGAAAACTGATTTAAATTCAACATAATTACTTCCTCCTTTTTTGCGCCTTTTGGGCGCGGGTTATTGCTTGGGTTATTGGTCATTCAAAATGACTAGTAAAAATCAGCTTGAAAAACCAATATCCCCTAGCGGAGAAAGTCTCTTGTTGAAAAATCGGATTTAAGGAACTTTTGTCGATGAAAATACTATCTCATCATCAACAAATAAGTATAGCAAAAAAATTGCTTCTTGTCAAGCATTTTGACATAAAATACTTTATTTTAGCCAAAATTTCATTATTATCATTGATTTTTATTCTTATTTGAGCTAAAATAAATTTATAGAAGATTTATCTAATTATGACAAATTCCTAGAATTCAGAGGTGAAGGGATCGATGAAAAACATTGAGATCGCGACACCAAGTTCATATTTCGCTTTCGCACCTCATTAAAAATGAGCAATGTCTACCCAAAATCCAAAAAACTTGTTTTATTATTTTAGAATAAAAGCAAACTCAATTTTTTAAATACCTACGTATGATTAAAGCAGTAATGTTTGATTTAGATGGGGTGATTTCTGATACCGACAGAACTCGGTTTGATTTGTTGAAAATCCTGTTGAAAAAAAGAGGGTTGATTCTAAATGAAGCTGATTATAAGAAAAGTGTCGGCAGAAGAACCGAAATATTCTTAAAGGATCTTTTGGGAGATAAATTGACCGATAATGAGATAAAGGAAATCTACATTGAAAGAAAAAAGGAGTACCGCAATAACCCTGAAAAATACGTGCTTTCACAGCCTTATGCTTTTGAATGTTGCAAAAAATTATCTAAGGCAGGGTTTGCTCTGGCGATTGCTTCTGCGGCACAAGAAAAGGATATAAAAATCGTTCTGAATAAATTAAATATTCTGCAATTTTTCAAAACTATAGTAGGCTCAGATTTGATAAAAAATATGAAACCTCACCCAGAGACATATCTAAGGTGTATGAAAGAGTTGCAACTTTCCAAGGATGAATGTATTGCAATAGAGGACTCGCCGACTGGAATTGGGTCTGCAAAAAATGCTGGCGCTGTCTGTGTTGCTGTAACCTATACGCACACTGAGGATGAATTAAGTGAAGCCGATAGGATTATTACATCACTGAGCCAACTTACACTCGAGTTTATTAATGGGATAAAAAAATAGATTTGTCCTGATTATGTTTGGCATAAAAAAATAATCTTTATTAATAATTTCATGAAATACAAAGCAGTGGGTTTTGATTATGGTGGGGTTATTGCTGGCATTCCAAGTTCAGAGTTTAATCGACGAATTACAGAATTACTTGGCGTAAGCATCGAAACGTATAAAACAGTTTATTTTAGAAATAACCACTTATTAAACCACGACACACTATCAACAGATAAATTTTGGAGAAAAGTGTTAAGTGAAATAAATAGATCCGACAAGCTTGATGATTTGTTAAAATTTCTCAAGTCACTAAATCAGCACGAAATAAATAATGATATTTTAGAATTAGCTAGGCACTTAAAAACTCTTGGTTATAAAATCGGGATATTAAGTAATAATACGCTAGAGGGGGTGGAGAAAATGAAAGACGCTGGTTTGATGGAACTATTTGATGTTGTGGCTGTGTCTACAGAAATTGGTTTTAGTAAACCAAATCCGAAAGCATTTGATATCTTCATAGAAAAGCTTGATGTGTCACCACAGGAGCTTGTTTTCATAGATGATACAGCTAAGAGTTTGGAATCAGCAAAAGAAATCGGCTATCAACCTGTTATATATACTGAATTCAAAAAGTTACAGAATGAGTTGCGTGAATTGGAAATTTTATAAAAGGTGGCAAATTCATTCGAAACTTATTTTAATAATTCCTTATCAAATAAATAATATTTTATAACAGTAAAATAATGACCCCAGTAACTATTTTCTTGAACTAGCGTGTGATTCGGGTATAACTTTCTTGCCAAATCTGCCAATTCTTTCCCGAAACAATACGGAATCACCTTATCTGACTTTGAAATTGCCATAAAAACATTCTTGTTTTTCATAGCATTTATATTATTTTTAGGAGCAAGACTTTCCCATATATTTCTTAATTGTGCTTGACTTATATTTTGATGTTCGTAAGCATTTTTTAGTTTTTGCGTCCTCATCCCATTCCATAATGATGATGCAAGGCAACTGCCTGGAACAACTAAAAAAAGATTTTGAATGTCGTCATTATCATTTGCAATTAAACACGCACTCACAACACCAAGACTTGGAGCAATAATATCAACTTTTTTAAATTTATGTTCAGTTTTCAGATTTAGAATATCGGATTTTATTCGATCTCTAATGAAATTAAAAGTTTTTACAGTTTTAGTAACATCAGATGAAAGGATATGTTTAGGAAAAAAATAGGCCAAACTTGAGTATCCCTTTTTAGATAATCGCCAAATTAAAATTTTAGTGATAAATGACTCTCCATCTCCCCATGGAGGAAGAATAATTTTCAAAATAGACGAATCGTTATTTTTTATAAATTTTTTAGTTACATAAATTTCGGGGTTTTCTTCTTTATCAATAGAATCAACACCATTAAATAAAAAACCAATAATTTTATCTAGGCTCATAGTTTATTTCATTAAATCATAAATGTTGACACTTGCAATTTCCTCCCTCCGAATCTCTCGCTTGCCCTCTTTTTGAACTGTAAAGAATTTCTTTATAGTTGAACTTTCTGATAATTCACCGTCTTTCGTAATATTTTTTATTTCTTCAACAGCACTTCGCGAATCAGTCTTTGCAAAGCATAAAACGGTAGCCACAGCCAAGTGCTTTTCTTGGCCCACTTATTGAAAAAGGCATTCGTATCAACAGTCATCGCCATATCAAAAAGTACATAGGCAATGAAAATAATGAGCCCAAAAAAACCAATAATAAAAGCATAGGCGTCGAATTGATTCATATATTTTTAATTAAAAACTTAATTTAAAATTTCAAATATTTTTCCCAGCAGTCATATAATTCCTTGGTCGTTTCCAAGTCGCGCGCGCAATATCTGGCGATTTCTAAATACTTTCCGGTCTCATACAAATGGGAAACCATCGAGCCATCAATTCCTTCGTCTTTAGAACTTCTTATCTCAAAAAACTTGGCATAAAAATCTAACCTGAATTTTCGCATCGCTCCGTAGAAAGTCAGCTGATCCAAGAGATCGCAATGCCGTTGAAATTCGTAGCGATAACCCAAGAGATTCCGCGTTGGACGAACGGAGTGTTTGGTGCTTCTTAGCATCAAAAACGGCACATCAAACGCGCGACCATTGAATGTAATTATCTGATCATAGCGAGATACCGTGCTCCAAAAGTGTTCTAGTAGCTGCTTTTCCGTACCGCTTTGATAGAAAATACCCCGCTCTTCAAATTCAACCTGTTCTCCCCCATTATTTTGAAAAAACATTTTGCCTTTTTGCGTGTCCGGATTGAACATGCCAATCGCCACAATTTCTCCGGTCAGTGGACTTAGTCCTAGCTTGTTTTTAATCTCCTCTTTTTCTTCCTCTGTTTTGGCATATTGCAATAAATAGTCTTGTATCTTTTCAGGGAGCGCTTCAAAATCAAACCCGATAGTTTCAATATCAATTACAAGCCTAGTAGCCATAACAGTATGTTTAGAAAACTTACGCTTTGATTATAGCACATCCATCAGTCTACACATCCAAGTTCTTGACGCTTTTCGCATGAGTCTGAATAAAGCGTCTACGCGGCTCTACTTCTGATCCCATCAAAATATCAAACATTTTGTCGGCTGCCTCGGCGTCTTCAATGTTCACCTGCATCATCATGCGCGTCGCAGGATCCATGGTTGTTTCCCAAAGTTGCGTCGGGTTCATTTCTCCAAGACCTTTGTAGCGCTGAATATTAATACCAGAAATATTTTCCTTCACTTCCCCATCCTCATCTGTTTCAATCACGATTTCTGGCTCTTTTTCTTTTTTATTCGCATCAATTTTTTTCTTCATTTCTTCAAGGATTTTTTCCTTACCTTGATCAGTATAGGCATAGTGCACTTCTTTGCCTTTTTGCATTCGATAGAGTGGTGGCTGAGCGATGTAGATATGACCCTCACGAATAAGCGGTTCGAAATAGCGATAGAAAAATGTCAAAAGTAGTGTGCGGATGTGTGATCCGTCCACGTCGGCATCGGCCATAATAATCACCTTATGATAACGCAATTTGGCAATATCAAGACTGTCCCCAATTCCAGCGCCCAGCGCTATGATTATTGGTTTTAACGTATCTGATTTTACCACTTTGTCTAGGGTAGATTTTTCCACATTAACCAATTTTCCTCGCAGAGGCAAAATAGCTTGAAAACGGCGATTGCGTCCTTGCTTGGCACTGCCACCAGCCGAGTCTCCCTCTACGATATAGATTTCTGATTGTGAGGCGTCACGACTAGAACAGTCTGCTAATTTTCCAGGGAGGGTCATGCCTTCCAGCGCACCTTTGCGAATCACGGCGTCTTTGGCCGCGCGCGCAGCAATGCGCGCTTTGGAACTCAAAGATATCTTGGAAATAATCGCTTTGGCATTGTTCGGATGCGCTTCTAAATATTCCGTGAGTGCTTCAGCTGTCGCAGAAGAAACAATTCCCCGCATCTCGCTATTGCCCAATTTTGCCTTGGTCTGGCCCTCAAATTGAGGATTTCTTAGCTTCACACTAATCACAGCAGTCAGGCCTTCCTGGAAATCCTCCGCTGTAAAATTGTCATCTTTTTCTTTCAAAAGTCCGGTTTTTTTAGCATAGGAATTGATCACGCGAGTAAGTGCGGTGCGAAAACCAGCCTCATGCATGCCACCTTCCGGCGTAGCGATATTATTAGCAAAGGAAAAAACATGCTCCTTATAGGAATCAGTGTATTGCATCGCAATTTCCACCAGATTGTCTTCATGTTCTTTGCGCGCATAAAAAGGCATTTCATTTTTCACAACCTTTCCTCGATTGAGAAATTTGATATAGGATACTAATCCACCATCAAAAAGAAACCCGTAGGCCCGCTCATTCTCCGCATCTCGCGTATCATAGATTTTCACACTAATCCCTTGAGTCAGATAGGACTGTTGACGAAGATAGCCCAAAATTCTTTCCCAGGAATAGTTAATTTCGGGGAAAATTTGCGGATCAGCCTCAAAAATAATCTTTGTGCCAGTGCCCTTGGCCTTGCCAACCACTGCTGGTTCTTTAGTTTTGGGTTTTCCTCTTTCAAAGTCCATCGCATAGACTTTTCCATCCCGCTTCACCTCCGCTCGCAAGTGCACCGAAAGAGCGTTCACCACTGAAACACCCACACCATGCAGTCCACCAGAAATTTTGTAGCCATT
>Ga0172379_10008768_pt1 | contig 12643 bp, 11 predicted proteins | sample GrowelOW334metaG_FD_119756 | JGI IMG/M metagenome (GOLD analysis project Ga0172379, IMG submission 119756) | Groundwater microbial communities from an aquifer near a municipal landfill in Southern Ontario, Canada - Groundwater well OW334 metaG | ecosystem: Environmental > Aquatic > Deep... | reverse complement strand
TATCTCCATGGATAGTTTTATATCTGGCTTTACAAAATCCTTCCCCAAATATATCATTTCATCTTGGATATTTGCTCCCGGAGGGAAGTACACTATTTGATTTTTTAAAGTATTGGTTTTACAACCTGGGTTTGCACAGTCTGCTCATCCCTGTTGGTTTTTTGTTATCACCGAAAAAATTTAAATTATTGGGCATTCCGACGCTTATGTTATTTGTAATCCCCAACATATTCAAACTATCTCCTGACATCATCAACAATCACAAATTATTTAATTTTTTTCTGATTGCAGCAATTCCCTTTTCCTCTTTTGCCATACTAAAAATGTGGCAACTAAACCAAGTGACAAAGACTATGGTCACTGTATTATCGCCATTCCTGATACTTGGCGGGATTTTCGATTACTTCCCAATTCATAATGATTATTATGTTTATGTCGACGACTTTCCAATTGATAAAAACATCGCCTACTTTATAGACAAAACTCCACCAAATTCAGTCGTGCTTAATGACACTTGGTTTTATAACCCGGCATCTCTTGCTGGTAGAGCAGTCTTTAATGGCTATCCATATTTTACCTGGTCATACGGTTACGATCAGGTAAAAAGAGAACAAATATCCTCAAAGATTTATTCATCCGTTAGTAAGGTAAGTGCATGCAACGAACTCATTAAAAATAATATTGATTATGTAGAAATTTCAAGACATCCGGAAAAACACCTACTGCCTGAATATGGTATGTGGAATAGTCAGTTTATTCCGGACTATGTCAATTCAAGTGAAGGATTAATTACTTATTCTGTCCAAAATAATTGTCAAACTTTATGAAACAGCACTGGTCTAGGTACTTATTGGTTGTAGCCATTACGATAGGATTATTCACCAGATTGTCTGGGATAAAGTGGGATCAGGGTTTTCTTTTGCACCCGGATGAGCGATTCCTCACCATGGTAACAGGCTCAATTAAATTTCCTGAGAAGTTGATTGATTTCTTTATCACTTCAAAATCTACGCTCAATCCCCACAATGTCGGAAACAATTTTTATGTATATGGGACATTCCCAGTATTTCTCATAAAAACAATATCAACTATTTTTTCCCTCTCAACTCTTGTAGATATGGCACTGCTAGGAAGGACTATTTCAGGACTCTCTGATGTTTTTATAATTTTGATTATTTATAAAACTTCACTAAGTATCTACAAAAATAAGACAGTTGCCGGTCTTGGATCGCTTTTCTACTCCATATTGCCCCTTCCAACCCAATTAGGGCATTTTTATACGGTAGATACCTTCTTATCGTTATTTATCATCATCACATTTCTGCAGTTAATTAGGGTAATGAGTGATAACTCAAAGCCAGTTGCATCAATCTTGATGGGGATAAGTTATGGACTTGCAATTTCGTCAAAATACTCAGCTTTTCTGTTTTTCCCTATCATCTTTTTAGGATACTTCATTAAGTGCTACAAATTAAAGGCATATAAATCTATTTTAATTAATATACTTCTCTTTATGTTTTTTTTATTTATAACAATTCACTTATTCCAGCCTTATCTATTTGATGGACTATTTTCAATAAACCCCAGAATACTTTCAGATCTCAAAACCTTGAAATCATTCGAAAATACCACAGGATGGTTCCCACCTGCTGTCCAATGGATTAATCAGAAAAAGCTACTATTCCCTGTGATAAATCTGTTTTGGATTGGACTAAGTCCCGCTCCGTTTTTAATAGCATTAATTTCAACATTTTTAGCTATTAAAAAATCAAAGTTAATTATTGAACTGGTTCCAATATTAGTATGGATTGCATTTATCTTTACCTACAACTCTTTTGGATTTGCAATGACCGGAAGATATTTTTACCCCGCCTTACCGTTCGTAGCTATCTTATCAGGATATTTGTTACACGAATTTCAAAACAAATATTTTTTGCCAAGCATTTTAGTACTCGTTGTTTGTCTTCTTCCGGAAATAGCATTTATGTCGATCTATGGAAGTGAACATACTCGTATTCAGGCAACAAGGTGGATTCTTAGCAATGTCCCACCAGGATCTTCGTTAAGTTGCGAAGAATGGGATGATTGCCTTCCGTTGGTAGAGTCGGGAAGTTATAGAATCGTTCCCCTTTCAATGTATTCAGCAGATAGTAATCTTAAATTGAAATCAATAAATGCCACACTTAAGGAAGTAGATTACTTAATTTTATCCAGCAACCGGGTGTTCGCATCAATTACCTCTGCACCGGAATTGTATCCTCAAACGTCAAATTTTTATAACCAACTCTTTGGTGGCACTACTGACTTTTCTCTGATTAGAAAGTTTGTTTCCCGTCCAAATATCTCACTACCGCTGGTTAGATTTTGTTTTGTCCCTTGGGGTTTGGGCTATGGAAATATTGCAAAAAATTTATCTACTTGTGACCAGCCTGGGATTAGTCTAGTTGACGACTATTCTGAAGAGGCATATACAGTCTACGATCACCCACAGGTTTTTGTCTTTAAAAGGAATAATTCCGTTTTCTAGCTGTTAAGTGTCCTAATCTGTCAATCTCTTTATTCGGACTTACTTCAACAATAAAACCCGCCTTCCCAAGTTTACTAGTCAGTTCCTCGACCTTGAAAACTTCAGACTGGTGGTATTCCATAACAATTCGACATACTTTCTTCAACTGATCCTTATTTGCCGACAATATAATAGGAAACTCACACCCCTCACAATCAAATTTAATCAAGTCAATTTTTCTATGGGTATGACTAAATATATCCTTAAAACTGTCTACCTGACTGGGTATGGCAAAGATATTGTTAGATTTATTGTATTTAATATTTTTTTTCAATAATTCAAACCTGGGTTTATCAGGATCAAATGCAAAAATTTTTGATTTCGGATATTTCTTTGCCATCATAATAGAAAAATCACCCAGACCTGCTCCGACATCGACTATGATTGACAATTCACTTCTGTAAGCATCTGTATTGTATTCGTCGTCTATTGTGACCTCTTTAATTTCTAGCAAGTCAGTCATCTTTCCAAAGTAAATACCTAACTTTCGTCTTTTTAAGAAAACAAACCGGTTAAATCCTGATATCCACCCATAAACTAATACCATCCTGTTTTTGCAGCGGGATTCTAAAATTACTCCAACAATTATTCCTATGTAATATGGAAGTCTTGTTAATCTAAATTTCATATATTATTCTTTTCCACTTAGTCAGCTCTCTTCTGGGGTCAAAAACAGTTCTGGCAATGTTGGTTTTTTTATTAAGATTATCTCTATTTGCCCAAGCAAATTTAAATGCTTTAACCCATTCTTTAGGATTATTATACTGACTTACCAAATACCCGGCCCCGGTTTTTAAGACAGGAACTCTTACCCCGGGCAAATCTGAAACAATAACTGGAACCCCGGACAGCATGGCCTCTACTTGTACAATCCCAAACGATTCAGTGGCATTATTTGACGCCAGCACTAAAAAATCAATTTTAGAAAAAAATTTTTCTATTTCTTGCTCGGTCAGTAAACCGGTAATATTAATACGATTCTTTGATATTGATACCATTTGTATGACCCCTTGGACATAAAGGTCTTCACCCAATCCCTTAGTTGGTCCGGCAATTATAAACTCTATAGAACCATCCTTGTATGCATTCACCGCCTCAATCAGAGTTTGAATGTTTTTTTCGCTTGAAATTCTTCCCAAGTATCCCAACCTGAGAGCTGAACTAGACTTAGGGATAACTGCATGGCGATTATTTTTTACACCTATTATTGGAAAAATTTCTGTGCACTTATACGCAAATATTCTCAAAATATCAACATTCTTACTGTAGTCCAATGAATTCACCACAATCACATCACTAAACAGCAGACAAAACACGTTTATTGCTTTTGCAAAGAACGTTAATAGTCTTTCCTTCAAAGAATTGCCTAAATTTATATCGCAATGGAAAACAGTAATAATTCTTTTTTTATATAATTTTCCTGCCAGCATCACAAATATTGCCTCAGGATAGGGTAAATTAACTATTAAGACATCGTATTCGTTAATTTTCTTAAAACTCCATAAAACCATATCAAGAGAAAATAACAATTTATTTATTTTCAAAATTGGATCAAACCTAAAAACTCGTACGTTTTCAATAGATTCAATAAATGGAAGTGGCTTGCCGTGTCGATTGCAGATTACATCTACATCCAAGTCTGAACCGACTAAGGACCTTGAGAGTCTTCTTGCATATTCACTTAACCCAGATATGTAGGGATAGTAATAACTCAGACTAATCAGTATCTTCTTTTTCATTTCTTATTTGTTTAAGTGCCGACTCTAAAGTGGGAAATTTGAATTTATAGACACGGGTTTTATCTAAAAAGTTATATATCCAATATATTTTGGTCTTAACAGATGCTGAAAGTCTATTTACGATATCCCAATTATCTTCAATATAATAATCAAATTTTTCTTCCTGAATTATTCTCTTTTTGAATTCATGAGGTTGTTCCTGCTTTGAATTAATATATATTTTTTTAAAACTGGAAGACAATTGATACTTTTTTATCCAATCTTTGGTCTGTTTTTCTACAAAACCATATCTCCCTGTTACCAGGATGAAATTATAATTTTCCGATTCAGCCATATCTTTTAGTAATGAAATTCCCTTTGCAGGCCAAATGTTAGGCGCAATCACACCACAAAAATAAACCATTCTTTGCCATCGTCCTTTGGGTACGAAAAAACTTAATTTTTTAATTCTTAAAATTCGATGTTTAAGAATAGCAATTAAAACACGTGCTGCTCGTAATGGATTTTGTGTTATCACGCCATCAAAATCCACTCCTATTAGAGTGATTTCCTTTTTGCTGTTTATACTCACCACATCAAAATTCTATCCTACGAAGCCTTTTTATACCACATCATCCCTGAAATTAAGAACATAAAACCGACAACAGCCATAACTATGGTGTATTCACCCGATCCAGATTGTTCCAGTTCTTTTGTGGGGGTGGGCGAAACATTTGATATCGGAGTAGGAGATGCCGTGGGTTTGGGTGTAGATGTTGGGGTGGGGATAGGTGTCACTCGAGCTGTGGGAGCGGGTGTGGGCGACTTAGTTGGGGCTGGAGTAGCTGTGGGTCTTGGTGTGGCTGTCGGCCTTGGAGTTGGCGTGGGGTTTGTCCTGGGTTGGCTGGTCGGAAGCGGAGTGGCTGATGGAGTGGCTGAGTAGGAGGGCTCAAAGCTTTCACCTACAGCATAAACAGTAAAAGATCTGGTAATACTTCGGACAACTCCGTCAATGACAGTAGAAATTGTAATGGAATGCACTCCAGGCTCCAAATTACCCGGAACACTGTACGTAAAACTTCCATTCTTGTCAGCCACTGCTTTTCCTGAAATCTCTATGTCAGAGTGGATAACTATCTGAACTTCTGCCCCAGCTGGAGCAGTACCGATAATCACTGGTTTGGGTGAATTCACCTTTTCTCCTAAGTATGGTGACAATATTCCCAGTCCGCTTTCGTCATCCGCATTAAATTTAGATTTAATGGGTTTCTGCTCTGTAATGCTACCTGTCCCGGTAGAATTACTTAAATCAAAATCTTTTCCCAAAGTAATCTCATTCACAGGGCTGTCTTGACCGGTTGTCGTCTTTACTAATGATGAGCCGGCTGGCCCTCCGTCAACTTCGATTGTTAATTCTGTACCTTTTTTATCGTAATTTAGATACGCGCTTAAATCCGCCTTTCTGACTGTAGATATTGGTACTGCCCAGGAACCGTTAGCTTTAACAATGGTAGATAAACGAATTGCACCTGCAATCTGCATATATACAAGAGCCCCCTCAGCTGGATCGCCGGAAGATGTCAGTATTTGCCCATAAGCCACATCAGCTACAGGCTGACCGTTGATTGTTGGTCCGGTCGTAACTTGATAGGGGACACCGGAGAGATCAAACATCTGTTTACCTGATCCGATTTTAAATCGGTAGATTGTTTCCGGCTTTAAACCCTTAATGGTCACAGTATGAGTTAAATAAGGTGTTACATTTGCTGATTCCTGATCCCTGTCGTCACTCACTGTCATGGATATGTCATTTTGAGTTTCTCCGTACTGAACATACCCGGAAACAGCCTTTCCGGTTACCCAAGACACAGTTAGGCTTGTATCTGACACATTTGATATGACGACCTTCTCCGGAGTTGCGTCGGCCGCGGCCTGAGAAGAAATTCTCATTTGGTTTTGTACAAGCCAAATTCCAGATCCCAGACCAACAACTGCTGCTAAAAGCCCCAATATTGTCGGGAACCTTATCTCTCTTTTCATTTGTTCAAGGCTTTTAGTTTTGTAAATAAATCCTTCTGCAGCTTGGGATCAACCTCCTGCAGATTCTTTTCTACCTCAGTAGCTATATTAACTTTAGCATAAGCTCGATAAACTTCGAACCCCACCCATGACGCCACTGTAATCAAAGTAGAAATAAGCAGAACTATTATATCTTTATCAAAGCCCTTTTTTTTCATAGTTATAATAAATATTTGTCGGGGATATAACCAACCTCTCCCGATGCGTTTAAGTTTAACCGGCCATCCTTATCCTCTTCAATAGAGACATCTGAAAATAGTATTAACCTCTTCATTTCTTGTAGGGCAAGAATTGTATTCCGAATCTGTTGCTCATTCCCTTTGGCTGCAATGCTGAATCTGATGGAAATGAGCCCTTGCGGCATTAAGGGTTTTGCCTGCTGTTGGTCTACTACTATCTCGCTGGGTGATAAAGGAATCTTTTCAACCGAGATTGATAAAATATCAAGTCCGCTCTCTGTGGCTGCCTTATATAAATCATCAGCCAAAATATCCCAGTCGGCTTGTTCAGGTAATATTTGTTGTAAAAGTGGTAAATCATTTTTTACAGATTCCATTTCATCTATAGCTCTTCTCACTTTGAGAATCTTTTCATCCAACTTTGCTGAAATTTCTTTTTGCTGTCTTAGCTCTCCAAATAAACCGGAAATTGTTACAAGGGTCGGCCGAAGTGCCAAAATAACTAGAACAATGAGAAGAACTAGCGACATAATCACCCACATGCTTGCAGCCCAAAGAGGTTGAGTCTGAACTAGCTGTAGATACCTTCTATATCGACCAAGACTGCTTTTGTAATCCAGTGCCATAATTATTTTTTAGCAGAAATAGTAAATTTAATTCCATTAACTTTATTCCCAATCAATTCGGTGACATCCAAACTTTTCCACACTCCATCAGCTGAAATAGTAGACATAAGCTGCCCCATAGCCCTATCACTTAAAGTCGTTGCGGTTAATGTAATATCATAAGGGGTGATATTCCTACGCTTAACCACAATTTCAGGCTGCAATCTTGCTTCAAGATAGTCGAGCATCAATGTGGGTTCAGACCTTTGCATAAGCATCTTGTTTGCCAAAACAATTTTCTTTTGTAATCTTTTGAACTGAATTTCCTGATTTGATTGAGATTGCAAAAACGCCACCTGACCATTTATTTGTTCGTTTAAATTTCTCATGTCTTCATCCAGTTTGAACCTCATCAAAAAAGCAATTATTACTACCATTTCGGTCAAGATAATCATATATCTGCCGGTTGTTACAGCCCATTTTAAGAATTTTCCCCAAAACCCAGATTCAAATTCCGAAGGAGGAACAAGGTTCACCTTTGAAGGATGGGCAGGCATGTTATCAGTATAGCATCAAGCCTATTACTTCTTAAGAAGCGAAGAAAGTCTGGACTTGAGTCGTGCAGCTTTATTTTTATGAATTATTTGACTCTTAACAGCCTTGTCTAATCTAGAAAAAACATCCTTTAACTGTTTCTCAGTTGGTTTCTTCCTCATTCCAGAAATAGCCTGTTTCATTATTTGTTTGGTCCGAAGGTTAACCGCCGACTTTCGCTTGTCAGCCCTTAGCTTTCTGATTGCATTTTTAATTATCGGCATAGACCACTGTTTTTACCCAAATTAAGCCATATAATATCACATATGAGAGAACTAATCAAAAACGGAACGGGGCTCTTTTTTAGGCGTCAGACCACCATTATGTCAGCAGCATTGATAATTATGATCACCTACGCGGCATCCCATTTGGTGGGACTTCTTAAGACAAGACTCTTAATCAGCGTATTTTTTGGTGATAAAGCTTCATTGCTTGATGTGTATTACGCAGCATTTGTCATCCCGGATACTCTTTTCCAGCTTTTGGTAATTGGTTCACTTTCTGCGGCATTCATACCGGTCTTTACTAAGTTAATGGCCACAAAAGAAGAAGACGTCTGGCAAGTTGCTGGGATATCACTCAATTTAACACTCTTGGCTTTTTCATTCCTTTCAATATTGATATTTATTTTTGCTGAACCACTTTCTGGACTGATCGCCCCCGGTTTCAATCCGGAGCAAATAAAAACAATGTCGTCTCTCTTGCGGGTTATGCTGGTTGCACAAATCTTTTTTTGCATTTCTGGCTTCCTCACGGGCATAATCCAATCTCATCAGAGATTCATTATTCCTGCACTGGCGCCGATAGTCTACAACCTTGGCATCATTTTAGGAACAATAGTTCTTTCACCATTTTTTGGAATTTTTGGCCCTGCGATTGGGGTCGTGATTGGAGCAGTTCTTCATATGCTTATTCAACTTCCTTTAGCTGTAAAACTTGGATTTAGACTAACAAAATCTCTTGATATCCGGAATCGTGGAGTCAGACAAATAATTCAGTTGGTACCTTTGCGGGCAATTGCTCTAGGAATAGATCAGATTGAGCAATTCATTGCAGTAATTCTTTCATCACTACTTATGTCAGGTTCCTTAACCCTTTTTAACGTAGCCAGGCTTTTATATGCTTTACCGACCTCTTTGTTCGGAGTTACTATCGGTCAGGCAGCACTTCCGACACTTGCGAAACTCTCAGCAGAGACAGACAGGAAAACATTTAGACAGACCATTATGGATTCGCTATTACAGATTATTTTTCTTTCTCTTCCGCTAAGCTTATTGTTTATCGTCCTCCGCATTCCCATTGTTAGATTGGTTTTCGGAGCCAAGTCCTTTCCTTGGGCTGCCACACTGCTTACCGGAAAGCTCCTTGCCATTCTCTGTCTCTCCTCTGCATTTGCTGCGTCGTCACAACTTCTTATAAGAGGTTTTTATGCTCTCCATGATACTAAGACCCCATTATTTATTGGTCTGTTTGGAGCCGTTTTTGACGTTTTTCTTTGTGTAGTATTGGTTAATGTCATGCAACGCGGAGTAACTGGCTTAGCCTGGGCTATCTCACTCACATCGATTCTCGAATCAATATTGCTTTTAATTTTTCTTCTCCATCGCTCTGGTGCCGATAAGTGGTTTTTTGTAAAGTTTTCCACCTCATTCTTAAAAATGCTTGTTACCGGTATCGTCACGGGAGTTAGTTTGTGGATACCGATGAGAATTCTGGATAAATTTGTATTTGATACCACCAGAACAGTCCCTTTGGCAGCTCTGACTCTGATATCTTCTCTTATTGGTTTCTCTGCCTATCTTCTATTTTCATATCTCTTCCGGGTAGAACAATTGCACTTTTTATTCTTGTTAATCAAACGTATGGGAGATATTAGATATTTGATTCTTCCGAAGACTAAAGAGGCACTAATTGTTTCAGCTCCTGATCAGAATTAGCAGGGCTTCCCACTGGTGAAAATCGACAAGGAGTCGCTCTGTTAAAATCAACCCATGACAAACATCAGAAACTTCGCCATTATTGCCCATATTGACCATGGAAAATCTACCCTGGCAGACAGGTTGTTGGAAATTACGGGTACAGTATCGATGCGTCTGATGCAAAACCAGTTATTGGATAGCAATCCGATTGAAAGAGAACGTGGCATTACCATTAAACTGGCTCCAGTTCGAATGGAATACAATTTGGATGGACAACACTACATATTAAATCTGATTGATACTCCCGGTCATGTCGATTTTTCTTACGAAGTAAGCAGATCTCTGGCAGCTTGTGAGGGAGCAATTCTCCTCGTCGATGCAACTCAGGGAGTCCAGGCTCAGACCTTAGCTCATTATCAGCAAGCCGCAAAACTTAATCTTCATATAATTCCTGTTCTTAATAAAATCGATGTTACATCTGCTGATATAGTCGGAAGTCTGGAGCAGATGGTCGAGATATTTGGATTTGAGGAGTCAGAAATCTTAAAAATTTCCGCCAAGACAGGTGAGGGTGTAACCAATTTACTAGAGGCGATAGTCCATCGAATTCCAAGCCCCCAAACTGTTTTACCGGATGCCCCCTTCAGGGGTTTAGTGTTTAATTCCAGTTATGACCCTCATCTGGGAATATTAGCCTGGATAAGGGTATATGAAGGGGCACTTCGCACTCAGCAGAAGATTTATTTTTTAGGAACAGGGGAATCTACTTCTTCGATAGAAATAGGCTTCTTCGTTCCCGGTCGTCTTCCCGCATCGCAAATCGGTCCAGGCGAGGTGGGTTACGTCGTGACTGGATTGCGAGATGCATCTCACATAACTGTAGGCGATACGGTGTGCCTCACTGACGAATTTTTTAAAAATATAGACATTGTCCCCTTAAGTGGATATAAAAAGATCAATCCTGTTGTCTTTGTGAGTTTTTTCCCAGTAGAGGGTTCGGAAGTAAATACTTTGCGTGATGCCCTTGATAAGCTTAGGTTACAGGACAGCTCCATCCAATACTTACCCGAGTTTTCTCCAGCTCTTGGAAACGGTTTCCGGGTTGGTTTGTTAGGCCTCCTACACGCTGACATCGTTCAGGAACGCATTGAACGTGAATTTAACGTCGATTTGATTGCTGCTGCCCCATCGGTAGAATACGTAATCGTATTAAAGTCTGGCGAAACATTGCACATTTCTAAAGCAATGGACTTGCCCGACCCTTCCCAAATACAGGAAATCAGAGAACCAATGATAGCCCTTCATGTTTTTGTCCCCTCGGGTTTTGTGGGTCCGGTAATCCAGCTTTGTCAGGACCACAGAGGAACAATGCAGGATATGAAATATCTTGGCAATCTGGTTCACCTCTATTACACACTCCCTCTTTCCGAACTAATTAGGAACTTTTACGATCAACTCAAAAGTGTGTCTCAGGGTTATGCCACTTTGGATTACGAAGTAGTCGGATTCGAAGCCTCAGATTTGGTAAAACTGGACATATCAATCGCAGGAGAAAAGATTGACTCTTTGTCTCAGATTGTTCCCAAAGAGCAAAGTAACCACACAGCAAAACAATTAGTTGAAAAACTAAAAGACATCATTCCCCGTCAACAATTTGAAATAGCAATACAAGCATCAATAGGTGCACATGTTTTGGCCAGATCAGATGTTAAGGCCTTCAGGAAAGACGTAACAGCAAAGCTTTATGGCGGGGATCAGACCCGGAAAGACAAGCTTTTGAAGAAGCAGAAGAAAGGAAAAACAAGAATGAAACATATCGGTAAAGTGAACCTACCACAAGAAGCCTTCTTGTCGATACTGAGAATAGATTAGTCTTATTGCTCAGATTCCATTTCCAAAAAAGCCACAGAATTAGGTGGCATTGGTATTGAAGTTTGCCAAATCGCCCCTGACGTAGCCACACTGCTCGTTTGTTTCGCCCCTCCCAACATCTCTATGGAGAATCTATAATTCGTATTTTTTAAATTTAAGAAAGTAACCGGGACCACTTCATCATGCACGTTCTTTGCGTCATAGTTAACTAGAACTGCCTGATATTTTTCACCGCTTTTAGCAGCTATCGCCCTTACCCAGGTACCTTCCCCGCTGACAGGCAAACGGTAGTCTCCTAATTTGGATAAATAACTTATGGCTTCATATCTAGGCTTATTTATAATTCCCCAATTTCCCGTTATGGCAAAATTAAACCCGTATTTAACCTTAGGCATAAATTCCCTTGCGACAGCAACTAAATGTGCCGCTCCGACTTTCGTGTCATTTTCCCTTCCCATCTCACTGTTTGGTCCGATTTCGGAAACAATCCTCTCGGTCTGAATAAAAAACGGATATCTGTCAATCCACGCTTCAGTACTTTTTACATCATCAGCATATTTTTGCAGATCCAGATCGTACCTGTGCCATGAAAAGAAATCCAGTCTTAACCTATTCTGTAAGACATATGAAAAAAACCCATCCATCCAATCCTTGTACAATTCAGTGGTAGCTGTTCCGCCAATCTTGAATGGCTTTACATTTTTAGCGCTTGATGCCCCTTGAACTGCAAACGAATATAATGTGCGGTAGTCTTTCTTTCCGCCTATCTTCCATTTTCCGAACAAATCAGGTTCGTTCCAGACTTCATAATACACATCTTCGATTCCCAGGTCACCACTGTAGTGCTCAATCGTCTTTTGAACCAGTTCGCTCCATTCGTTCCAGTCTGATGGTTCTGAAAAAATATCACCACCGCTGGCAATGCTAGGGGGCATGTACGACAGGCTAAAAAAAGGTTTTGCCCCTACTCCTGTAATTTGATTTACCAAACTATCAAGCTTGCTCCAGGAGTAAACAACCTTGCCACCTTCACGGCTCACTACCTCAAATTCGTCATAGATATGGTCAACTCTGATATATCTAAGACCCAAAACCTTCAATTTGTCTTCAG
>Ga0172379_10008767_pt1 | contig 12645 bp, 14 predicted proteins | sample GrowelOW334metaG_FD_119756 | JGI IMG/M metagenome (GOLD analysis project Ga0172379, IMG submission 119756) | Groundwater microbial communities from an aquifer near a municipal landfill in Southern Ontario, Canada - Groundwater well OW334 metaG | ecosystem: Environmental > Aquatic > Deep... | reverse complement strand
CATCCGTTTATGGTGAAAGTCTCCCCCGCAAGATACTTTGCGATCTTCACGCTTCGTCCGCCCAATTTTTCCGCCAATCGGTCGAAATCCTCCCTGCTACCCAGAAGGAATGTGGAATTTCCGGAAAATCCCCTCGGAAGCTGTATGACGCATTTTGCACCTCCTTCAAAATAATCTTTTACTACTTCAAAGTCTCCCAGCTTAACAACCCGGCTTCCGGCATTGGGTATGTTCAGCTTGCCCGATATGTCCACAAAATTGATCTTATTTTCAAATTTCCTGTTCAGCCGCCAATCATTTCCAGCGTGATTGAATTTATTCAACTCGCATATTTTTTCGATCTTCGGACTCGGTTTAAACGTAACTATATTCGGAACCTCTCCTTTAGACTGCGCTTTTATATAATTCAAAACTTTTTCGTTTTCCAGCAGTTTTCCGGTATTTTTGATCATATCGTCATTAAGGCAAAGGACCGGAACACCGTCCTCCCTGAGATATTCGATGATATCGAGATAGTGCGAACATATGATGTGATAGTTCTTTATACCCTTCTCAAGTCCGACCGCCCTGTTCGGATTCGGCGTAACAAAAAACACGGGACCGAAGTCAAGCCTATTACTGATTTTCTTTCCTTTAGTTATTTTCATTATTTTATATCGCAATATAATAAATTTATCGGGAATGTAAAATTTAAACATCAAAAATAAAAATGACAGATAAAAATTAAAAATGTTTCTAATTTTTATATTTTTGCACTTCCATTTTCCATTTTGATATTTACATTTTTATTTACTACTTCATCCACTTCCTCAAAACTCTCCGCTGTATAAACACTGCTTTCATCGATGTCAGCAGCATTTCCCCGCGCTTTCCCGGACAACACGCAAACCGCTTTCTTGAATTTTTCCGCTTTCGACCATCGGAGCAGCGCTGCAAAACTTGCACAACCTTCCGGAGATGTATGAATTTTGCAGGATCCCAGAGTTTTGCAGGCGTTTTCCATTTCGGATCCGGCAACATAAAAACTTCCGCCACCGCTTTTTTTTATTAAATCGATTATTTCTTCCTTCCGCCTTGTTTCCTTCACCCCCAGTTTTCCGGCAATTTTATCATCTTCCGGTCCAGTATTGTCTATTTTATCAAATTCTCGTGCAATGGAGAATATTCCTCCGCTTTGCACTGCAAATAGTTTAGGCAGCTTCTTTATTTCTCCTGATTTCAGAAGATATTCATATGCACTTCCAATTCCGACAAAAGAGCTTCCGCTTGTTACAAACGTAAAGATAGCTTCCACTTCCCCCAGGTGTTCATATATCTCAAATGCGATCGACTTGAAGCCTTCGATGGAACTGTCATCCCTCGACGGGCGAAGATTTCGGATCTTTTTTTTGGCGGACAGATAATTCGCCAACCGCATGGCCCTATTCGATCTGATAATTATCGGATCATATTTTTGCATTGACGCTATCTTTTCGCTGTCGGTTTCGGAAGACATGAAAATATACAATTTAATTCCGGCTTTCCGGCAATATGCCGCTGCGGCTATTCCTGCATTTCCGGAAGTTGAGATAACCAGCTCCCGCAGCCCATCCCGCTTTGCAAGTGAGATCTGGTATGCAAGACTTCTGCCTTTCAATGATTCAGTTTCGTTCATATCTTCTCTCTTGAAAAATACGCGCCCGCCCGCCATATCGTTGATCGATCCGTTCTCAAGCTCTTCGGTGCTTCCGTCGGCCAGCGCAAGCCTGTTCTTGGGCCTGATAAGTTCACGGTAAAAATTGGCATATCTCCAGATGCCTTTTCCTTCCATTGATAATTTTGAACTAAAATCGGACATAACGATAATAAATGATCACTGTGCAATGAATTAAAGAAACTGCACGTATCTTAGCTTGACAAAACACCATTATTATGATACTCTTTCTTCGGAGGCAATTATGTATAAAGATCCCGATTTACTGATGAAAATATTAGCATTCTTCTTTGTAGCAATGGGGGCAATCGCTCTTATTCTGTCTTTCAGGATGAGAAAAAGAATGAAAGACAAGCCTGACAGAAACTTTATGTTATTGTATGTCGGAATTCCATTGTCGGCAATATCATTTCATAACGCGATGATATTGATCCAATTGTTCGACACGAGCGTAACTATCGGAGTTGTCTTGATAATATCATATTATGCCTTGTTACAAATCCCCGAAAGTACAAAAATAACCGCATTCGCGCCATAAAAGCTCTATGAGCTTTTTTTCTTGACTTCCGGGAAGGTTTTCCGCTATACTTTGCTCATAAATCAAAGGAGGTTTCGATTGATGGAAGTTAACGAAAGAATTAAGCATATATTCGGCGGAATCCTGATATTAATGATGATAATGTATTTTCTCCTGAAATGGAACAGAACTACGCTGGCAATGAAAATAGCCTTGCCGCTGATGATCATTAATGTGGCGCTTATCGCATTCCACAGGATACAGGACCGGGAAGAAAGTGAGCGACAAAGAAAAGAGGAGAAAGTGATAAATATATCCTATCTCATCGCACTGGCGATTCTGGCACTTGCAACATATGACTTTTCCACTATATGGCATAAGCTGGAAACACTTGAAAAAATAGGGATCATCCTGATAGATATATCGGTAATAATGATGATCGTTACAACGAAGTCCATAGTAGACAAAAGAAAATTATCAAAAGGTACTTAGTACCTTATTTTTTTGACTTTAAACTCCATTCTAATATAATAATACTATAATAAACTATCGTAAATTTATGCCAAATTGCCAAGAGTGCAGTATGCCGCTGGATACCGACAAAAAAACTCCGGAAGTGGGAGAGATCATCACGTGTGAAAACTGCGGAGCCGAATACGAAGTGATATCCTCGGATCCGATCGAGCTGGAACTGATAGAAGAAGAAAAGTAAAGAAGTATATGGTATATAGTATGAAATATTTTGCTAAATACCAAATACTAAATACTTGATACTAATCTAATCCATTCTTTCAGATCTTTTCCGGAATTTTCAACGAACTTGGAATAAAAATGCGCCGATGCCGGAGATATCAGGACAACACTGCCATCTTTCATGGCAGTTTTTTGGTAATATTTTTTCAATTGATCGATCGCGCCATTCATGTCTATAACTTTTGCAAACTCTATATTGTTTCCATCCAGCAGCGCTTCGATCTTGTTCGACGCATCCCCGGGAAACAGAATAAGAAATTTTGCCTTTTTGCATATTTTTTCCGATAGCGCGTCATAATTCATCCCTTTATCATCTCCCCCCGCAAGAAGAATGATATCGCCTTCGAAAGAATCCAGCCCCGAGATCGTCGCTTCCGGAGTCGTAGCCTGCGTGTCATCATAATACCTCACTCCCTTTATGTTGTATAGAAGCTTAAGCCTGTGTTTTATTCCCGAATATTTTGAAATACCTTCCCTGATAATTTCCGGATCAACGCCATATAAGTAAGCGGCGGAAGCTGCTGCCAGAACGTTCTCGACATTATGCATGCCCGGGATCCTGATATCAGATAAACTCAATAGCTGTGTTTCCTTGCCATTTATCTTCGCCAGGATCCGACCATCAGACACAAAACATCCGCTTTCCAGCTTTTTTTTCCTGCTGAACAAAAAAACCTTAGACTTTACGGACTTTATAAACTTTTGACTATAAACATCATCATAGTTCAAAACCGCAAAATCGCCTTTTTTTTGAAAACGGATCAAATTTTTCTTGGCCTCAATGTAGTTTTCCAGACTTCCATGATCGTCTATGTGATTCGGGGTTATGTTGGTTATGACCCCTATGTACGGACTTATGCCGGAATTCAGCATCAATTGCGTGCTGCTCGTTTCCAGGATCAAAACGTCTTCTTTTTCCATCTTCGCCAATTTATCCAGAACCTGTATATTCTGCCTATCATTTCCGGCAAAATAGACTTCTGGGTTCTCATTCCCCCTGCCCCAGACTTCAAAAATACTGTTTATCAGTCTTGAAGTTGTAGTTTTCCCGTTCGTCCCCGTAACTGAAATTATTTTACACGGCGCAAGTTCGAAATATAAATTAGTGATAGTTTTGAACATGATCCCTTTATCATAAAGATCCTTAAGCTTCGGAAGATTTTGCGGATACTTGAACCACACCTGGGAAACAAAAACAATATCAGCATTTTCCGCTCCCGCAAGATAATCTTCTTTGAAGTTTATCTTTATAGGCAGATTCAAAAGGTGATCCAGGGCATTTTCCCTCTCCTTGGATTTCAGGCTGAGATGTGTATTTCTAAAGGCTTTTCCAAAATCATCCTTTGGAGAAAAGTCGTGTCCCGTGACCGAAGTGATCCCGTGCATCACCAAAAACTCGGCAATAGCACTTCCCTCCGCTCCGCCGATCCCGATAATATGAATGTTCTTGTTTTTGTATTGATCCAGCATTTTTTGACTTTAGAGTATCTACGTTTTATAATAATTTTACGATCATTGACAAATTCAGATCGTAAACAAAAATCGGAGGTAAATATGAATAGAGACATGCTCTCATTTGCGGTCATTATTTCAATATTTCTTTTGGTCTTTGCTTGGAAATTTTTCCAAATTGCAATTTCCGAACATGAAAAGACAAAAGAATGGCCGGCGATGGTGCTCACGGCAGGTGTTATCCTTATACTGCTTTCGATCGTATCGATCTGGTCAGCAGTTCAAATGAATTGAGGCATCCGGAAACTAACATTTTCCGGATTTTTTATTCCGCGATACTCCCCGATCCCACAATCCATGACTATCCCAAGCCTCATTCATATTCTGCCTTAGGACCCCGTTTTTGTCCAATAGGATGATATCGATCATACTTGCGGCCGCTTGCAGACAACCACGAGGATCGGATGTCATTGACAATAAGTCATTTGGATGATATTCTGTTCTGTCGGTAAACTTACCGGTAAACAGGAGGAAGATAAATGGGAATGAGCATTTATTTTTATGCAGTGAAGATCGAAGAACTGGAAAAAGCTCCGAAAGGCGTGCAGAATTTTGTCAAAGACTTCTTCGTCGAAAGGGAAATATTCGGCATCCGTTGCATGGTAGCGATCGGAACCGATTACGACAAGTCTCAGCTATACGGCGCCAACGCCGAAGATGAAATATATTGCGAAGGATTGGATCAGCAAACCATAGACGATGCTGGGGTGTATACCTGGTTCGACAAACACCCTGAAACAGTTTTCAAATATCATTTCATATGACCAAAGCGAACATATACACCCGTAACCTGTAAAATCAGGTTCTTTTATTATAGTGCCAGAATAAAAAAGCTTTTGTTTCAGAAATATTTATTCAGAAAATCCTTCTCGCTTCAATGACATCATAATTTTCAAGAACTTCATCCATTTTCTGGATGATGACTTTCCTCTTATCCAAAGAAGCATGTATCAGCCAGCTTGTGTTATCTTTCAATACCAGGATCCCAACGTGCTTGTGTGAATTCCTTTTTTTTATAAGAAAAACCAGATCTCCCGACTCCGCGTCTTTCAGTCCGATCTTCGATCCCATTTGTTTCTGGTCCCATGAATGTTTAGGAAGGATCAATCCCGCGGCATTCCTATAAACGGCCTGCACAAATCCGGAACAATCTATCCCGCTTTCTGACCTTCCGCCTAATACATACTTCGTCCCTATATATTTTCTCGCTTCTTTCACGATGGCGCTTTTATCGGAGTTACCGGCAACGATCTCATCCTTCTTTGCAAAATTGCCATTATTCCACTTCCTGCGCAAATTTTTCTTATCCATCCCGACATCTTTTTTATCGATCCAGCCCAGAGTCAAATCACCCTGCTGTACAAGCAGCTGATCTTCTTTTTTTAATAATATACGGAGCACTTCGTCCCTGAAAGCCTGCGAACATCTGATCCTTTTCAGTATTTTTTCATTTATTATCCCGTTCGACACAAACCTCGATCTCAGATTTGCGGTCTTCGTTCTGACCAGGCCCCATCCTATCTCATTTCCCTGTTTCCAGTCGCTGAGCACGGCGATATCCTCCTGAGATATTTTCACACCACCGTCTGCCGCCAGGCGCAGCAATTCATCTTTCTGGTTTCCGGTAAGAACGGCGCCGCTCAATTTCAATCCATTGCTTGTTTCTTTCGCTTCAATACTAAAAACAGCAACCCCGTATTTTTGCTGATATTTTTTAGATAAACTTTTTAGTACGCCGTGGATATCTTGTTTTGTCATGTTTACTGATTATATTTTCCTCTGTGAAAGATTTAAATTTTCAATTACCAAATGACAATTTTCAATCAATGATCAATGCTTTAATTTACAATGATAATTGAGTAATTGTAAATTTATTGGAAATTGATAATTGTACATTGAAAATTATTACAAATATATGTAGATACGACCTGATTATTAAGGTCTCACCATTCGCTGATATTTTTTCACTCAGATTTATTTTTATTTTCTCCTCAGCACCTTCCCAGCCAGCTCTCCGGTGTGCTGTCCTTTTTCCACGACCATCTTGCCGTTTATGATAACATACTCAATTCCGTCCGAATATTTATATGGATTGATGAAGTCAGCCCTCTCTCCGACCGTATTCTGATCGAATACGACCACATCGGCATAATATCCTTTTTTCAGCAATCCCCTTTCCCTGATGCCCACTTTTGTCGCAGGCTTAGAGGTCATTTTCTTAATGGCATTCTCAAGGCTTATCACCTTTTCCTCCCTGACATATTTTCCAAGGATCCTGGTGCATGTCCCGAAACATCTCGGATGGACAAGCTCTCCGGTTCTTGTGTATTCGATATTATAAGCTGCGTCTCCGGAAGCCACGATGGAATGGGAATTTTTCAACGATAATTTCACATTTTCTTCGCTCAACACGCCCCTATGAAAAACAATGACGTGGCCGTTCGCGCTGATAAGAAGCTCGATTATAACCTCCTCCGGACTCATTTCCTGCTTTTGGGCGATATCCATGATATTCTTTCCCACAACTTCCCTCAGTCTCGGGCAGATCGAGATCACAACGTCATTGTAATCATATTTCATTTCTTTCATCTCATTGAGGATCTTGTCTCTGAGGTCCGGATCCTTCAGTCTTTTTATCATCTGTTTTCTTCCTCCCTCAGAAACCCAGTCCGGCAACAGAATATAAAGCACCGATCCTGTCGTGTCATATGGATATATATCGAAATCCAAATTGACATTCTCTTCATTGGCAATGTCGATCATTTCAAGGGCCCTGGGCATATCCGACCAATATTCCCTTCCGACAGCCTTGAGATGCGAAATTTCGATCGAAACCCCGGTCTCTCTTCCTATCTGGATCGTCTCATTGATGCTCGGCAGAAGCTCTTCGGATTCCCCTCTTATATGGCTGGCATAGAATGCGTTGTTGCTCTTTATGATCTCTACGAGATACTTTATCTCCTCCATGGAAGCCATTTTTGCATGCGAAAATACGAGTCCTGTCGACATTCCGAACACTCCCTCGCTCAAACTGTCGGAGAGCATCTTTCCCATGATCTTTATTTCTTCATTTGTGATCTTTCTGAACTCTTCGCCGATCAGACCCCTCCTCAAAGTTTCATGCCCGACCAATGTTCCAAAATTCAGTCCTATTTTTTTCTTCTCAAGCTCGCTGAAAAACTTTGCCGGCCTGTCCCAATTGATATGGACATTTCCGATATCCACCCACTTCTGGATCGCCGCAACCGAACTTTCTCCGATGATCGGAGCCAGCGAAGATCCGCAATTTCCGCCTATTATACTTGTCACTCCCTGCATAACCTTGCTATCAAGCCTCGGAATCGTAAAAAGCGTCCAAAAACTGTCGGAGTGATCGAGGATATCAATAAATCCCGGACAAACGATCTTGCCCGAAGCGTCAATGACCTTTATCGCCTTCGCATCATCGGGCAACTTTTCCAAAGCGACTATCCGGCCATTCTCGATCGCGATATCCGCATTAATGCTTTTCTCGCCGCTGCCATCAATGACCGTGCCGTTTTTGATAATAAGACTGAACATGTGATAAAATTTAAAATTTAAATATCCAAATGAAAAATGACAATGTAAAATCTTATAATGACTAAGCATCAAGATACCTGCCTACCGACAGACAAGCAATGATCAAGCAATAACCAAATTTCAATAATCAGAATCTATTTATTTCCTTTGTTTGGTGATTGTTTCCTGGTCATTGATTGTTTAATAAATTTATTAATTTTAATCTGTCATCTTTATTTTTTATATTTTCATTTTTATTTTAAATCACTTTCCCATGCCTAATAATCCAACAACAAGGCCAATTGCCGACATAACCCAAGCGATTATCCAGAACCTCATTGTAACTTTGCATTCGGGCCATCCGAGAGCTTCGAAATGATGATGTATGGGAGCGCTCAAAAAAACTTTTTTCTTTCTGATCTTTTTTGATGCTAATTGTATTATTACCGAGACCGACTCCATGACCAGGATAAAGCATATCAGCGGCAAAATAAGAAATGAATCAGTCAGCATGGCAATTGTTCCAAGAGTAACGCCAAGAGCCATTGAACCCGTATCTCCCATATAGAACCTTGCGGGATGGACATTAAACCACAAAAAGGCAAGAAGTGTTCCGATAATAGCCGCGCAGAACATTGCCAGCTCGACCTTGCCCTGAGAAAAAGCTATCGCAGAAAGAGCTCCGAATGCAGGAAGGATCACTCCTCCGGCAAGACCATCAAGTCCGTCAGTTTCATTCATTGAAAAAGAAGTTGCAACAATAACAAACACAAACAAGGGAAAATACCAAAAACCGATAAAAAAATCTCCGATCGCCGGAATGTGTATAGTATCCCAGCCAAGTTTGAAATAAAACCAATAAGCCCCCACGACTGCGACAAAAGTGTAGAGCAATATTCTATCCTTGATCCCCAACCCTCCGCCCTTCGGTCCTATCTTCAGCACTCCCATTATATCATCCAGCGCCCCCACAAGACCAGCAAGGACCATTATGCCCAAGGGAAGATAGGTCTGCTTTCTATCCAGAAAATTGATCTGCTCCAGGATCGGATCTCCGGTTGCAGACAATGCCGCCCAAAATATTATTGCAATTGCGGCAACAACGATCCAGATCAACAGTCCTCCCATTGTAGGCGTTCCCGCCTTTTTTTTGTGAAGCTCCGTGAATATGGGCGTGTCTCCCTCGGCCCTGATCTGTTTTCCAATTTTATATTTATAGAGAAAATGGGTCAGAACCGGAGTGAGCGCCATGGCGACGATAAACGAAATGGCAAGAATTCCAAAAACCCTTATCACATCCATAACAACGAACGGATTTTCCATAGAAAATAAATAAAAATTAAAACCTTTCTCAGCGGTCTTGCTCTTTTTTTATGCTAACATTTATAAGCTTTTTGTCAATTAAGAAAACTGACATAAAAATGCCTAAACTATCAATAAAAACATCATTGAAGCTTCCCGATCTTCCGCCCACGAAAGTCTGATGATATTCATCGGTTAGCGCATAAGTGAGAGAAAAAACGACCGCGCATGCCAAAGACCTCCGAAAACCCATATTTTGCCTGAATGTTCTGAATGCAAGAAAAACCAAAATGCCATACTCCATCATATGAGATATCTTCCTCAGTATAAAATCCCACCGATTCGGAAGATCCGATTTCAGGTCCGGGATCGAAGAGAGATAATAGATCACGGAACACCACAAAAAAACGGGAAGCCAGTATTTCAATAGTTTTTCATAATCGATTTTAGGGATCATATCTATAAAGTTACCAAGTCTTATAGGCAAACTGGGAGGCAATACCCAAAATGAATACCAGGATTATAAGAAAAGATGCAAAACGCGGTATCTTGATCACATAAGGCGGCTTGGAATCTCCTTTCTTTTTTGCGGCATAGAATAATATTACGATCAGAATGCCGGTGAGCCCTCCGGATATGCTTCCTGCGACGTTCACAACTGTTATGAAATCTCTCAGCCCCAGAACAAAGGGAATGAACGGAATAAAACATGCCAAAAACCATGCCTTGCCGTTCCCTAAACGAAAATCTAACTGCAGCGTCTCTTTCAGATCTACTCCGATAACCAGATATGAGGATACGATCGCAAAAACCGCAAAAATATTTCCGAGCATCACAACACTGTTTCCCATGAGCAGGAAAAGTCCCTGAAGCGAGTCTTTGGTGGTATTTTCTCCTGTCGCTCCGAAGACCGCCGCCATGAATATCAAATATATTGCGATCGGTATCAAGGTCCCCGCAATAATGGCGCTTTTTATCCTTTTCTGCCCGGTCTTTATCATGTGCTCCATTTGAGGGATGGCAGAAAGCGCGCCCATAGCAAAAAGGATCACGCCGAACGGAAAGAATGATTCCGAAACATTATATGAATAATAGTTTACCGGATCGATATGAGGGATCGTTTTAAAAATTATTCCAAAGATCGTGGAAAGGATCAGAATAACGGAGAGAAATTCCGCGATCTCAAGAAACTTCAGGTTCATATATATAAAGATCGACATAATGGCGAAAACCACGACCCCATAAGTAAAATCATTACCCCCGAAGAACGGCGACAAGATCGAATTGAGGAATACCCCTCCGATGATGATATAGACCAGAATATTGGAATACAGAGAAAAAAGAACTATGATCGAAGAAAAGGTTCTGCCTTTTTTGCCGATATATTTCCCGCAATATCCGACCAGCCGCAGATTTTTCTTCGTCCGGAGCGTCACTTCGGCATACATGAGATTAATAACAATCGTAATAAACCCCAAAACCAGGAGAAGAATGGCAGCTGGAATAAATCCGGCTATCCGCGCCGAATAAGGCAAGCCAAAAATACCCGCTCCAATAGTCGTGCCGACAAGCGTCGTTATGGCATAGATATAATTTTTATCGAACATAGTAATTATTTATTTGAGAAAAACATTTTTGTATCATTAGCTTAAAACAGGACATCTGAAATCAAGCAAGCGAGAATTTACAATTTTCAATTCTCAATTTTCAATCAATTCTAAATTTATCAATTTTCAAACACCTGCAAGTTGGTTTGGAAATTAAAATATTGAACATTAATTGATAATTGATCATTGATAATTGAGAATTATGACGACTTATTTACTCAGTCTTTCATTTCCCTCCCGAACAAAATAAAACGTAACTTATTTTATGTCTGGCCTATAAAGGTATATATTCCAATTATCCCTTGTGTGCTCTATCTTCTTTTCAGGTTCATAATTTTTCATGGCAAACGCATAAGAAACGATCCTTGCTCCGCTTTTCAGTTTCTTTTGTTTTATATACACGCCTATCTTCTCCATAAGTTCGGGAGTAAGAAAACAGAAAATGACATCGGCATTCTCGAGATCCGAGCTGAACAGATTTTCGCATCTGAATTCCGTTTTTCCTCCGACTCCGGCGATCTTCGCTCTGAGCTTTGCATAAAGCATGACAGGATAAACAAGTTCATATCCTATCCCGATGCAACCATATTTCCTCACGGCCTCGACAAGAACTCTTCCGTCACCACATCCGAGATCATAGAATCTTTCTCCTTTTTTTATTTGGGCAAGCCCCAGAGCCATATCAATGCCTTTTCTTTGCGAAGGTATCGGCCCCACTGCTATCATTGCGGGAAAAGCCTTAATGACAAAGTAAAATAGCACTATATATATCCACACCACAAGAAATACATATAAAGTCATATTCGCATATTTTAATTAAACGATCTTTTTCCTCTCCAGATACCCATTCACAATATCATATATCTTTTCATGCCCCCCGGAATTCGGATGCAATCCGTCAAAAAGGAATTTTTTGCATTCCGTCCGACAGAACTCGTCATAAATTCCGATAAAATCCGTATTCTTCTCCAGACAGACAGACCTCAGAATATTGTCATATTTTTTTATATATTCATTCTTATAACTCGCCCCGATCCTGCTCAATGGCACCGGATCGACTTTTGATTCATCAACCGGCGTGAATCCCAAAAATATGACCTTTGAATCATACAGACCGGAAAGTCCGATCAATTTTTCAATATTTTCCCGGAATCTGCCGCTCGGCGTCAAAAAGGCATTCCTACTTTTAATAAAGCAAGAATCATTTATGCCGATAGCGAAAATAATGATCGTCTCCTCCTCTATTGTTCTCTGTTGAACTTCAAATTCAAATCTTTTCAGCAAATTTCCGGTGTGATCGCCATCTATGCTTAAATTATAAACATCGCAATAGAATTCAAGATCAGAAGAGATCACTTTTCTGTTTATTTTACACTTCAATCTTTCAACCCACCCGCCCGCCTCGTCCCACGCTCCATATGCGACACTATCTCCAAAAACCAATATTTGCTTCGACATAAACGATAAAATTATATCTTCTTAACAACCATCATCTTTTGGAATTTCTACTTTTCTATATAAATTCTATTCATCACATCCCCCTGTTTTATACCTCTTGCTATATCCATTCCTTCGATAACCCTTCCAAAGACAGTATGCCTTCCATCAAGATGGGGCTGGGCTTTCTCAGTAACGATGAAGAATTGGCTTCCGTTCGTATTCGGACCGGCATTTGCCATAGCAAGAGAACCGACATCAACTTTGTGGGATTGTAAATTTTT
>Ga0172379_10008766_pt1 | contig 12646 bp, 4 predicted proteins | sample GrowelOW334metaG_FD_119756 | JGI IMG/M metagenome (GOLD analysis project Ga0172379, IMG submission 119756) | Groundwater microbial communities from an aquifer near a municipal landfill in Southern Ontario, Canada - Groundwater well OW334 metaG | ecosystem: Environmental > Aquatic > Deep... | reverse complement strand
GCTCAAGCTGCTGTACGTGGGCGGTGAGGCACTGCCTCAGGACGTAGCGGACCGTTGGGCGCACGGGCGCTCCCTCGTCAACGGCTACGGGCCGACTGAGTGTTCTGTCACCTGCACGCGGGCGCACATCACCGTCGGCACCCCCGTCACCATCGGGCTTCCCATCCACAACGTGCAGGCGTGGATCGTGGACGCACAGCTCGAACCCGTGGCCGACGGCACGCAGGGTGAGCTCGTTTTCGGCGGTGCCTGCCTCGCGCGTGGCTACTGGAAGCAACCCGAACTCACCGAGCAGCGTTTCCCGCATCATCCCACGCTCGGCCGCATCTACAGGACCGGCGACAGCGCCCAGCGTGAACCCGACGGTACGATCATCTACCACGGGCGGCTTGACGCACAGGTGAAGTTGCGTGGCTACCGTGTGGAACTCGGCGCCATCGAGTCGGCACTCGTTGCCTGCGACGGCGTGCGCGAGGCTGCCTGTACGGTGCAAGAGGATGACGGCCGGCAGGTGCTTGTCGCCTTCATCGTCCCTGAGGTGATGGTGCCAGTGCCGTCGGCGGAGGAGTTGCAGGCAGCCCTGCGTACCACGCTGCCGCCCTACATGGTGCCGGCTCAGATCGCGCCAATCGGTGCGCTCCCCACCTCGATTGGTGGCAAGCTGGACCGCAGAGCGTTGCCCCGCCTGAATGGTGCCCCGGCGGCGGGAACCGGCATCGCGCCGGACGATCCGCTCGAACGTGCCATCGCGGAGGCGGTGCGCCAGGTCTTGCGCCTGCCTCAGTATCCCGAGCCGGGGTCGGACTTCTTCACGGAACTCGGCGGCGATTCACTCAGCGCGGCCGACCTGATCACCCGCCTGCGCGACAATGGCCGTGCCAACGTGCTTGACGTGCGCGACGTGTACGAGGCCCGTACGGTGCTGGGACTGGCGGCCCGTGCGCGGGCTCGTGGTCCTCGAGAAGCGCCATCCGCCCGCCAGGACTCCGCACTCGCCCTCGACACGCCCATTGTCGGCATGACGGTCCGGCAGGTGCTGTCGCTGCTGCGCTCGCTGCTCGTCGCCTCCGTGGCGCTCTGGTTCGCCGCATTTCACCTGGTCCCGGTGATCGTGCGCAGCATTGGACTGGTTCCATCGGTGATCCTCGCGCCACCGGTCGCGCTGCTTGCCATGCTGGCTTGGGCCCCAATCGCCGTCGCGCTCGCCGTGATAACCAAGCGCCGTCTCATCGGCCGGTACACCGTCGGCCGGGTGCGGGTCTGGAGCGTCGAGTACCTGCCACACTGGCTTGTGCAGCAGTCGGTGAAAGCCATTCCGTGGTGGCTGCTTGAAGGCACCGAACTGCAGGCGATGGCCCTGCGCGCCCTCGGCGCGCGCATCGGGCAGCGCGTTCACATCCACCGCGGCGTCCAGCTCACGCGCGGCGGCTGGGATCTGCTCGACATCGGCAGCGACGTCACGCTTTCGCAGGATGCCGCCGTGCGCATCGCCGAACTCGACAGTGGCTGCCTGGTTTACGCGCCGGTCACGCTCGGTGATGGCGTCACCATTGGCGTCCACGCCGGTGTTGGCGGCCACTGCGTGCTCGAGCCCTGCGCCATGCTCGCCGACAACGCTTCGCTCGATGATGGCATCCGCGTGCCCGCGGACGAATGCTGGGATGGCATCCCCGCGCACGCCGCGGGCAGCGCCCCACAGGTGCCGGCGGTTGATCGTACGCGCGATCTCACTCCGCTCGCATACGCCGCGCGGTTGTACGCCACGCGCATCGTGCTCGCGACGGCCTTCGCCGTACCGCTCGGCGTGCTCACCTGGCTTGCGATGCGCGTCCTGCGCGTTGACACCGATACCGCGGTGGCGTGGCTGCTGGGCGGCGCGTTCAGCTGGCGAGTGATGCTGGTCGTCGCGTTGCTGCTCGCCTTCACCGTTCCCCTGCGCCTCATGCTCAGCGGACTCGCGTGCCGTGCGCTGGGCCGCGTGCACGACGGGAGTTCCTCACGCTGGAGCGGCGCGTACGTGCGCGTCTGGCTCAAGCCGCTCTTGGTGGACAATGCGAGCAAGTGGCTGTATGGCGCGCTCTTCTGGCCGTACTGGCTCCGCCTCGCCGGCATGCCGGTGGGACGAGACTGTGAGATCAGTTCGCTCATCGACACGGTGCCCGAGTCCGTGACCATCGGCGAAAAGAACTTCTTCGCCGACGGCATCTACATCGGATGCCCGCGCGTGCACCGCGGGTCGGTGACGGTGTCGCACACGACGTTCGGTCGGTCCACCTTCCTCGGCAACGGCGTCATCGTCTCCGGAGGACTGCGCATCCCGGACGATGTGCTCCTCGGCATCTGCACCGTGGCCGATCCGTCGGTTATGCGCCCCGGCACCGCGTGGTTCGGGCATCCGGCGTTCGAGCTGCCGCATCGCGAAGTCGTTGAGTATGACGCCCAGTTCACGTTTGATCCCACCCCGTGGCGCTATGCGGTGCGCATCTTCTGGGAGCTGACGCGCTTTGCCGTGCCGGCGCTCCCGGTGATCGTAATTCTCGCCTGGTTTGCGCTCGTTACCGCATGGTCAGGGATCTCGTTGCCCCTCTTCTTGCTGATCGCGCTTCCTGCCGCAACGCTCATTAGCGGCGCGGCCTTCACGGCGGTCGTGGTCATCACCAAGTGGTTCTTGCTCGGCAAGGTTCAGCCTGCCATGCACCCGCTGTGGTCGAGTTGGGCGTCGCGTTGGGACCTCATGTGCCTGGCCTGGCACATCTGCGCCGGGCCGCTCGTCTCACAGCTCGACGGCACCCTGATCCTGAACGCCCTCCTGCGAGTGACCGGCGTGAACATCGGTCGCCGAGTGGTGCTCGGCAGCGGCTTCGCCGAGGATCTGCCCGATCCAGACATGCTCACGTTTGAGGACGGCGCCACGGTGGACTGCCTGTTCCAGGCCCATACGTTCGAGGATCGCGTGCTCAAGATGGACCGCATCGCGATCCGCCGCGGCGCAACGGTGGGCAGCAACGCCGTGCTCCTCTACGGCGCCGACATCGGCGAGAACACCCGCGTGGCGCCGCACAGCGTGGTGCTGAAGCACGAGCATTTGCATGCGGGGCTGAGTTACGCTGGATTCCCGACCCGGCCCCGGGAACGCGCAACGCCTTGAGTCGCGCGGAGGCTAGAGCTTGATGAGCAGCGAAGCCAGGAGTCGCGTCTCGGCACGCCGAAGGTCCGGCGTCCAGCCAGGCACGAGAGATCCCGGCGATCCCTGATTTCCGCCCGGCGGCGTGACACCCCCGCGTCCGGCGAAGTACGGCACGCTGGCGGCCCGGTGCGTGACCTCAACCCGGAAGGTCGTCCACGGATCCGGCATGAGGTCGAGCGTCGCTGACACATCCCAGGCGCGGAAGGGATCGCCGGGGTTTGCGCTGAAGTACGGCGTTCCACTGAAGGCGGTGGCTCCGTTAATCGGCGGCATCAGCACGAGGTATCGCCCGGGGTTGTTCATCATGCCGCCACCCAGCGTGAGTCCGACCCGGTTTCGCGAGAACCACATGCGATCGTAGAGCATCCACCCGAAGAACTGGGACAGCGGTTCTCCTTCGCTCTGGGCACGACACGCCGCGCCAGCGCCGCGCTCGCAGCCGGCGTCGACTGTCAGGGACACCGCTCCACGGCTAAAGACATGTGTGGAATCGTCCCGATACTTGAACTGCACGCTGTTGTCGGTATGAACGCGGCGACGGCCCGGGAGGCCAAGCCAGTCGGCACCGACATAGTTGTTGGTGAGAAGCGATACGCGCGCATTCGGCCGATATAGCAGCTGCAGGCCGGCACCCGGCGCCTCATTGAATATGCCGTACGACTGCCACCCATTCACCAACCACGGTTCGATCTTCAGGCGCTCCGTCGCAAAGACCTGAAGGCGGACTCCATTGAAGAACCACGGCGTGTTGCTCGACACGTAGGACGGCTGGTACGCCCAGTTGTCGAAGTTGTAGTAACTGAACAGCCCGACATAGGACATGAAGACGCCGGCATCGAGATTGATGCCGTGCAGGCGATCCCAGTGGTATCCGCCGTACGCCTCGGACAGGTACCGATAGGCATCTGCCAGGTTCCACTGTCCGCGACCCGGGCTGGCATCGTTCCGAGGCGTCATCGTGGAGTACATACCGAACTGTGTCATGACCCGGCCGCGAACATGCTGCCAGTGGAAGTCGCCGCCCACACCCAGCTGCTGCAGCTGCACTTCATTGGTGCGCCCGCTCTCGGACGTGCCGACGAGGGTGTGGTCCTTGGGGCGGTTCCAGTCATAGACGTACTGCACATCCAGCCGGAACTCGCCGGTGAACGCCGCAGTCTCCAACACCGGCGTGCTCGTGCGCGGGTTCCCGTTCAGCCAACTCCAGTCGGCAAAGGCGAACGGCGAAGGGGCTGGTGCGGTCACCGGCCCAGGAGTGGTCGTCGCCTGCGCCGAGCCGATGGTCGTTACGACGGCCAGAACTGCCAATGCCCGAGCGCCAAGGTCCAGTAATGTTCGCTTCTTCATGACTCCCCCAGCACACGACGCCGACCGGCCCCATGCCGGCCAGCGATGTATGCCGCACAGAGTGCGAGATGCCGCGTGAAGGGCGCGCTAAGAAGCCCCGCGAAACCGCAAAGATGTCCCAAAGAACGAGCGACTCAGCGACCGCTGAATGCACAGAGCGCCCGGGGATCCATCCCCGGGCGCTCTGTTGTCTCTCTGTTGTTTCTCTGTTGTCTCTCTGTTGTTTCTCTTTAGAGGCGCCGGTCGGAATCGAACCGACGATGAGAGATTTGCAGTCTCCTGCCTTACCACTTGGCTACGGCGCCTGAGAGAGGAAAGGTAGCCCACCGAAGCCCCTCAATTCAACCGATTCCCCCGCACCTTGCACGCCACAGTGCCCGTGCACCCCACTGTGCCCCTGCCCGTGCACCCCACTGTGCCCCTGCACCCCACCCTGCACCCTTCCCCCGCACCTCCAACTGAGCATCTTTGCCCGCTGAGCCGTATCTCCGCAGACCCACCCCGGAGCAAAAAATGCTGCGCCGCGCCTTCCTCCTCGCCCTCCCCCTCGCTCTCTCGGCCCAAGCCCCCAAGCCCAAGCCGATGGCAACTCCAGATGACGCAACCCTCTTCCAGCACCTGAGGTACCGCAACGTCGGCCCCGCCCGCGGCGGCCGCGTAACGACGGTCACGGGAGTCCCGTCCCAGCCCCACACCTTCTATATGGGCTCCACCGGCGGCGGCATCTGGCGCACCACCGACGCGGGCCAGAGCTGGGTGAATATCTCCGACCGCTTCTTTGCCGTCGGATCGATGGGCGCGGTGGAGGTCTCCCTTTCCAATCCTGATATCATTTACGTGGGCGGCGGCTCCGACGGCCTGCGCTCCAACGTCTCCGTCGGCGATGGCGTCTACAAGTCCACCGACGCGGGTCGCACCTGGGCAAACATCGGATTGAAGGACGTCGGCAACATCGGCGGCATTCGCGTCCACCCGTCCAATCCCGACATCGCCTTCGTTGCCGCCATCGGCAACCCATTCAAGCCCACCAACGAGCGCGGCCTCTATCGCACCGCCGACGGCGGCAAGACCTGGCATCGCGTCCTCTTCGTCTCCGATTCCACCGGCGCCGTGGACGTTGAGTTCCAGCCGGGCAATCCGAACACGCTCTACGCCTCCATGTGGCGCGCCGAGCGCAAGCCGTGGACCATCATCTCGGGCGCGCGCGAAGGCGGCGTCTACAAGTCCACCGACGGCGGGAGTACGTGGAAGAAGCTCACCAACGGCCTGCCCAACCAGCTCGTCGGCAAGAGCAACGTCGCCGTCACGGCTGCCGACCCCAACGTCGTCTGGGTCCTGATGGAAGCGAAGCCGGGCAACGGCCTCTATCGCTCCACCGACGCCGGCGAGTCGTTCACGCTCGCCAGCGAGTACGCGCAACTCATCACTCGCCCGTTCTACTACACCAACATCACCGCGCACCCCAAGGACGCCAACACGGTGTGGGTGGGCGCCGAGAGCTTCAGCAAAACCACCGACGGCGGAAAGACGTGGCAGTCGGTGCCCACGCCGCACGGCGACAACCACGACCTGTGGATCAACCCCACCAACCCGCAGCTGATGGTGCAGGCCAACGACGGCGGCGCCACCGTCACGCTGAATGGCGGCCGCACCTGGTCCACGATCTATAACCAGCCCACCGCCGAGATCTACCAGGTCTACGTGGACAACCAGTTCCCGTATCGCCTCTACGGTGCACAGCAGGACAACAGCACGCTCATCGTCCCATCGCTGCCGCTGTCGTCCGGCCGTCCGGATTCGCCCATGCAGGAATGGCGCACCGGCCCGGGTTGTGAAACAGGACCGATCTTCCCGCACCTCACCAACCCCGATACCGTCTACGGCTCCTGCAAGGGACAGTTCTCGCGCCTGCGCATTCGCAGCGGCGCGGAAAAGCAGTACTGGGTGGGCGCGCAGTCGCTCTATGGCAACGCCACCAAGGACCTGATCTACCGCTTCCAGCGCGTCTCACCCATGGAGTTCTCGCCGCACGACGCGCGCATCGTCTACTACGGTTCACAGCACCTGCATCGGACGCGTGACGAAGGCGTCACATGGGAGACGATCTCGCCCGACCTCACGTGGAACCCGCCGGAGCGGCGCGGCCACTACAGCGGCGAACCCATCACCATCGACGGCACCGGCGAGGAATCGTACTCCACGCTCTACGCCATCCGTGAAGCCACGCTCGAGAAGGGCGTCATCTGGACCGGCGCCAACGACGGGCCGTTCTACGTCACGCGCGACGACGGCAAGACCTGGAAGAACATCACGCCCAAGGCCCAGCCCGCCGGCTGTCGCGTACAGAACATCGAACCCTCCCCACATCGCCGCGGCTCCGCCTACTACGCGGTCCTCTGCTACTTGCTCGGCGATTTCCGGCCGTTCATCTGGCGCACCGACAACTACGGCACGTCGTGGACGCTGCTCACCGACGGCACCAACGGCATCGCCGCCAATGAGCCGACGCGGGTGGTGCGCGAGGATCCGAAGCGCGAAGGACTACTTTACGCCGGCACTGAGTTCGGCATGTACGTCTCGTTCGACAACGGCGCCACGTGGAAGTCGTTCCAGCAGAACCTGCCCCACACGCCCATTACGGACATGAAGGTCCACCAGAACGACCTCGTGCTCTCCACGCAGGGCCGCTCGTTCTGGATCCTCGACAACCTCACGGCGCTGCATCAGCTGGCCGCCAACGCCGGGTCCGCCGTCACGCTCTTTGCGCCGCGCGATGCTGTGCGTGCGCGGTACGCGGGCTCGTTCGGCGGCGTTGAGGGCAATCGCAGCGACGCGGCTGATCCGCAGTACCCGCCGGCCGGCGCGATGATCGACTACTTCATCGAACCGTCGTACACCGGGCCGGTCACCCTCGAGATCCTCGACGCCAACCGCACTGTGCTGCGCACCTTCTCGAGCGAAGGCGCCGAGGCGGCTCCCGCAGCGCGTGGCCCACGTGGCGGCGGCGCCGGATCTCGCCTCACCAAGAACCCGGGCATGAACCGTTTCATCTGGGACCTCACCACCAACGGCCCGTGGACGGCTGGTGGCGCAAGCGGCGGACGGGGCGGCGGCCCGACGGTGGTTCCCGGCAAGTACTATGTCCAACTCACGGCTGGCGCAGCTTACGGCGCAAACACCGCGCTCAGCTGGACACAGCCGCTCACGGTGAAGATCGATCCGCGCTCCGCCGCCGATGGAATCACCGTCGCCGACTTGCAGGCGCAGTACGACCACAACATCAAGGTGCGTGAGCTCATTGGAGAGGTGAACAAGCTCGTCGCCGCGCTCGAGGAGCAACGCCGCCGTCTCGCCAGCGCATCCGGCGCCGCGGCGGATACCGCCAAGGGAGTCAGCGACATCCGCGCCACGGTCGTCACTCCGCCTGTGCGCTACAGCAAGCCGGAACTGCAGGCGCAGATCCAGTACCTCTATGGCATGACCAACGGCGCCGACCAGCGCGTCGGTCGTGACGCCACCGCGCGCTACGTCACCCTCCGCAAGGAACTCGACGTCACCATGGCCAGGGCGCGCGCCCTGCTCGGCCCGAACTTCGCGCGGGACAAGGTCATTCCGTGAGCCATCGCGCTCTGCGTTGGATTGCAGTCCTCGGCACCGCCGCCTTCGTGCTGGCGGTGCCGCCTCCCGAAGGCATCACGTCAACATCGTGGCAGCTGCTCGCCATCTTCGCTGCCACGATCGTCGGCTCCATAGTTCGCCCCATTCCGGCAGGCGCCGTTGTCTTCCTCGGCGTCTGCGCCATGGCGCTCTTCAACGTCATGACGCCCCGCGAAGCTCTCGCCGGCTTCGCGGATCCCATTGTCTGGCTGGTGCTCTGCGCCTTCTTCCTGTCACGCGCGCTCATCAAGTCGGGGCTCGGGCGCCGCATCGCCTTCCTGTTTATCCGCGCCATCGGCCATTCGTCGCTCGGCCTCGCCTACGCACTCGTCTCCACCGACGTCGTGCTCGCCGCCTTCATCCCGAGCAACAGCGCGCGCTCCGGCGGCGTCATCTACCCGGTCGCCAGGTCGCTGGCCGAGGCGTACGAATCGCGCCCCGGCGAGACCGCCAACCGACTCGGCGCTTTCCTTCTGTTCACCATCTATCAGGGTGACGTCCTCGCCAGCTCGATGTGGCTCACCGGCCAGGCCTCCAACGCCCTGATCGCCAAGTTCGCGCTCGACACGGCGCATATCGAGATCAGCTACGGCCGGTGGATCCTCGGGTCCATCATCCCGGCGGCGGTGCTGTTCGTTCTCATTCCATTGGTGCTGTACCGGCTCTACCCGCCGTCTATCAAGCACACGCCGGACGCCGCGCGCATTGCAAAGGAAGAACTGCAGCGCATGGGCCCGATGTCGCGCGACGAGCGCCTTATGCTCGTGGTCTTCGCGCTCGTGGCGGGCCTCTGGATGACCACCACGCTCCATCACATCAACTACGCCGTGGTGGGACTGCTCGCCATCTCCGTGCTCCTGCTGAGCGACCTGCTCACCTGGGATGACCTGACCGGTGAGCGGCCGGCGTGGGACGTCTTCATATGGTATGGCGGCCTGGTGCGCATGGCCGAGGCGCTTGGGGAAACCGGGATCACCAGCAAGTTCGCCGAATACTCTGCGTCATTGACCGTCGGCTGGAGCTGGGGGGCCGCGCTTGCCGCGCTTGCGCTCATCTACTTCTACGCGCACTACGGCTTTGCGAGCATCACCGCGCATGTCACCGCAATGTTCACCCCGTTTCTGGTCGTGGTGATTGCCGCCGGTGCTCCGCCGTTGCTCGCCGTGCTGCTGCTCGCCTACTTCTCAAACCTCAGCGCCTGCCTCACGCATTACGGCACCACGCCCGCGCCCATCTATTTCGGGTCACGCTACATCACCCAGCGCGACTGGTGGCTGTACGGGCTGATCCTCTCGTTTCTGTCAATCGGTGTCTACGCGACGGTCGGGCTGGGCTGGTGGAAACTCCTCGGGTGGTGGTAGCGCGGACTGCAACTGCATACCACGGATTAGACGGATCGGGAGCGGATAAACACGGATTAGGCTAAATGGGGGAACTGCACCGGCAGTACGGCGCAGTTCCCCCAAGTATTTGTAGTTGCAGTATCCGTGAAGATCCGCCCTTACATCCGTGTTATCCGTGGTAAGTAGTTGTAGTTACCCAGCCACTACTCAACTCCAAATCGCCAAACGGTCCGGGACCGATACGTCTCCCCCGGTTGCAGGATCGTGCTCGGAAACGCCGTCTGGTTCGGCGAGTCCGGATAATGCTGGGTCTCGAGGCATAGACCGGTGCGGTGCGCATAGACCATGCCGCCTTTTCCCGTCAGCGTGCCGTCGAGGAAGTTCCCTGAGTAGAACTGCACGCCGGGCTCTGTCGTCCGCACCTCCAGCGTTCGCCCGCTCGACGGCTCCTTCAGCACCGCGGCCAGCGCCAACCCCGTGTCCGATCGCGTAAGTACGAAATTGTGATCGTATCCGCCGCCGAACTTCAGCTGCTGGTGGTCGGCGCCGATGCGTTCGCCAATTGCATGCGGCGCGGTAAAGTCGAATGGCGTCCCCGTTACCGGTGCGAGTTCACCCGTCGGGATAAGCGTCGAATCCACCGGCGTGAACCGGTCGGCGTTGAGTGTCAGCACGTGTGCCAGGACGTCGCCGCGGCCGGCGAGGTTGAAGTACGTGTGCTGCGTGAGGTTCACCGGCGTCGCCTTGTCGGTCGTCGCTTCATACGCGATGTGCACCTCGTTCGAGTCGGTCAACGTGTACGTCACCGTCGTGGTGAGCGTTCCCGGGTATCCCTCCTCACCGTCCTTGCTCACGTAACTGAAACGGATCCCAACACCCGCGGGCGTCCGCATGGTGTCGGCGCTCCACACCACCTTGTCGAAACCCTTGAGCCCGCCGTGCAGCGCGTTCGGCCCGTTGTTCACCGCAAGCGTGTACGGCGTGCCATCGAGCGTGAACTTCCCTTTCGCGATGCGATTGCCATAGCGGCCGACGACCGCGCCGAAATACGGCGACGACGTCACGTATCCGGCGAGCGAGTCGTAGCCGAGCACGACGTCGCCGAACTGCCCGGCACGGTCCGGCACCTTGAGCGAGACGATGATTGCGCCGTACGTCATCGCGCGCAGTTCGACACCGCGCGCGTTCGTCAGCGTGACCAGTTCCACGGCCTCGCCGTCCGGCGCCGTGCCAAAGGGTTCGCGAGTTATCGTAGCGACGGCCGCCGCCCGTTCACCGGCGGTACCGCACGCGGCGCACGCCAGCAGGAGAGGCACAATGGAACGGTGCAAGTCGCGTGGCATGATGTTCAGCATGGGTGGATCCTCGAGTCCGTCATGTGATTTAGTCGCGCAGCACGAACAACACCGTCGGGTCAAGCGGGAAGCGGCCAAACCGCGCGCCGTAGATGGCCAGTCCACCGGGCAGCGCTTCGCTCACTTCCAGCCGAACGACGATCTCCCCAGTCCGCTGCGAGGCCGCGAGAGACGCGGCGCTGAGCGGCACACGAAGCAGCTCGCCATATGATCCAGCCTCGTGCAGCGTCCGGTCGTACGGCTGCGCGTGCCAGCTGAGGATGCCGCGCGAATCGGCGGGATCGTCGGCGAGTTCCCGCTGCCCCGCGATCTCTCCGTTCACGCGAACCGTGACCGCGCTCGGATACTTGTACGCACCTGTCATCGGGTAGCTGTTCTTGTTCGCGCTGCGATCGTGGAATCCGCCGCCACGCATGTAATCGCCGCCGCCCGCGGCTGTCGTGTCGCGATCCTTGCCGTTGAGCCGCTTCGCCGATGCCTCCACAAGGAACGTCGCACTCGCCACATCGCTCGCCTTGAGTTCCGCCGGCCATGGCAGGCGGTACTCCACGTATCCGCTTCCCGTGCCGTTGTACTTCTTGTCGAGCACCGTCCATTGCTTGCGCGACCATCTGCCATCTGCCATCGCCGTGACACCAGTGCTCGTGGTGCGCACGCGGCCGCCATCTGCCATCACTCCGCTTGGAGGAACTGCCCCCGGCACCACAAAGCTCGTGAAGTTCCGGTGCAGCACCGTCCCCGACGCATCCTCCAGCCGCACGGCCAGCACGGTGACACTCGGCTCGCGTGGCATCGTCACCGCCAGCGGCGCGAGCGGCGCCGACATCCACGGGCGATACGGCACGCGCATCGCATACGTCCCGTACGATTTCCGTTCGCCGAACGCATTCCACCCCGACAACTCGGCGCGCAGGGTAAGCGAATCGCCGTACGCGGTGCTCCCACTGAGGAACGAAGCGTACAGCGGCACGTCCACGCGCGCCCCCGCCGTCACGTCATGGCTCAGCAACGAGTCGCCTACCGCGATGTAGAGAGGCGCGTGCAGGTCGCGCAACGACATTCCCGACACCAGGTCGCCAAGTCCGGTCTCTTTCCAGGTGCGGTCAAAGCGCCAGTAGCCGTTCCACTCGTTGATGACGTCGTGATGCTCGGTATAGAGCCATCCCGCCACTTTCGGGAACCGACGGAAGGCGTCGATCGCGCGACGATAGTCCCAGCTCCAGTCGACGTCGCCCGTGCTGCCATTGTAGCCCCACACGTTGCCGAACTCGGAGTTCAACATCGGCTGGGCGCCCTGCGCGTAGCCGGGCATGAAGTGGTATGGCGAGCCCACGAACGTGCTGTCGGTCAACCGCTGCACGTACGTCGCCCAGCGCCACCCCGGCAGATACTCATGCCAGCTATTCAGGTCTGTTTCGGTGTGCCCCATGCCGCAACAGATCGAGTTGTCCTCGATCAGCCGCGTCGGGTCGAGCGACTTCGCCAGCCGGTAGACGCTCGCGACCTTCCGCTGCGTCTCCACAGAATACCGTGCCTTTGCCCCCTCCCCACTGTGGAGCCCCCACGTCTCATTGAACATCACGTACGAGAAGACCGCCGGATGATTGAAGTCGCGATCAATCATCCCGCGCAATGCGAACTCGTGTTCCCGGAAGGCGGCGGAATCCGGCTGCCCCCACCAGTTGGGCACGTCGGCCATGATCAGCACGCCCAGCTTGTCGGCCCAGTAGAGCTTGCGTGGTGATTCGATCTTGATG